>Ga0194059_1000122_pt1 | contig 38434 bp, 34 predicted proteins | sample SepL6211m_MetaG_FD_163426 | JGI IMG/M metagenome (GOLD analysis project Ga0194059, IMG submission 163426) | Anoxic zone freshwater microbial communities from boreal shield lake in IISD Experimental Lakes Area, Ontario, Canada - Sep2016-L626-11m | ecosystem: Environmental > Aquatic > Freshwater >...
CTGGGTCGAGGCTCTGCGCGTCGACCCAGCGCACGTCTTTTTCGGCGTGCGCCTCAACGGCTGGGTCTTCGGGATCGTTGTGATCCTTGCTGTCGCGTTCCTCGCGCGCTCGTTTAGTCGGCTACAACCGGCGCCCGGCGCGCTGCTGAGGCAAACGGAATAGCCGCCAGCGCGAGTAAGGCAGACAAGATGAGGCCAGCGGCGTAGGCGCCGTCGGCGAAGTGGCTGGCGCCCGCGAGGGCGTTGCCAGGGTTCGCCGAGCCGCCCGCCAGCGACCAGCCGATCGTCGCCGCGATACCGAGTAGTGCGATCGAGAGCAGCGTGCCAAAGCGCGCGGCAGCCAGGTTGATGGCCGACTGCATACCCTCGTCGCCTTGGGGCGCCAACTGCAGGACGGCATGGGTGACGGGGCCGGCCATGCACGCCATACCGAGGCCGAGCAGCATCTCGGTCGGAATCGCCACCCAGACACGGCCCTCGACGAGGAAATAGGCGGGGATGACACTCAAGGCCGTCAGCAGCGGGCCGAGGCGCAACATCAAGTGCATGTGGTTGCCCGCGGCAAAGGCCGTGAGGCGACGCGAGGTGAGCATGATCATCAGACTCATCGGCAAGAGCAGAAAGCCGGTCAGGATCGGCCCGTAGCCGAGCGCCGACTGGAGGCGGATGGAAATCAGCAGGCCCATCGTCAACGGCGTCGACCAGGCGAGGATCGTAAAGACGTGCACGCGGTTCATCAGGCGATCGCGGACGGCGCGTGGCGGAATCATCGGCTCGGGGAAGCGCCGCTCGTGCTGAATGAATCCGAGCGTTACGACAACGCCGCCGGCGAGCAGTCCGAGCACGAGTGGATCGAGAAACCCGCGCGACGGCCACTCGATCAGGGCGGCCGTCAACAAGGCAATTGCCACGGCAATGATGCCGCCTCCGACCAGATCGATCCGACGTTCTGTGCGTGGGGAGTCGACGATGCCGCGGGCAAACCAGACCGCCACGATCAGCGCTGGGATCACCACGAGAAAGGCCCAACGCCAGCCAAACAGGCCGCCGACGAGACCGCCGAAGGCGGGGGCGATCGATGACGAGAGGCTCGTGCCGGTTACCCACAGTCCAATCGCCCGCGCCTGCCGTTCGGGTGCAATTGAGGTGCGCAAGGTGGCAATCGAGGCTGGCGTAATCAACGCGGCGGCAAGCCCCTGCAGCGCCCGCGAAGCGATCAGAAAGTTGGCCGACGGTGCCAGGCCAACGAGTAGGGTGGCGATGATGAAGGCCACAAGACCGATCTGGAGCACACGTTTGTGTCCCCAGACATCGCCCATCACGCCAGCAGGCAGGACGAACGCCGTCATCGTGATCAGGTACGCATTGACGATCCATTGCTCTTGCGCAAGGCTCGTGTGGAGGTCGTTGCGGATGTCGGGCAAGACGACATTGACGATCGAGATGTCGATGAAGATCGCGCCCGTCGCCAGAATGCAGGCAAAGAGCGTCTTGCGCTCGTAGAAGCCACGCAGCAGCATCAGCTTGGGATCGCCGGAGCTACGAGATCGTTGTGCATGGGGCGCACCGTACCGCGATCGGTGCGGCACATCTGTCGCGATGCGCAATCACGACTAAACTCAGCGCGTGGCTGTCACCGAAGAACGCGACGTGGTCATCATTGGCGCTGGCATTGCCGGCCTGACCGCCGCGCGCGAATTGCGTGCGCACGACCCACTGGTCCTCGAGGCGTCGGATCGTGTCGGCGGGCGCATCTGGTCGAAGCAGTGCGGCGAGCTGGCGATGTCGGTTGGTGCTCACATGTTTCCGCCGCCCGATTCGGTGATCGGTGGTCTGGTGACGGAGTACGGCCTCGACGTCCTCAAGATCACGGGCTCGATGCTCAATCTCGCGCTGCAGGACCGTGTGATCCAGGATGCCCGCCCTGAGTTGATGCCCTTCAAGCTGCCACTCTCGCTGCGTGGTCGCGTCTCGTTCGCCCGCGGGGGCCTCAAGGTCAAGCGGATTGGCGATGAGTACATGCGACTCGCCGTCCAGCAGCCGGGCGAGACCGCAGCGGATGTACGGCTGCGTCTCTTGCAGTACGGCGGCGACGAGTCGTTTGCCGACTTTCTTGGCCCGCTGCACCCCGAGGCCGAGCAGATCTTTCGCGCGCTCTGCAATCGCACGATCGCCGAGCCGGGGGAGATCTCCGTCTCGGCAATGGCGGCGCTGTTTGGGCACGTCTGGGATACGGGCGATCTCGGTCGCAACATGCGTGGTGGCTCTGGGCTCCTGCCCGAGTCGATGGGGCGCGAGCTCGCCGACCAGATCCGACTCCACACGCGGGCGACGAGCCTTGCCTTCGACGGCGCCGGCGTGACGGTGGGCTACGAGGGACCCGATGGAGCAGGCAGCGTGCGGGCTCGCGCGGCGATTGTCGCCGTGCCAACTCCGGACCTGATCCCCTTCATGGCCGATGCCATGACGCCGGGTTTCCGCTCGGCGATCGATCGCGTCACCTTCGGTCCGCATGTCGTGATGAGTATCCGCACGGGCGAGAGCGAGCCGATGCCGTGGGACGACCTCTATTCGATCTTGACGCCGGACTATGCGTTCAACATGGTCTTCAATCACACCAACTCGCTCTACGCGGCCGGCACGCCGAAGCAAGGAAGCGTATTGATGGTCTACGGCGGGGCACAGCGCGGCTATGCGCTGCTCGGTAAAAGCCATGCAGAGATCGAGGAGGTCTTCCTGCGCGATCTCGATCGTCTGTATCCGCAGGTGCGGTCGAACATCGTCGAGACGTGGGTGATGCCGTGGGCACACGCGGGAGCGTTCGCCGCGCCGGGCCGATGGCGCGCGCAGGAGACGCTGGAGCGCGGCCTTGGTGGGCGCGTCTTCCTGGCTGGCGACTGGGTCAGCGACTTTGTTTCGATGGAGACGGCGGCGCTGACAGCGATCGATGCCGCCGCCAACGTGCGGGGCGTGATCGAGCGCGGCGGCGTCCAGCAGGTCGCAACGCGTCCTGTCGCGGTGCCGCGTGACCCGAAGGCGACGAAGCGCGTGCAAGCGTTCTTCGGCGATGCCTCCGCGCCCGAGGAGTAACGCCTAGCGCGAGCGAACGCGGATTTCGAACGAGGCGGCGAAGGTCGAGCCTGGTGTTACCTCGCGGAGATCGTCGCCAGTGATCAGTGCGTTCGTCGGTGCGGTCATCGGCTCAAAGCAAATGAAGTCCGCGTCGGCAGGCGCATAGACCTGGGCACAGCGGTAGGCGTCGCCGAACGACACTTCGATCAGGCGCTCTGGAGTCTCGACACGAAAAATTGCGGGTGCGGCGAGCGAGAGGTAGAGGTCGTCGTACGCGTCTGTCCCAAGCTCGCGCCAGCCCTCCTCGGCACGCTCGATCTCGCCGGTCGGAAGTCCGCGCTCGTCGAGCACTGCGTGGGTACGTACGGGCAACTCGATCCGCCAACTTGAACGGTCACCGCCGGGCGCGAGGTAGGGATGAAAGCCAAAGGCGAGTGGGACGGGAAGGTTCTCCTCGGCAATCACGACGAGCGTCGTGCGCAGCCCGCCGGCACCGAGTTCGTGCGTCAACTCGAGGCGGTGCGGAAACGGAAAACCCGCCAGCAGGTCGGGGTAGGCACCAAATTCGATCGCGGCGGTGATCGCAGCGAAGTGCGTGGTGCAGCTCGTGCCCGTCACCTGCCAGCGTGGGCTCGCAATCAGGAGGCCATGGATGGGGAGGCCGTGGTCGTCGAGTCGAAGTGGCATCGCGGTGGGGTGGAGGTCAACGGCCACGCTGCCGACGTTGTACGTCACGCCACTGAGCCGGTTTGCCCAGGGATAGAGCAGTGGCACGCCGAAACTCGAGCCATGGTCACGGTACGCAGCCAGCCCACCGCGCTGGCCCAGCACCTCGACTCCACGATGGGTGAGGGATGCGACAACCATGCCGACGGTGGGCACAATCGTCGCGCTAAAGTCGCCAATCGTGAGCGTGACGGAAGGGGAGCCGTCGAGCTCGCCATGGGTGATTTTTGCAGTCATTGACGGGCAGGCTATCCGTCCGGCTACAGGTACGCCATACTTAAAGAACGCTTGAAGAGGAGATACCACGATGAATCCGCTTACTGACTTTGCCGCACTGCCCGCAGACGCCCACAAGGGCGAGTGGCTGAACTGGTCCAAGATGGCCGATTTCGAGAATCAGTCGCCGCCGGTGATCGTGACGGGCGAGGGTGTCTACGCGATCGAGAGCAACGGCAATCGACTGCTCGACGGCGTCTCTGGTCTCTTTACGACCCAGATCGGCTATTCGCACGGCGCCGAGATCGGCAAGGCAGCAGCCGCGCAGCTCGAGACGCTCAGCTTCTACCCCAACTGGGCCGCCACGCACCCGTCGGCGCTCGCGCTGACCGATCGCATTCTCGGTCTCGCCCCCGATCGCATGGCTCGCGTCTTGCTGACGTCGGGTGGTTCTGAGTCGGTGGAGTCCGCACTCAAGCTCGTGCGCCAGCACTTCCTTGCGCAGGGCCAGGGCCTCAAGCGCAAGATCATCGCTCGCCGCGGCGCGTACCACGGCTGCACGATGGGCGCTCTTTCGCTGACGGGCATTCCGCTCTCGCGCGTGCCGTTCGAGCCGCTCGATCCGAACGTCCGCCACGTGCCGAACACGCACCAGCGCTCCTGCCTCTACTGCCAGGACAAGGGTGGCTGCACGCTGACCTGCGCCGACGCAATTGAGCAGGCGATTCTTGCCGAGGGCCCCGATACGGTTGCGGCCGTCGTCGTTGAGCCGATTCAGAACGGTGGCGGTCTGGCACCGGTCGACGGCTACGGCGCCAAGGTCCGCGAGATCTGCGACCGCTACGGCGTGCTGCTCTGGTGCGACGAAGTGATCACAGGCTTCGGCCGCGTTGGTGGCTGGTTCGCCTCGGATCGTCTGGGCTTCAATGCCGACATCTGCACGTTCGCCAAGGGCATCACCTCCGGCTACGCGCCGGGTGGTGGCGTGATCTTTACCGAGGCTGTTGGTGCTCCGCTGATCAACGCCGAGGCAATGTACGCACACGGCTTTACGTTTGGCGGTCATCCGCTGACGTGCGCTGTCGCCTTGACGAACCTCGACATCATGGAGCGCCTCGGCGTGATCGAGAATGTGCTCGCGAACGAGGACTACTACGCAGCCGCAATGGCCGACGTGGCAGCCAGCAGCGAGCTCGTCGTTGAGTCGCGTGGCAAGGGCTTCTATCACTCGCTCGAGTTGGTCGACAACGCGCTGACGGCTCCCGTTGCCGGTGCCGCTCGCAAGCATGGTGTGATCGTTCGACCCGACGTGCGTGTCAAGCCGATGATCGTGACGGCTATGCCGCTCATCTCCGAGCGCTCGCACATCGATGAGTTGGCTGATGCACTCAAGGCCGCACTCGTCGACGTCAAGGGATAGTGCGTGAAGGGTGGGTCAGGCAGCTGCGTTCTGCCTGATCCACGCTACGCCTCCGTGCCACCGACGAAAGTCAAACTATGTCCGAAGCGTCATAATTTAACCGGTAGGCGCATTTCGCGGTAGGCTTGGTGGATCGGCTCGGTGCGCCCGAATCTTCGGTAGCGAAGTGAGAGCGGTACCGAAGAGAGGTTTGCGTGATGGCGCGGACGGCTGAGACAGCGAACAATCGTCGGACACGACTTGTGGTGATCGCTCGCGGCGTGATTGCGGAGCAGGGTGTTGCCGCCTGTACGTTTCGGACTCTGGCGAAGGCCGCAGGGACGTCGACACGGCCCTTTACCCACGCGTTTGGCACGCGAGACGCGCTGATGCGCGCCGTTGCTCTGACAACCTGGGATAACAAGGGCCTCTTTGTGCGCACCGTCATCACGGAGATTGACCGCCCCGGCTATTGGAATTGCATCGACGAGTTGACTCAGATGGGTGAGGCCTGGCTCCCCGTGTCAGATGAGCGCGCGGATGGCAAGCGTATTTATCTCGAATTCGTGATGTACAGCCTGAGCCAACCGGAGCTAGGGAAAACGCTCCTGAGTTTTAGTGACGCAGCGAATGCTCACATTGCCGTGATTGTGGCGGAAGGACAGCGTCGTCAGCAGGTGCGGACTGATCGGACGGCGCAGGAACTCGTGATGGCATTTTGGAGCTACTTCGAAGGGCTCGCGCTCTCATCCCTCTATGAGCCCGAGGCTCTGCCGCGAGACATGTTGGTGGGACTCTGGCGGGACGGTCTACGGCGCCTGCTCCAGCCCTAAGGGCGAGCGGTGGCGCAGAGCGTTGGCCAAATGTCATAAAGGGGTCAGACCCTTATGTGACATCCGGGACGACCGGAGGTCGTCTGATGTCACATAAGGGTCTGACCCCTTTATGACATTTGGTTCGCTGTCGACGGCACCAAGGCGCCGCCGACAGCGAACCGAACGACTTACGACCAGGGGTACGGGCTGTTCGACACCGGGTGAAGGTCACCCGTGGCGAAGCGCTCGTAGCGGAACGGATGCAGCAGCGACGAGTTGCCGCCGAGCACGACGTTGGCAACTTCCTTGCCGACGCCGATCATCTTGTAGCCGTGGTTCGAGTCGGCGATCACATACACGTTCGGGCGCATGTAATCGAAGACGGGAAAGTTGTCGACCGTAAACGAGCCGACGCCGCCGGAGCGGGCCGTCTTGTAGTTGGCACGACAACCCTCGAAGCGACTCATGCAGTGCGAAAGGCTCGCGCACCACATGTCCGGGAAGGCCGGGTCGACGCTGGAGGTCGGGTACGGATCAAGCTCGAAGTCCGTATCGAGGGCAATCGGCGCAGCGCCGCCCTGGATACCGTGACGGTCGCGCTTGAAGTAGTTGCCCCACAGCTCGTCGGTGACGAGCTTGCCGTCATCGGTGTAGAGCGGTGCGTCGGAGTCGACGTGGAGGACCGGCGGCATCTTGCCGTCGGCCGTCGCGTGCATCAATGGGTCGACAGCGATCTCGCCCTCCTGCAGGTACCAGAACGTCCACATGTCCTGATCCTTGTGGACGTCACCGGTCGGCGTGCGGACGTCGAGCTTGTCGGGCAGGCCGAGCATCTCCCAGATGCGCGGGACCCACGGTCCAACACCAATGATGACCTGCTCGCACTCGATGTCGCCCTCGGAGGTGTTGACCTTCGTGACGGCACCCGAGCCGTCGAGCTCGAAGCCATTGACCTTGACGCCCTCGATGATCGTGACGCCCTCGCCCTTGGCCTTGGCGGCGAGTGCATGCATCGACTCGACGTTGAAGGCGAAGCCACCCTTGTGCTCGTGCAGCGCAACCTTGAGGCCCGGTGCGCGCCAGTCGGGGAAGAGCTTCAGCATGTGCTCGCGCACTGCGTCCTCGCCCGTGATCAGCGTGGAGGGGTAGCCAATCTGCTCGTGGCGACCAGCGACCTCGGTGAGATCGCCAACCTGGCCCTCGGGACCGAGGGCGATGTAGCCGACCTCGTGATAGTGGTATGCGGCTGGATCGGATTCCCAGACCTCGACGTTGGCGGCCATCAGCTCGGACATGGCGGGCTGAAAGTAGTTGTTGCGCACCACGCCGCAGGCGATGCCCGACGCGCCGGCGGCGACGCCAGACTTGTCGATGATCGTAATGTCAGCGCCCGAGCCTGCGCCGGTTGCCTTCAGTTGCTTGGCGAGGTGGTACCCGGTCGAGAGACCGTGGATACCGGCACCAATAATCAGGTACTTGCTGGAACTGGGAACAGACATCTGTCTGGTCGCCTCCTCCGTGTTGCCTATAGGGCAACACCGTTGCCGTGGGTGATGGTCAGAGTGTAGCGGACAGATGCGTCGAAGGGAAGGGCGCGGGTCGCGTACGCTGCCGGGCGCAATGAATACGTGGCAGATCATCGACCTCGATCCCTTTATCGCGGCCCGCGCGGGACTCCCGGCGCAGGTCGCGGTGCCGGCCGATGTTGATGCGGCCGAGGTGACCACGGCAGATCTCGTTCGCTACGGCAGTGAATATGCGGATCTTGACCCCGATGGTCCGCTCGCCTCCGACTTACGTCGCCTAGCCGCCAAGCAGCGCCCGGTCGCCAACGTCCAGCAGGCACTTGCCGAACGACGCTGGTCCGACGCGTTAGCGGCGGTCGATGAGGTGCTCGCGATCGATCCACAGGATGCGCCCGCTCATCTCAATCGCGCCGCCGCCCTGCGCGAGTCGGGCGAGCCAAAGGCCGCACTTGCCGAACTCGACTCGGTCGCGGCCATCTTCGCTGTCGTGCCGTTGTTCCACCGCAACCGCGCGCGGGTACTCGAAGACCTGGGTGATCCGACGGCGGCGATCGCTGCCTATCGTGAGGCCCTCGAGTTGACCCCGGGCGATCCAGCCGTCGTCGATCGCCTGCGGGCGCTTGGTGCGATCACCACGGTGAGTGGTCCGGACGGGCCGATCGAGGTCGACCGCGAGGCGTTGGCCGATCTTGTGCGCCGCGATCTCGCCCAACACGATGATGATCACCAGCATCTGGCGAGTGCGGCGCATTCGCTGCTTGGCGATGGTCAACCCGACCTTGCCGCCACGGCAGCAGCGCTGGCGCTCGCCGTGCAGGATGACGATGAGAGCACGCGGCTCGTCCTGATCGAGGCGTTACTCGCGGCCCAGCGCTCAGCTGAAGCACTGGCCGCAGCCGAGCGTCACGTTGAGGCCGAGCCGACTTCTGCGCTTGGTCACGAGTTTCGCGCCGTCGCTTTAGCCCGACTGGGTCGGAGTGAAGATGCGAAATTAGCGGCTGCGAGGGCGGTCGAATTGGACCCAGCTGCACCTGCCGCTGGACGAATCCTCGCGGGTGACGGCGCCTGAGTAGTACGCCGCGACTGATACGCTTCGCGCATTCGTGGGCAACGCCACCGACCAGACAGCCAACAGACCGGACTCAATGCCTCCGTCAAAGCGTGAGGTGACGGCATGACGTCGCTGACGATCATCGAGATCGCGCTGATCGTGGTGATCATCGCGTGGAACGCCTTTTTTGTCTCGGCTGAGTTCGCTTTCGTCGCGGTGCGTCGCACGCGCATTGACGAACTCGTCGAAGAGGGGTCGCTACCTGCCAAGCGTGTACGTCGACTACTGGACGACCCGGCTCGCTTTATCTCGGCCTTCCAAGTCGCCATCACGCTGTCCTCACTGGCACTTGGTGCCGTTGGTGAGCCCGCGGTCTCGCGCGTGTTCGAGGAGCTCTTTGGCAACGTTGGCATGCTCGGCGATGGTGCGGTCGCGGTGATCAGCGTGATCCTCGCGTTTGCGATCATCTCGTCGCTGCACGTCGTGCTCGGCGAGATCGTGCCGAAGACGCTGACGTTGTCGCGTGCCGAATCGGTGGCGCTGGCGGTGGCACTGCCGGTCAACGTCTTTATGTGGGTCTTCTGGCCGTTTATCTGGGTGCTGCGTGGAATGAGCGAGGCCTTGATCCGCCTGATGGGTCTCGAGTCACCGTCTGAGATGCGCCTGGTCCATTCCGAAGAAGAACTCAAGCTATTGATCTCGGCCTCGCACGAAGAGGGCGTGCTCGAGGCCGAAGAACGCCAACTGCTCTATAAGGTCTTCGATTTTGCCGAGACCGAGGCGCGCCAGGTGATGGTGCCGCGGCCCGACGTCGTCGCACTACAAGTCGACCTGACCCCAGATGAGGCGATCGCGCAGACACTCAACGCTCCCTACACGCGCTATCCGGTCTACCGCGAGAATCTTGACGACCTCGTCGGCGTCGTCCATATTCGACATCTCTTCGGTGCCCGTCTGCAACAGTCGGACGCGGCCACGCTCGAAGCCTTCGTGCGTCCGGTGCCGATCGTGCCCGAGACGAAGAAGCTCGACGAGCTGCTGGCCGACTTCCGTCGCACGAACACGCACATGGCGATTGTCGTCGATGAGTACGGCTCGACCGTCGGGATCGCGACGCTCGAAGATGTGCTCGAAGAGATCGTCGGCGAGATCAACGATGAGTTCGACTTGCCCGATCGCGAACTGATTCGCCTCGCGCCCGACCGCATTCGGATCGAGGCATCGTTCCCGATCGAAGACTTCAACGAACGCTTCGCCGGTGACCTGCCCGACGGCGACTACACCTCAGTCGGAGGTTTCTTGTTTGGTGAGCTCGGGCGACCAGCCCGGCCGGGAGACGTCATTTCGCACCAGAGTTTCCGCTTCACAGTGCGAGAGGTGGACGGTCCGCGCATTCGCGTGGTCGATGTCGAGCTTAAGGCGCACCCACAAGTCGACGCTGGCGACGACGAAAACCTCTAGCGAGCGAAGACCATATTGTGGTACAACATCCGACACCAGAGTTGACGTACGCCATACTGGTGTGGGATACATACCGCTTCCCGTTTACGCGGGAGCACCCCGAGACCTGAGGAGGGACCTCGTATGACCGATTTCAATCAGCTGGACCCGTTCCGCAAGAAAGCGGACCCGCTCCAACTCGACCTCGTTGAGTCGTTTGCTCAGGGCAAGATCAACCGCCGCCACTTCATTCAGCGCGGTACCGTTCTTGGCCTGTCGCTCGCCTCGATCAGTGCAATCGTCGCAGCCTGTGGTGGTTCTAGCAGCAGCAGCGGTGGCGGTGGCGCAACGGACACTGGTATCGGTGGTGGCGAGGTCGCAACGACAGCCGCCGTCAAGACCGGTGGCTCGATCAAGCTGGCCATGTCGCCCCCAAGCTCTGAGGGTGTCAACCCGATCACGATGATCGACCTCGTCACGTACAACGTGTGCGCCCAGGTCTTCGAGTATCTCGTGCGCTCGGCATCGGACCTTTCGATTCAGCCGCAGCTCGCCACCAAATGGGAAGGCAGCACGGACGCAAAGACGTGGACCTTCACGCTGCGTGACGGCGTCATGTGGCAGGACGGCACACCGTTCACCGCCGCTGACGTTGTCTCCACGATGGACAAGTTGATCGACGCAGGTAACTCGGCGCTGACCGGCACGCTCAGCAAGGGTGGCACCGCTGCCTCCGCTGACGGCAAGCAGGTCATCTTTACGCTCGACGCACCAAACGGTCACTTCCCGTACCTGGTCTCGTCCGACAACACGCAGTCGCAGATCACGCCGGCCGCGTGGACCGTCAAGGACAACCTCAAGCCAGGTGTTGGCGGCACGGGTCCGTGGAAGATCACGGAACTTGACGTCAAGACCCACGCCAAGTACGTCCGCAATGACGCATGGTGGGGTGGCAAGACGCCTCTCGACGAAGTCAACTTCATCTTCATCGAGGACACGGCTGCACAGGTTGCCGCCGTCTCGAGTGGTGAGGCCGACGGCACGACCGTCTTCTCTGCCGACCAGGGCCAGGCTCTGCTCAGCGACTCGAACATGAACATCGTCGAGTTGAAGTCGGCTGCACATCGTCAGCTCTGGATGCGCTGCGACACGGGTGCCCTCAAGGACCCCAAGGTTCGCCAGGCAATCGGCTGGACGATGGACCGCCAGAAGATGATCGAGAAGGCACTCGGTGGACACGGCACGGTCGCCAACGACCACGTCATGTTTAGCCTCTACCCGTACTCCGACGCTGCTGCTGTCGAGCAGCGCACCCAGGACATCGCTAAGGCGAAGCAGCTCCTGGCGGACGCAGGTGCCTCGAATCTCTCGATCGAGCTCCCGTACATCAAGGCCATCGACATGACCAACATGGCGATCCTCGCCGCTGATGGCATGAAGCAGGCTGGTATCGACGTCAAGCTCGTCGGCGGCGACTACAGCACGTTCTACGGCAAGTACTGGTGCCCGGCCAAGCCGGCCAAGCCACCTTGCTCGGGTGCCTCCGACGCCGGTATCGTCGACTACGGCCATCGCGGCACGCCCGACGTGTACCTCAACGCGGCGCTCCAGTCGAACGGTGTCTGGAACTCGTCGCAGTACGGCAGCTCGACCTTCGACACGCAGCACGCTGCATGGTCGGCTGCTGTTGATACTGACGCGCAGAAGAAGACCGCTGCCGCTCTAGAGGTCACCCTCTGGAACGACACTCCGGTCGGCATCCCGTACACCATCAACACGCTTTCCGCCTTCAACAAGAAGTACCAGGGCATCGTGACGACGGCAATGGGCTTTGCCTTCCTTGAGGCTGCTTCGCAGGCCTAAGGAATAAGGGAAAACCGGGCCGGGGTCATCATCGAAGAGTTGATGGTGACCCCGGCCTTTCCACCTTTTTAGGCCCCTTCACACCATGCTGATCTTCCTCATCCGCCGCATTGGACTTGCGATCGTCACGCTGTTTTTGCTGACGATCATTGTCTTCGCGCTTTCGAACGTCCTCCCGGGCGACGTCGGTCGGCAGATCATGGGGCCCTTCGCACCGCAGAAGTCGGTTGACGAACTCAACCAGCGGCTCGGCACGAACAAGCCGCTCTACGTGCAGTACATCAACCGCATGGAGGGCTACGCCCACCTCGATTTCGGCGAGTCGTACAAGACGCGCGAGCCCGTCACAACGGTGATCGGCACGACCTTCTTGAACTCCGCCAAGCTCGCATTTCTCGCACTGCTCTTTACGGTGCCACTGGGCATTCTCGGTGGCGTCATCGCTGCGCTCAAGCGCGGGTCTCTGATCGACCGGATACTCGTGGTTGTCAGCCTCGCCGGCTCATCGCTGCCAGAGTTCGTGACTGCGTCGTTCCTCGTCGTCATCTTTGGCCTTCAGTTGGGCTGGTTCCCCGTGCTTGCCAGTACGGGAGACGCCATGAATCCCGCGGAGCAGCTCTATCGCCTTGTCCTGCCGATCCTCGCGCTGGTGATCGTCTACTTCGGGTACATCGCCCGTATGGCGCGCGCCGGTGTGATTACCGCGCTTGAGGCCGACTACACGCGCACCGCCTTCATGAAGGGCCTGCCGCGAGGCGTAGTGATTCGCCACCACGTACTGCGCAACGCGCTGCTGCCGACGATTTCTGTCGTGGCGACTCAGACGGGCTACCTGTTCGGCGGCCTGCTGGCAGTCGAATTGATCTTCAATTACGACGGTCTCGGCCGCCAGCTCGTGCGCGCCTCGCTCGATAAGGACCTACCGGTGTTGTCGGCTGGCGTGCTCGTGATTGGCGTCGTCTATATGGTCGCCACGTTGTTGGCCGACATCCTGATTTCGATTCTCAACCCGCGCGTGCGCCTTGGAGAACAATAATGGGCGTCATCGAAGACGAGATTCCGCACATCCCACCGATGCCCGGAACCCAGATCACCGAGGGTTCCGAGAAGAAGTCGGCGCGACGCGAGAAGACGCGACTGTTTTTCCGCAGCCCGTCGGCCATCATCGGTATGGCGATCATTCTCCTCTGGGTGATCTGCGCGATTCTCGGTGCGCACATCACGCCGCACGATCCGCTCAATACGGATGGTCTCAGCCACGAGCCACCGTTTACCGACAACTACTATCTCGGCACCGATCAGCTCGGGCGCGATATTTTGGCCCGCATCATGGTCGGTGCGCGCGATGTGCTGATTGCGGCACCGTTGGCCGCGGTCATCGGCGTTGCGGCAGGTTCGCTGCTTGGTCTCCTGATGGGCTACTACCGGGGTATTCTCGACGACATTCTCGGTCGTATCATCGAGGCCTTCCTCGTCTTGCCGCTGACGCTCGTCGGCCTGCTGGCCCTCTCGGCCGCACCGGACTGGTCGATCATTCCTGGCATTGAGTCGAGTACGCAGACCGTGATCCTCGTGGTCGGACTGCTGTTTACACCGATCGTGGCGCGTACCGTGCGTGCGGCCGTGCTGTCGGAGCGCGAGAACGACTACGTGCAGGCCGCCAAGCTACGCGGCGAGTCTGGCCTCTACATCATGACCCGCGAGATTCTGCCGAACGTGACGAGCCCGATCATCGTCGAGCTCACCGTCCGCATTGGCTACGCGATCTTCGCCATCGCAACCCTCTCGTTCCTCGGTGTCGGTATCCAAGAGCCAACGCCCGACTGGGGTCTGATGATCGCACAGGAATATCGCCTCGTGATCGGCGGCTTCTGGTGGGTGACGGTGTTCCCCGCCATGGCCATCGCGAGCCTTGTGATTGCCGTCAACCTAATTGCCGATCGCCTGCAGGAGGTGATGGAGCTTTGAGTACCACCGAAGTCACCGCGACAGAATTTGCGCTCAAGCTCGACGACCTGCACGTCGCCTACGACGTACGCGGCATTCCGCGCCCCGTGCTGCGCGGCGTCAGCTTTGAAGTCAGGCCCGGTGAGGCCTACGGTCTCGTGGGCGAGTCGGGCTGCGGCAAGTCGACGACGGCGTACGCGGCCGTTCGCTATCTGCCCGACAATGGCCATGTCACCGACGGTACGATCGCGATTGCCGGTGAGGACATGATGAGCCTCACGAACGGCGAGTTGCAGCAGTTGCGTGCTCGCCGAATCTCGATGGTCTACCAGGATCCAGGCCAGTCGCTCAACCCGACGATCAAGGTGGGTAAGCAGGTCGTTGAGGCCTTTACCGTGCTCGGCTTCTCGACGGCAGAGGCGAAGGTGAAGGCAGAAGAGGCATTGCATCGCGTTCGTATCGCCGACGCGCAGCAGGTGCTCGATCGGTACCCGTACCAGCTGTCCGGTGGCATGCAGCAGCGCGTCGTGATCGCGATGGCACTGGCGTGCGATCCGCAACTGCTCATTCTCGACGAGCCGACGACGGGTCTCGACGCGACCGTCGAGGCCGAGGTGCTGGACCTTGTCTCCATCCTTCGACAGGAGACGGGCGCTGCGGTTCTGTTGATCGCGCACAACTTGGGCGTTGTTCGGCGCATCTGCGACCGCGTTGGTGTCATGTACGCGGGCAAGATTGTCGAAGAAGGTCCAGCTGCTGAGGTCTTTGACAACCCGCAGCATCCGTACACCGTTGGGATGCTGCGCTGCCTGCCTCGCCGTGGGGCGAATAAGGCCGAGCGCCGCCTCGACACGATTGCAGGCTCGCTGCCACTGATTGGCACGGAGCTACCTGCCTGTGTCTTCCAGGATCGCTGTCCGCTGGCAACGGAGGAATGTCGGACGGTTGTGCCACCGGCTACCCACACGATTGCAGGGCGAACGGTCTACTGTCATCACGTTGAAAAGGTCTCGACGCTTGCCGCCGCGCCGCTCGAGGCGCCGATCGCTGGCCAGGGCGTGGGCGACGTGGTCTTGCATCTGAAGAACGTCTCGAAGACGTTCAAGCAGGGCAATCATGAGGTGCGCGCGCTCGTCGATGTCGACCTCGACCTCCGTGCCGGCGAAACACTCGGGCTGGTCGGTGAGTCTGGCTCGGGCAAGACAACGTTGGCCAAGGCGATTCTCGGAATCCACGCTGCCGATCCAGGCTCGGTGATCGAGCTTGATGGCAAGGTCCTCGCTGGTCTTACGACCGGTCGCACCACCGAGGCGCGTCGCGCGATCCAGATTATTTTCCAGAACCCCGATTCGGCGCTCAATCGTTCGAAGACGGTACGTGCGATTCTCGAGCGCGCCCTTCAGAAGCTTGCTGGGATTCGCGGGCAAGAGGCGAACACGCGGTTGGCATCGCTCACCGAGGAGGTCCGGTTGTCGCCGCGGCACCTCGATATGCGCCCACGCGCGCTGTCGGGCGGGCTTAAGCAGCGCGTTGCGATCGCCGGTGCCTTTGCTGGTGGCCCACGCATTGTGGTCTGCGACGAGCCGACGAGCGCACTCGACGTCTCTGTGCAGGCAGCGATCCTGAACCTGCTCGGCGACCTGCAGCGCGACGAGCAGGCCAGCTACATCGTGATCTCGCACGACCTCGGCGTTGTGCGCTATCTCTCTGACCGCATCGCGGTGCTGTACCTGGGACGTCTGATGGAGCTTGGACCAGCAGCAGAGGTCTTTGCTGGTCCACATCACCCCTACACCGAGGCACTGCTCTCGGCTGTGCCGAGCGTCGATGGGGATCCACCAGATCGCATTCGCCTGACGGGTGAGCTACCGTCGGCCATCAACCTCCCGAGTGGTTGCGTGTTCCATACCCGCTGCCCGCGTGCGATCAAGGGCACCTGCGAGGCTTCGGAGCCACCGTTGGTTGAGGTTGCCGATGGTCACATGATGCGTTGTCACATTCCAATTGATGAGCTGCGCACGCTGCAGCACATCGACTGATCTGCGGTCGACTGTAGGCACGAAGGAGGATGGTATGAAGATCCGTGCTGCCGTATTGCCCGCAACCGGGCAAGCCCTCGAAATCCAAGAGCTCGACCTCGCTCCACCAGGCCCGCAAGAAGTCCTCGTACGACTGGCGTGGAGTGGTGTCTGCCACTCCGATCAAAACGCCATTGACGGCACCTCACCAACGCCCTGCCCGAGTGTTCTCGGGCACGAAGGCGCTGGTGTGATCGAGGCGATTGGACCAGGCTCGCGGATGGAAGTTGGTCAGCACGTCGCTCTGTCGTGGGCGCCGAGCTGTGGCGTCTGTGAGGAGTGTGCGCGCGGTCTGCGACATCTCTGTGGGACGGCCTGGCCAGCGATGGGCAAAGGCGGGCTGATGGACGGAACATCGCGCCTATCGCATGGTGGCGAGACCGTCTTCCACAACTCGTTTCTTTCGACGTTTGCCGAGGCTTGCGTCGTGCCCGACGCTTCGTGTGTCGTGATCCCTGACGATGCGCCGCTCGACGTGGCATCGATCGTCGGTTGTGCGGTGACCACGGGCATTGGTGCCGTCTGGAACACCGCCAACGTACGCCCAGGCGAGCGCGTCGCCGTCTTTGGCTGTGGTGGTGTCGGACTGTCGGCGATCATGGGCGCACGTGCGGCGGGCGCAGCGCACGTGATCGCAGTCGATCTCTCCGATAAGAAGTTGGCCGACGCGATCGACTGCGGTGCGACGGGCACCGTGCAATGGCAAGGTTCGGCGGAAGAGACTGGTGCCGCGGTGATGGCTCTAACGGGCACCGGAGTTGATTACGCAATTGAGGCGACGGGCCGACCCGAGGTCGCAACAGCCTGTTTTCTGAGCACGCGTGCTCGTGGAGCAGCCGTGCTGATTAGCATTCCTCACCCGGATGCGCAGGTGACCTTCCCGGCGCTGTCATTTCCGCGCATGGAGCGTCGAGTGCTCGGCTCCGAGTACGGCTCGTGCGTTCCTCACTATGACTTTCCGATGATTCTCGACCTTCATCGACAGGGTCGACTGCCGCTCGAGAAGTTGATCAGCCATCGCATCAAGCTCGAGGAAATCAATGATGCCTTTGCGCTGATGAAGGATCACGCGTCACGCCGCGTCCTTTTGGACCTGCGCCAGTAGAATCTGAGCGTGAAGATCGCATCGATAGAGGTTCGCCGCTACCGGCACCTGTGGGGCTCTCCCGTCACGATGGCGTGGGACCCGTCGCCGCGTTCGTACCAGGACGCCGAGATCGTGATTGTGACGGCCGATGATGGCACCGTCGGGATTGCGAGTGGAGACAACCTGCCCGACGCCGCCGTTCTGGAGCGCCATTTGCGTGGCCTCGATCCTCGGCGTACCGATGTCATCCATCGTATCTGCGAGACGGTCGACTTTCATGGCGGTCGCCCGTGGATCGTTGAGGTCGCCTGCGCGGACCTGGCGGCGCGTGCGGCCGGTGAGCCACTTTGGCGTTTCTTGGGTGGTAGTAACGACTCACTGCTTGCCTACGCCTCGACCGCCGAGGCTGTCGCCCCTGAGGAGCGTGCTGAGCGCACGATGCACCTACGACTGGCGGGCTTTAAGGCGGTCAAGCTTCGTCTCCCTGCGGGCGACTGGCGCCAGACGGCCGCCGTTGTCGAACAGGTGCGCACGGCGATTGGCGGCGACATGGACATCATGGTCGACGCGAACCACGGCTGGCGGATGGCGGGCGATACCCGGGCCGCATGGGACGTAGCCGACGCTGTCCAGTGCGCCCGAGCACTCGAGTCGATGGGTGTCTATTGGCTCGAAGAGCCACTGCCAACGGGCGATGTCGTCGGCTACGCCGAGCTGCGTTCGAAGACGGCCCTGCGCATTGCTGCTGGCGAGATGGTGCGCCAATCGCACGAGGCGCGCGACTTGATTGCGCGTGGTGGTGTCGATGTGATTCAGACCGATGTTGTTCTTTCGGGCGGGGTCACGGGTGCGCGGCGGATTGCCGATTTCGCAGCTCTGTCAGGTCGGATGTGGTCGCCACACACGTGGACGAATGGCATCGGCTTCTTGATCAACCTGCACGTTGCGATGGCCTATTCGACCTGCTCGTTTATTGAGGTCCCGTTTGATCCGCCGGGCTGGGAGCCTGAGCGCCGCGACTGGCTGCTTCCTGAGCCCCTGTTTACGGCCGAAGATGGCACGATCCGTCCGCCTGAGGGACCTGGCCTAGGAATTCCGACCGACCTTACCTGGCTCGAGTCGAATCTCCTCAGTTAGCGATCAGTGAGCGAACCAGTCGCCGACGGCGATGGTTGGAAGCTCGGCGAGTGGGGTGCTGCCAGACAGCAGGGTTCGCAGTGACGCGGGACGAAAGCTGGTTGGGAGCTCAGTGCGATCGAACCAGCGAGCTTCGGCGAGGTAGGCATCGCCAGACGCAGCACTGATCTCTGCCGTGCCGTCTGTAATGACGCCTCGAAAGATCACCTCAACGGCGTCGACGGTTGGACCGTCGAGGATCAGCAGGGCACCGTCGAGTTCGACGGTGACGCCAACCTCTTCGAGGAGCTCACGGCAGGCGGCTGCTGTGACGGACTCAGCGGTGTCGACATTGCCACCCGGCAGGCACCAAAAGGGCTCCTGGTCGGGCTTGGCGTGGAGGACGCAGAGGATCTGTCCGTCGCGCTCGATGGCGACGCGGGCTTTGAGGCGAGGGGTGCGAGTGGGAGGCATGGTCCCAAAAGCATCGCAGCCCCGCCGATGGCGGGGCTGCGACAGGAGGAAAGGAGAGGAGGGTGGAGAGAAAGATGAGTTAGACGCGGCGCGAGCGCAGCGCGGGGCGTGTCAGCCACGCAGGCAGCTTGCCCTTGGTGCGGGGCTTCGCGTCAGTCGAGCTTGCGAACAAGAAGTTGAACGCAGGCACGGGAGTGGTGGATGGGGAGTATGTGTGGGTCTGTTCCATTCGCATGTCCGTACCTTAGCAGAGATTATTCGGTTTGTGCAAACTAAAACCAGTAAATATTCGGTAAAGAGGCGCAATTCTCCCAAATATCGAGTCTTTTGGGCGACTCCGGCGCAAACAAGCCTACTGTCCACAGAGCGCCACATTGTCCAGAAGGGGTCAGGCACGATCTGGACATTGGATGACGAGCCAGCTCGTGTATCAAATGTCCAGATCGGGTCTGACCCCTTCTGGACAATGTTGTTGACGTTAGCGGCGCGGTGCGGACCGGTTCATGGATCCTGCTCGGTGGACTAGCTGCCTACGGGCAACAAAAAAAACGACCCCAGAAATACGTTCGGCCCCGTCGATGACGGGGCCGAGACGAGAGGAGAGGAGAGGAGGGTGGAGAGAAAAGTGAGTTAGACGCGCTTCGAGCGGAGAGCGAAGCGGCGGGTGCGCACCTGATTTGCGGGGCGCTCGTGATTAACGAGCTGCTCGGCGTTCGGGCGACTATGAAGAAGGGAGAGGGCTGCGTAGGGCTGCATGGTGAGTGTCCTGGTTGACGGGGGTGGTATTCCCGGCGTCGTTGCTCTACGATACCAGAGGATATTCGGTTTTGGCAAGTAATAATACGTAAAGATTCGGTAACGGAGCCTATGCACCCGATCGATTGGCAAATCATTCAGATCTTGCAGGAAGATGGAAAGACCACGTATGGCGAGCTCGCCAAGCGGGTCGGACTGTCTCAGGCTGCGGCGCACGAGCGGGTCAAGAAGCTCGAGGCGCGCGGCGTGATCAAGGGCTACCGTGCTGTCGTCAACGCGGACGCGCTGGGCTATGGCGTCGTCGCGTTCGTCTTCGTGGACAACGCAGCCTTCGACATCCCGGACTTCACCGAGCGGCTGCAGTCGATCCCCAACGTTCTCGAGTGTCATGCGGTGGCCGGGGAGTGGGGCTACCTGCTGAAAGTGCGTGCCGAGAGCACACCGGACCTCGAGCAGGTGCTGCACAAGATTCGCTGCATTGACTCGGTCAATCGCACGCACTCGGTGATCGGTCTCTCGACGGCGTTTGAGACAACGCTGCTCCCCATGCCGGTCGTGGCAGACGGCGACGAAGAGCCGCCGCAGACCGTCAAGAAGAAGTAGGCGCGCCTAGTCCGTCAGGGTAATCTCGCGTCGACTGATCTTGCCGTCGCGAATTGCGAACGCCTTGACCTCCGGCGGTTCCGAGCCGAGGCTGACGATCAGATAGGCCGCATCCGGCCAGGCCGCGAGTTCGACATCGGTGCGCGAGGGGAAGGCGGGGCTTTCGACGTGGCTGTGGTAGATACAGACGATGTCTTCGTCGGCATCCTCGATCTCCAACACGATCCGCAAGAGATCTTGCGAGTCGATGTCGTAGAAGTACGGGCTCGGTTGGCCGTTGATGGCAGGAAAGAAGCGCGTGGCCGTGCCATCGCGTCCGCCGAGAATGCCACAGGCCTCGTTCGGTAGACCCGCCTTGGCGTGCGCGACGATCTCGTTCTGCAGCGAGCGCGGCAGGACGAGTGGGCCGTCGGCTACCACCAGAGTCGATCCTCCATCAGCTCTTCGAGATCCTCGCCCTCAGTCTCATTGAAGAGATTGGCGGAGGCATAGCGAGCGCCGCCGTCAGCAAAGACCGTCACGACGTTCTGGTCGGGCTCGAGCTCGGCCGCTACGCGTCGTGCAACCGAGAAGGCGGCACCGCAGGAGACGCCAACCCAGATGCCTTCGTGGCGCAGGAGGTCGCGCATCGCCTGCACCGACTCCGTATTGGTGACGAGGAGCTTGCGATTGAGTTGGGTGATATCGAGGATCTCCGGCGTGTAACCGTCCTCGAGCGAGCGGAGCCCCATCACAGACTCGCCTTGGAGCGGCTCGGCGGCGATGATCTGCACATCGGGGTTTGCCTCCCGCAGCGCGCGGCCAGTACCCATCAACGTACCACCGGTGCCGAGCCCAGCAACGAATGCGTCGACCTGGCCATCGAGTGCCTCGATGATTTCGGGACCGGTCGTGCGGTAGTGCGCGTTGGGGTTCTCGGGGTTGGCGTACTGAAACGGCATGTACAACGACGGATCGGCAGCCGCTAGCTCGCGGGCGAGCGCAACGCCACCGTTCGAGCCAAGCTCGCCGGGCGAGAAGACGATCTCGGCGCCATACATCGAGATCTGTTGCACGCGTTCAGTCGTCGCAGACTCGGGCATGACTGCACGAAACTTGTAGCCCTTGACGGCGCAGATCATCGCGAGCGCAATGCCTGTATTGCCGCTGGTCGGTTCGATGATCGTCTGGCCAGGCGAGAGCAGGCCCTGTGCCTCGGCGGATTCGATCAGCGAAAGCGCAACCCGGTCCTTGATCGAGCCGGACGGATTGAGCATCTCCAGCTTCGACCAGATGCGAGCGCCACCGGCGGGTCGCAGGTTCGGCAGCTCGACAAGTGGCGTACCGCCAATTGCGCTAAGTACGTCGCCACCGCCACGACAGATATTGGGCGGGAAGACCGAGCCACCAGCCATCGCCGGGAGGACAATCACGGTGCTGCCGTCTGGCACCAGCGTGTCGAGACCCTGGCCAAGTCGCACGTCCTCGTTCGAGACGTAGACGTTGACGAAGCGATTGATCTGGCCTTCGCCGTCGACGATCTGGTCGCGCACGGCTGGGAACTGGGCGAAGAGGTCGTCGAGTGCCTCACGCAGCGTGGAGCCAGCAACCTCAACCTGACGAGCCCCACCAACCTGGGGGCGAAGAACCGGCGGCATTCGAAGAGAGATGGGCATCGTGATCGGCTCCTAGTGGGCGGCCGCGTGGGCCCCGCCCGCGCAGAACTCATCGTAATCGATGTATTCGATTGGGCCAGCGTGTTCACCACAGACGGCGCAATTCGGATCGCGGCGCAACTGGACCTCATGGAAGGACATTTCGAGTGCGTCAGCCAACAGCAGCCGACCAACGAGCGGGTCGCCAATGTCGAGCAACTGCTTGAGTGCCTCCGTTGCCTGCAGTGTGCCCATGATGCCGGGCAACACACCCAAGACGCCACCCTCGGCGCAACTCGGAGCGAGTTCGGCGGGCGGCGGCTCAGGGAAGAGGCAGCGGTAGCACGGTCCCTCGAACGGCTTAAAGACCGTCAGCTGCCCCTCAAAGCGGAAGATCGAGGCGTGCACCACAGGAATCTTGTGGATCAGGCTCGCGTCGTTGAGGAGGTAGCGCGTGGGGAAGTTGTCGGTGCCATCGACGATCACGTCGTAGCCCGCAAGGATGCGATCGATGTTGCTGCTGGAGAGACGCTCGCGGTACTCGATCACCTCGACGTCAGGATTGAGCGCGGTCAGAGTCAATCGTGCGGACTCGGCCTTCGGCATGCCGATGCGATCCATGTTGTGGATGACCTGACGCTGCAGGTTCGAGGCGTCGACGACGTCATCATCGATGATCCCGATCGTGCCCACGCCTGCAGCGGCGAGGTAGAGAGCGGAAGGCGAGCCGAGTCCGCCAGCGCCGATCATCAAGACCTTCGAGGAGAGCAGCTTCAATTGGCCCGCCTCGCCGACCTCGGGAATCACGAGGTGACGGCTATACCGGCGACGGCGTTCGGCGTCGAGCACTTTCGGCTCGGACCATGGGTTGCCGGCCTGCTTCCAACCGGAGAAGCCGCCGGCGAGCGAAGCGACGTTGGTGTAGCCGAGCTCGGCCAACACCTTGGCGCCGAAGGCAGAACGCGCTCCCGAGGCGCACGACAGAACGATGCGCTGATTGTGATCTGGTGCAGTTGCTTCGATGCGCGACTCAAGGAAGCCACGCGGGATGTGAATTGCCTCGGCAATCGCGCCCTGCTCGTACTCATCCGGTTCGCGCACGTCGATCAGCACCGGTGGGTCGGCGGATGTCAGCTCTTCCGACAACGCGTTCGCGTCGACTTCGGTGATCTCTTGCTTAACCTGTGCGAGGAGTTCTCGGTACGTAGGCATCTGTCGTCACTTTCGCGCGGGTGAGGGGAACCGGCGCAGTTCAAGGTATAGCGGTTTCTTATGCCGAACGGCAAACAGTATTCGGAAAACGTCTAAACAGTAGGCGGTATTCCCGCACCGTGGGATCGGGTTCGATACCGCTGGTAGCCTGCGGTCATGGCGTCGTCGAGCGAGTCCCGGACTGGAGTACCGCGCGGTCGCCTGATGGCCTTGCTGATTGGTGGTGTGATCGCAGCAGCCGTCGTGGTTGGACTCGCGGCGTTGGCGACACAGGAGCCGGCGCAGCCACAGGCGAGTAAGCCGGTCAATCGGGCCGTATCCAATCCACTTCCGGGCCAACCAACGATTGTCGTGCCGCCGATTGCTGGCGCACCAACGACGCCGGCGAAGCTCGTGGCGTGGGCAGATGCCCGTCGGCAGGCAACGCCAGGCATTGAAGCTGATCTGCGGCTCGCAGCCGCGCAGGTTGCAGCGGGCGACATCGCGGGCGCGCAGGCGACACTTCGTGGCTCGAGTGAGCCGGGAGCGACGTCTGCGCTCGCGCTGACCCAGTACGACGCTGCCGATCCAGCGAAGGCGATCGCGGCACTGGCCGCGGTTGTGGCCGCAGCACCGAATGACCCGTTTGTTCAGTTTTCCTACGGTGAGGCATTGCTCTGGTCCGGCCAGCGTGCCGCGGGCGAGAAGGCGCTGCGTTCGGTTCGTGATGCGGCGCCCGACTCGTTCTACGGCGTCGCCGCTGACGATCTCGTGCACCCAGCAATGCCGGGCGGATATCCGCCGTTTGTGCTGGCGGAAAACGCGCCCAGCTCGAGTCTTGCTGTGCTCAAACAGAAGGCTGCAGCGGCGCCAAACGATGCGCAGGCGCAGGTCAACTACGGAGCTGCGCTCGTTGCCGCGGGCCAGCGTTCGACTGCTGTGGATGCGTTTGATGCTGCACTCGCCGTCGACCCCGGCCTTGTCGAAGCCAAGGTCGGCAAGATCATTGCGAGTTACGCCAAAGACAACCCTGCCGGTTCGTTTGGGCAGATGGGCCCACTGGTTCGAGACAATCCCTCCGACCCATCGCCGCGGCTGCACCTCGCCTTGATGTTGCTCTGGCTCCGTGACACGGACACGGCGAGGGCAGAACTCCGACAGGTGGCGGCAGTCGATCCGAAGTCGCGGCTCGGCCAGGTCGCCAAGCAGTTGTTAGCCACGATTTAACGCGCGCCGGCAAACGTGACAATTGTTTCGTCCGATGCCGTTCTTATGCTTTTGCCACGTTCACTACGGAGGAGCGGCGGAATGCAGCAGGGACTCGAGCGCGACAGCGTGGATGATCTGATTGGTGAGAGCGAAGCCGCCCGTGCGCTTTTGGCGCAGGCCGAGGAGGCCGGTGCGATCTCGGATGAGGATTTGCGTGGCACGCTCGACGAGCTCGATCTCACGGATACGCAGGTTGAGGACGTCTACCGGGCGCTTGATGCAGCGGACGTAGAGATCGTTGCCGAGGAGCCGGTCGACGAGGTTCGCCCGGCGCTTGATCTCTCGACGCGTGAGGTCTCGACCGACACGCTGCAGCTCTTCCTGAAGGACATCGGGCGTGTACCGCTCCTAACGGCATCGCAGGAAATTGAGCTCGCTAAGCGCATCGAGAAGGGCGACCAGCGTGCGAAGCAGCACATGATTGAGGCCAACCTGCGCCTCGTCGTCTCGATTGCGAAGAACTACCGTAACCAAGGGCTCCCGTTCCTCGACCTGATCCAAGAGGGCACGATCGGCCTCGTTCGCGCCGCGGAAAAATTTGATTACCGCAAGGGTTACAAGTTCTCGACGTATGCCACCTGGTGGATTCGTCAGGCCGTTGCACGCGCCTTGGCCGACAAGGGCCGCACGATTCGGATGCCCGTCCACGTTGTCGAGAAACTGAACAAGGTTGCGCGCATCGAACGCCGCCTCCTCGCAGAACTGGGTCGCGACCCATCGCTCGAAGAACTGTCTGAGGCAGCCGACGTTTCGGTCGCGGACATCGAGTACATCCGGCGCTCGGCGCAGGCTCCGATTTCGCTCGAGAAGCCCGTTGGTGAGGACGACGAATCGAGCTTCGGTGATTTCATCCAGGACACCGTTGGGCCCCGCCCCGATGAGGCCGCGGAGGCCGTTCTCCAACGCGAGGCACTCCAGGGGATTCTCGGCATGCTTTCGTACCGCGAGCGCCGCGTCCTCGAGCTCCGGTATGGGCTCGACGGGCACGACCCTCGCACACTCGACGAGGTTGGTCGGGCGTTCAACGTGACACGCGAGCGCATCCGTCAAATCGAGAATCAGAGCCTTCGCAAGCTGCAGGTCATGGCCGCTGCGCAGGGTATGCGCGCCGCCTAATCACGACCTAATCGCGACGTAACAGCAGTACGGCCGGCAGGCTGATCAGGCAGACGCCCGCGAGGAGCAGGTTGGAATGGTGCACGGCTGCTGCAATTGCTGGCACAGCCGACGTTGCCTGCTCGGCGCGATTCATCGTGTCGAGCCCAACTGCGCGCACGACCAATGCGCCGGCGACTGCAATGCCAATGCCTCCACCAATGCTTCGTGCCAACGGCACAGAGGCTGTCGCCCGCCCTTCACCGCTTGGACGCTCGAGGGCCGCGCTCAGCAGTGCGACCGGGCTCTGGATACCCATGCCGAAGGCGGCGATTACGATCCCAAAGGCCAGAGTAAGACCGCCGAGAATCGGAAGGCCCATCACACCAACGCCGACGGCGACGATCAGGCTGGCGACGAGCAGTTGCCCGCGATGGCTGAGCGTGACGCGTGCACTGACGAACGAACCAGAGGCCCAGGCGGCGGTCGTGAAGATGAGCGGAATCGCCGCGACAAGGATGGGCCAGCCAAGACCAACCTGTAGACCGAGTGGCAGTAGACCATCGGCGCCTGTAAAGGCCACACCGGTTGCAGCGCAGAGAATGGCAATGCCGCGTCCGGCGCGCGTGCGGGGAAAGACTGGTTCGGGCGAGCGCCACTCCGAAAGCACAAAGCCGATCGCGGGAATGATCGCGAGTCGCGGCTCGAGGAGCAGCGCAGCGACAGTGGCGCCGAGTAGCAGTGGCCCGAGTGGGTAGATGCGTGCGTGAGGGTCTGCAGGTCGCACCGAATCGTCGCGAAGTCCGCGATAACCGGCATAGACCACGGCCACGGTCATCAGGACGGGGACGATGAAGGCGGCGCGCCACGAGAACAGGTCGGTCAGGACAGCACCAAGGACCGGTCCCGCGAGGGCGGCCAGTGCCCAGACGGAGTTACTGAGGGCGTAGGCGGATTTTTGAAGGTGTTTGGGGATCCGCTGGATCACGACCGAGAGCGGCACCGCGAGCAAGAAGCCGGCCGCAAACCCCTGGACGAGGCGCAGGATGGCGAGGACGTCCATCGAGGGTGCAAACGGTGCCACGACGCCAGCGCAGGCGAACAGCACGCAGCCAAAGAGGAGTGAGTGCCAGGCGCCGTAGCGATCGATTACGGCTCCACTGATCGGAAGGCCGACGGCCAGAGCGGCGGCGTAACACCCAACGACCAGTGCGTAGCGATCGAGGCCACTCAGGTCGCGGGCAGCGCTCGGGAGAGCAGTCGCGATCAGCAGGACGTCGGACGCAGCGATAAACGACGCTCCGCCCGCGGCGGCGAGTAGCCAGCGGCGTCCCGGTACTAAGAGTTCTCGGTACGCGGGGGCGAGACTCACCAGGGTGGTCGGCCGTAGACCCAGCGGCCACCAACCATTGTCGCGACGACCTTGATCGACGCGATGTCCTCGGGAGCGACCTCGTGCGGGTCACCATCGAGCACGACGAGATCGGCAGCCCGACCGGGCGCGAGCCTGCCGACGGTGCGGGCGAGGCCGGCGACCTGTGAGGGCAGTGTCGTGATGGCCGCCAACGCGGTTGCGGCGTCCACCTGTTGCCCGGACGTCAGGGGTGCGCTCGTCGCGGCAGCCATGGCTGCGAGAGGGTTGAGTGGCGAGATGGGAGCATCGGAGCCGAAGATCAACGTCGCACCTGTCTCGTGAAGCGAACGCCACGCGTAGGCGCCGCTGCAGCGATCACCCCACGCAGCCTCGGCATTGACGCGATCCTCAGCAGCGTGCGCGGGTTGCATCGAGGCTACGACGCCGAGCGCGGCAAAACGTGCGAGATCGTCGGGGTGTACAAGCTGGGCATGTTCGATACGTGGCGGTCGTTCCTCGGCCAGCTCGAGCCAGGCTGGCCGCGTTGCCTCCAATGCATCGAGCGCGTTGCGCACTGCGGCGTCGCCAATCGCATGCAGCGCGACCGGCATGCCGTGGGCAGCAGCCGTCGTAATCAACTCGACGAGCGCGGCTGGCGGCAGCAGATCCATGCCCGTTCCGCCGTCGGTATACGGAGCGAGCATGTTGGCGGTGCGCGCCCCAAGTGTGCCGTCACAAAAGGCCTTGACGGGGCCGACCTTGACGTGGTCAGAGCCGAAGCCGGTAACCAGCTCGATCGCATCGAGCGCGTCGATGTGCTCGGCCGTGACGGCCATGACGACACGCAGCGAGACGCGGTCGTCGACGTCGAGTTCCTGCCAGGTGCGGCGACCGAGGCGCCACTCAAAATCGTGGACGCCCGTTACGCCGAGTGCATGCGCAGCAGTCTGGCCAGCGGCGACGGCACGCTGTCGCTCGACGCGGGTCGGCTCGGGCAAGGGCACTGCCCAGGCATCGTGCTCGCGACGGATCGAGTCGCCACCACCGAGTAGTTCGAGTGCGCGGGCGCTGAGCCAAAGGGCATGGTGATCACGAGCCCAGAGAGCTGCGGGGCGTCCCTGTGCGGCCTGGTCAAGCGCTGCGGCGGGGTCAGTAATCCCGGCCAGGTGCTGCTCGGTCCAGCCTCCACCGATCAGCCAGTCGGTATCGGTCCCGTTGGTGCGATCGGTGGCTGCACGCTCGGCAACCAGCGCCAGTGCGGCCTCGCCGGTGGGCGCCAGCCGGACGTCGACACGGTTGGCAGCGAGTGCCCAGGACAGGAAGTGCACGTGTGCGTCGACGAAGCCAGGCACCACGGTGCGCCCCTCAAGGTCGATGCGCTCGTTCGAGACAGCAGAGGTGTCACCCTCCCAGGCCTCGACACCGCGGGTGATGCGTCCGCGGTTGTCAATTGGCAGGCCACGGACCCGTGGAACCTCGGGGTCGCCGGTATAGATAGTGCCGCCGTGGAGAATCACAACCGGCAGCGTAGCGCCGTCCGCAGGCACTGACCGGTAGCGTTCCGCTATGTCCGTGCCTGCCGACGAGATCGCCCGCCGCCTGGCTGCCTTTCGTGCGGCTCTGACCGAGGCGTCGATTGATGCGGCTCTGATCATCGAGGCCACGGATCTGATCTACCTGACGGGGGTGATGGCGGACGCACACCTCGTGGTGCCAGCTGCGGGCGAGCCGATCTTCCTCGTCCGACGCAATCTCGACCGGGCAACAGACGATGGGCGGATTGCCGACGTACGGCCGTTTGGGTCGTTTAAGGAACTGCCAGCGCTGTTCGCTGAGCTCGGAACACTGCGACTGGGACTCGAACTCGATGTGCTGCCCGCCGCGCGTTACCTCCGCTACCAGGCGCTCCTGCCGGCACTCGAACTTGTTGACGTCTCGGACGCATTGGCCGGCGTGCGTGCGGTCAAGAGCGAGTGGGAGATCGACCAGAGCCGCATCGCCGCGCAGCAGGTCCAGGCCGCCTTCACACTCGCGCCCGAGACGGTCGCGACGGAGCGGACGGATCGAGACGTTCAGATCGCACTTGAGCATGCGATGCGCCTCGTTGGGCACCAAGGGCCCCTGCGCTTTCGCGGGCTCAACGGGCAGATGTTCTACGGCGCGGTGTTGGCTGGTCCAGACGCCGCGGTGGCGCCGTGGGCGGATACGCCGCTCGGCGGTCCCGGGCCCAACCCCGCCGTCGGTAAGGGACCGGGTGGTTGGGAGTTGCGCGATGGCGACGCGATCTCGGTCGATCTTGTCGGAGGCTGGGAGGGATATCTGGCCGACGCGACGAGGACATTCTTTCGGGGCACGCCCAACCCGCTGCTCGCCGAGGCCTTGGCGGTCTGCGAGGCAATCCTTGCCGACCTCGAGACGCTGATGGTGCCGGGCATCCCCGCGGAGCAGCTCTACCTCCGTGGGCTCGAAATGGCGACGGCCGCCGGGTTTGGTGAGCACTGGATGGGGCATGGCTCCTCACGGGTGAAGTTCGTCGGCCATGGCATTGGTCTCGAGATCAACGAGCGTCCTTTCCTCGCCCAAGGCTTCGGCGAGCCACTCGTGGCGGGCAACGTGATCGCAGTCGAACCAAAGCTGGTCTTTCCCGGAGTTGGCGCGGTCGGTATCGAGAACTCCTACGTCGTCCGTGAGGGTGGACCGGAGCGGCTGACAACGTCCTAAGGGCCGTAGTGTGAGGCTAACGGGTGCGGCGGAGGAGCATTGGACCGCGTGCTGTCGACGGATCGACGACTCGACCGCCCTGCGTAATCTCGAACGTCCCGGTCGCAACGAGGCGTCGGGCGGCACGGCGCGCAGGCTCGTGCAGTTTCTCCCAGTCCTCTCCGCCGACGGCTCGGGCGGCCTCCGACGGACAGATCGTGGCGCCCGCGCTGCCCCGAGCTAAAAGGTCGACGAGGGCTGCTTCGAGGGCCGCATCCGTGGTGGTGACGCCACGCTTCCGACAGGCGCTCGAGCAGTAACGGACCTGATCCCAATCGCGCGCCCACGCTTTACGCCACGAGAAATCGCGGCCGCACGAAACACAGGTGCGGTCGGGTGGTGTCATGCCACCGGGAGGTCGAACGCGCGCACAAGCGCTCCACGCGCGTCGACGCTGATGACGGGGCCGTGAGCCGAAACAAGATGTTCGATCGGTACATCAAGAAGTTTTGGAAGTAGCCGGGGAAGGCCGTGTTCCAACCACTGGCCCGCACCGGGATCGTCGAACCAGGCGGCTGGCGGTCGGCGTAGTCCACCATCGCCATCGCCGGTCACCAGGTCCGACAGCCACAACAGTCCATGGCAGGTGCACTGCACGATCGCCATGCGAGGCGCACCGGGTGCGTCGGTGAGAGTTACGCGGCAGTCACCCGGCAGGAGTTCACCATCCTCTAGTACCCGATCCACGTTGCAGGATGCCGCGAGCGACACGCCCAGCACACGCGAGCCTGGATAGCGTTCGTGCACCGCATCGGTACTACGACCGTGCGACTCGGTGGAGACCACGATCGTCGGCGGCATGCCAACGCGCGCGACGTCCTGATCGAGGTGATGCCAGAAGCGCGCGCCCTCGCTGCCGTTAGGGACGAGCGGATCGATCAGGACGATGCCGGCTGACGACTCGTGGTACACGCACGAGACGTCCTGCGGCCAGCCATCACCGAGATGGTTCGGATCGCCGGACCACTCCGGATGCGGTGACGTCCACCGCCACAGACCATCGGCGAGACGGTCGACGCGCATTAGAGCCAGGCGTCCAACAGTCGCCGGGCGATGCTGGCTGGCGGTGGTAGCACGGGCAGGCGTTCGCGCGTAAACCACTGCACGTCTTCGAGTTCGGTCAGGTCGGCCACAACATCGCCCGAGGCCCACTCCGCAGTAAAGCCGAGCATCAGCGAGTGGGGGAAGGCCCAACTTTGGCTGCCGAACCACTGTGGCTCGGTGATCTCGATGCCTGCCTCCTCGCGCACCTCGCGGCGGACGGCTGCCTCGGCGCTCTCGCCGACGTCGACAAAGCCGGCGAGGGTCGAGTACATGTCGGGTGGAAAATGGCTCGAGCGGCCAAGCAGCACCTCGTCCCCACGGGTGATGCGCATGATGACGGCGGGCGAGTGGCGGGGATAGCCACGGTGCGCACATTGAGGACAGGAGCGGGCACGTTCGTCGGCGAGGCGCTCGGTCGGCGCACCACAGACGCCACAAAAACGATGCGTGCGATCCCACTCGGCCAACTGGAAGGCGCGGCCCGCCACGGCCCACTCGGCGTCCGGTAGTCGCCCGTGGAGGGGACGCAAGGATTCGTGGACCCAGCCGCTTGGCAGTTGCGTAGCAGTATCGATGTGGGCGGTCTCGACGGCATGGCCGGCGAGACCGCCCACATGAACGGTCTCGGCTGGTACCAGAGCAGCTAGTTCGGCCCGCGTCGGTAGCCGCATGTCATCACCTGTCGCCACGATCAACGCGTTGCCGACGAACAAAAGCACGCGATCGTCATCGAGCGGATCGCCTAATCGACTCAGCGCAGGTTCAAACAGCATGACCACAAGCATCGCAGGTCTGGTACCAGTTCCAAAACGCTGTATTAGAGCCGGGAAGGAGAACGGCAGGAGAGTCCGAATAGCCCTGACATGACTCCGACTGCCACTGCTACGGCAACGCCTCCTGTCGCGTCGCCGCGCCGTTTGCGTGTTGCGTCCAACGCAGCGCGTCCTGCCCACATCATTTCGATGGCGAACCAGAAGGGTGGCGTTGCCAAAACGACGTCGACCGTCAACCTCGCCGCCGCACTCAAAGAGCAGGGCAAGCGCGTGCTGGTGGTCGATCTCGACCCGCAGTCGAACCTGACGATGAGTTTTGGTGTCGATCCTGAAAACCTCGAGCAGTCGATGTTTGACGTGCTCGTGCATCGCCTGCCGATTACCGAGGTTATTCATCACCAGGAGGTCGACGTCGCCGTCTCTTCGATCGATCTAGCTGGTGCCGAGCTCGCGCTGTCCTCCGCGATTGGTCGCGAGCGCGCCCTTGAGAAGGCCTTCGCGCCGATCAAGAAGGACTACGACTACATCCTGATCGACACGCCGCCATCGCTTGGCTTGCTGACGATCAATGCGTTTACCGCCAGCAGTGGCGTGATCGTCCCGGTCCAGTGCGAGTACCTCTCGTTGCGTGGACTCGTGCAGCTGGAATCGACGCTGCAGATGATTCGCGAGAACCTCAACGCCAACGTCAAAATCGAAGGCATCTTGCCGACGATGGTCGATAAGCGCACTGTCCATGCCCGCGAGGCATTGCAGCTGTTGACGGCGAACTTCGGCGATTTGGTCTTTAACACACGTATTCGCAAGACGGTGAAGCTCGCCGAGGCCCCTGTCCGCGGGGGCTCCGTGCTTACCTATCAACCAGACGGTCCCGGCGCAATGTCGTATCGGGCCCTTGCGGAGGAGGTGCTTAGCCGTGACGAATAAACGAGCCAGCATGCATGACGGTCCGCTTGCGGACCTGTTTCGGTCGACCGACGCTTCGAAAGAGGCAGGCAATACGACCGAGCCGACTCCTCCTGCACCTGAGGAGACGATCGAGGCAACGCAGATGATGGACCCGCCCGTCGCGGCCGCTCCGCCTGCCCCGCCCGTCACGTCACACATTCAGCCCGTCCCAGACCCTGTTGATGAGCCTGTGCGCGAGACGCCTGCTGTTCGTCCGGCCGCGATGTTCGCGCGTGGGGATGCCAAGGGTTCGCCGCTGGCCCGCAATGTCTCTGGCAACGCCTACCTCGCCGTGATTCGCGTGATTGGTGTTGGTGGCGCTGGTGTCAACGCCGTCGATCGAATGATCGAAGCGGGCATTCGCGACGTCGAGTTTATTGCCGTCAACACGGATGCTCAGCAGCTCAGCTCGTCTGAGGCACCGACCCGTATCCATATTGGCGAGGACCTGACCAAGGGCCTCGGCTCTGGTGCACGACCCGAGATTGGTCGCGAAGCAGCCGAAGAGTCTGAAGAGGAAATCCGCAAAGCGTTGCAGGGTTCCGACCTGGTCTTTATCGCCGCCGGCGAGGGTGGTGGCACAGGTACGGGCGCAGCACCGGTCGTGGCGCGTATCGCTCGAGAGATGGGTGCCCTGACGATTGGCATCGTGACGACGCCGTTCCGTTTTGAGGGTGCGCAGCGTCGCGCTCAGGCTGATGCGGGTATCGACATGCTGCAGGCCAACGTGGACACGCTGATCGCAATCCCGAACGATCGTCTGCTGCAGGTGCTCGATCGCAGCGTCACCATGGTCGACGCGTTCCAGGTTGCCGACGACGTGCTGCGCCAGGGCGTGCAGGGCGTATGCGACCTGATCACGACGCCTGGTCTGATCAACCTCGACTTCGCCGATGTACGAACAGTTATGCGCGATGCAGGCACTGCCCTGATGGGTATCGGTATGGCGAGTGGCACGAATCGTGCCCGCGAAGCCGCCACCCGGGCAGTCGAGTCGCCGCTGGTCGGTCATCAGATTCGTGGTGCGACAGGCATTCTCTTGAGCGTGTCCGGCGGTCCCGATCTGTCGCTGCACGATGCGATGGAGATTGCCGAGATCGTGCGCGAGGCTGCCGACGAGTCGTGCAACGTGATCTTCGGTGCAACGGTTGACGAGAGCCTGGGCGACCAGGTCTGGGTGACTGTGATTGCAACCGGCTTCGATCGTCCTGCGGGCTCCCGCCCCATGGAGGCATCGATGACGGGTGGTGCAGCGATGATCCCCGAGTTCAACGTGCCCGCGACGGCTGGTGACGCCGACGCGATCGACGTTCCCGACTTCCTGAAGTAACTAGTCGTCGAGGCCGAGTTCGTGCGCGAGTTCTTCGGGCGTACGAACACGCCCATTGCGGCGTGCCCGCTCTTGCGTCTCGCGTGTCAGCACGAGTCCGCGATGGATCTCCGTCAGGAGGCCGGTGACGACCTCGAGTCGATGCACTTCGTCACGATCCTCAAGCAGTGATTGTTTGACGTCGTGGCCGATGTCGACACGGGCGAGGAGAGCGTAGGAGAGTCCGGGCCCCGGCTCTGGTGCCTCGGGCGCGGGGCCGTCTAGCTCATTCGCGAGACGGGTATAGATCGCGATCGCAGCCTCTTGTTCGTCCAGCGGAGCATCCGCCGGGGCGTCGGTGACGGGATCGACGATTGCCGAACGGTAGGAGTGCTCGTCATGAACGCGATCGATACGAACCACGACACCACCGAGGGTGACGATGTTCGAGCGCCCGTCGGGGAATTGCTCAAGGATCTCGGTGATCTCCGCCGTACAGCCGATGTCGCGCATGCCATCGTCGTCTGAGTAAACGAGAACGAACGGTTCGTCGTGCTCCTCGCACCACGCGACCATGTCTTGGTAGCGCTGTTCGAAGATGTGCAGGGGCAGGGGTTCGCCGGGCACGAGCACGAGTTCGAGCGAAAAAATCGGGAGTTCCATACTCATCTCTTCGAAGAGTAGACCGCGTCAGCCGCGCGCCGCTGCGGGGCGCATCGCTACCGTACGCCGTATGGCTCCTCTGCCCTCGGACCCCGCGGCCCTCGCCGAACTCGTGTGTGCTGGTGATCGCCGGGCGATTGCGCGTGCGATCTCGTGGATCGAGGACGAGCATTCCTCGGCGGGCGAACTCGTCGCCGCGCTGTGGCCGAAGACGGACGGTGCACTGGTCGTTGGCATCACTGGACCTCCTGGTGTTGGCAAGTCCACGCTGGTTGGTGCCTTGGTGCGCGAGATTCGCAACGCCGGGCAGACGGTCGGTGTTGTCGCTGTCGACCCGTCGAGTCCTTTTACGCAAGGCGCAGTCCTTGGCGATCGCGTACGACTCGTCGAGCACGATACGGATGACGGTGTCTTCTTCCGCTCAATGGGCAGCCGCGGCCGGCTCGGTGGGGTGGCAGAGGCGACGGCGCTCGCAAGTGCGGTGCTGCGCGCGGCCCGCTTCGATGTCGTGTTGATCGAGACGGTCGGTGCGGGCCAATCCGACATTCGGATCGCGGATATGGCGGACATCGTCGTGCTCGCACTCCAGCCGGGCAGTGGCGATAGCGTCCAGGCCATCAAGGCTGGCGTGATGGAGATTCCCGACATCGTGGCCTTGACGAAGATCGATCTGCCAGGCGTCGACATGTTTCGGAGCGAGTTACGGCTCGCGTTGAGCATCGATCCGGACAAGGCGCCGCGACTGGTCGAGGTCTCTGCCCCGAATCAGACCGGAATCGATGAGCTTTGGGCTGCCGTGGTGTCGTGCCGCGAGGAACTCGGCGACGCGGCCATCGAGGCGCGTCGTCAGGGCGGGCTCGAGCGCGAAGCAGTCGCCGCTGCCGCGACACGTGCCGGAGCGCGCGTACAGCACGCCATGGATCAGGATCCCTCGATCCAGGCAGCGCTGGCCCAACTCCACGCGGGCACACTCGACCCGTTGGCGCTCGCGCAACTCCTAGAGCGGCATACTGGGGGCGACGCATGATCGACCTCGACCGCATCCGCCAAGCCGCAACACGTATTCAGGACGTCGCACTTGTGACGCCACTCTTACACTCGCGGTTTCTGTCTGACGTGACGGGCGCCGACGTGTGGTTGAAGGCCGAGAATCTCCAGCGCACCGGGTCGTTTAAGGTGCGCGGCGCCGCCAATCGCGTCCAGCTGTTGACGGCCGAAGAGCGCGCCCGTGGTGTGATTGCCGCGAGCGCAGGCAACCATGCACAGGGCGTCGCCCTTGCCGCTCAGACGCTTGGCGTGCCCTGCACGATCTGCATGCCAATCGACGCGTCACTGACCAAGGTCGAGGCGACCCGCGGCTACGGCGCGCGGATCGAACTCGGAGGCGCTGCCTTTGACGAGGCGCTGGCTCGCGCACGCGAGATCTGCGCTGACGAGGGGTCGGTCTTCATCTCGCCGTTTGATGACGAGGACGTGATCGCCGGGCAGGGGACGCTGGGGCTTGAAGTGTTGGAGCAGTTGGCAGATCCGGACCTAGTGATCGTGCCCTGTGGTGGCGGCGGATTGATTTCCGGTACTGCCATCGCGATCAACGAGCAGAGTCCGGCCACACGCATCATTGGCGTGCAGGCAGAGGGATGCGCGCCGTTTGTCACCTCGCTTGCGGCAGGTGCCGTAACGACTGCTCCGTCAGCAGGAACGATCGCTGATGGCATCGCCGTCAAGCGCCCAGGCGAGATTACTTTTCCGCTCGTCCAGAACTACGTCGAGCAGATGCTGACCGTCGATGACGAGCAGATCGCAGCGGCCATGACGCTACTCGTCGAACGCCAAAAGCTCGTGGTCGAGGGTTCTGGCGCTGCCGGTGTCGCCGCCTTGATGAGTGGCCAGCTTGGCGACATGGCCGGCAAGCGCATTGTGGTCGTTCTGTCTGGGGGCAACATCGACCTGTTGCTGCTGCAAGGCATCATGCGCCACGGACTCACTTCCGCTGGGCGCTACATGCGCTTTACCACCCGGATGGCGGATCGTCCTGGTTCGCTACGCGAGTTCCTCGACATCCTGACGGCAGAACGCGTCAACATCGTCGACATGTTTCATCATCGTGACGGCACGGACCTTGGCGTGAAAGACACGGCGGTTGATATCACCGTCGAGACGAAAGACCACGCGCACGGCGAGCACGTCCTTGAGAAGATCCGTTTGAGCGGCTATCCCGCCGAACGGATGTCGCTCAACTAACGCTGGCGAAGAGCGGCGATCCCATCCCGGCACCAAGTACGGGGTGGACATCAGTAAAGCCCCGGTGGGCGAGCACTGCGGCACCGATTCCAGCACGCTGGCTCGACTGACAGATAACGGCCGTGCGGCGCGTGGGGTCGAGCGCATCAAGCGAGGCGTTATGCAGTGAGGTGAGCGGAATCTGGATGGCGCCGACGAGTGGTGCGGGTAGTTCGTCGTCTGCGCGCACGTCGACGATCTGGAGCGCATCCCGCTCCTCCAGGAATTGCTCGATCGTGAGTGGTTGCAACACGGTCGCACCGTGTGCGTCACTGGCCAGGATCCAACCGTGTTGGGTGAGATGCCCGATTGCCTGCAGACGACGTGCGGCCCGTAGCGCCTGCGCCTCATCCTCCGCAATCAGCACCGTCGGGACGTCAGGATCCAGCAGGAAGCCAGAGCGGGTGCCGAAGCCATTTTGGTCGGCCGGCACGTGATAGGCGCCCGCCACAAGGCCATGCATCGCATCCATGGTGGCGCGGACGTCCAAAAGCGGCACGTTGGTCGGCAGCTCGGTGAGTTGCGTTGGCTGAATGGGGCGTGGCACGAGCGGTCCACGGTTGTACTCGACAATCCGCGCGAGATTCGGCGGCTTGGGGGACAGGCCAGTATTGGCGGCCACCACGAAGGCATCCTCGCCCATGGGCTGGAGCATGTCGTTGAAGCGACGCTCGAAGCCGAGCGTGCTCGAGGGTTTCGCACTCATGCCTTTGCCGCAGAGTGAGCCCGCAACGTGCCCCGGGAAGACCTCAACGCCGTCCTGCATCGTCAACAGGCGCTCCTGCAGTGAGTGGTAGAGCCCTGCGGCACCCTCTTGGCCGGCAATCGCCAGATCGGGACGGGCGACGTCGCCGACGAACAGGCTGTCACCAGTCAGGACGAGCCACGGCTCGTCGGAGCGTGTGTGGTCGATGACCTGCAGCGCGGTGTGCTCGGGGCGGTGCCCGGGCGTGTGGACCGCAACGAGTTCGATGTTGCCGACGCGAATGCTCGTGCCGTCGGGCATCGGGCGATACTCAAACGCGACTTCGGCAATCGGGGAGACCCAGATTGGCACGCCGAACTCGAGCGCCAGGATGCCGTGGCCAGAGATATGGTCGGCGTGCGTGTGCGTCTCGATAACGCCTACGAGGCGCGCGTTGTGGTGCGCAAGTGCGGCTTCGAGCGGGCGAATATCGAGCGGAGGGTCGATCACGACCGCTTCGCTGACCTGCTGACAGCCGATCAGATAGCTGGCGCAGCCGAGGTCGTTATGAATGAGCTGCTCGAAGATCATCTGTCGCAATCCCTCCTATCGACCTGCGGTGCGCGTGCACACACAGGATACGCCTCGGGTCTACTGCGCCAGCGTGCTAAATCTCGCCCTGAGCACGCGAGAACGATGGTTCGCCGTCGAACATACGCAGCTTCTCGACGTGGACCCAGTTGAAACGCCCGCCGAAGCGACCGAGCAACTCGAGAATGTCCTCGCTGGTGATGACGCTACCGCGCGTAACGAAGCGTGCGCGCATGACGTCGGTCGGATCGAGCTGTGCCCGAGTCTTCGGCCAGACCTGCGTGCCACGGCACTCAACCATCTTCAGTTCGAGCACAGTGCCCTCGGCCAGGCGCTGGGCGGCGTCGCCGACCTTGTCGGGCGTCTCCTCTGTCTGGAAGAAGACGTCGACGCCAATCAACTCGACGGACTCGGGAATCACGAACGCCGCCTCTTTGCGGGGCACGGGCATCACGATCTTCTTGACGGGTCGCGCAGTCCACTCGGGGACGGATTTGCCGAGGTTCGCAATGATCGCCTCGGTGTATTCCGTCGTACCGACGCTGCCTTCGTCGCCCATCACGTCGCGCGTGCGGACGCCACTCGCGAGCGTTGCCATCACAGAATTCTCGATCGACGAGGCGGCCTCGAGCTCACCAATGTGGCGCAGCATCAGGACGGCGGAGAGGA
>Ga0194059_1000125_pt1 | contig 38372 bp, 30 predicted proteins | sample SepL6211m_MetaG_FD_163426 | JGI IMG/M metagenome (GOLD analysis project Ga0194059, IMG submission 163426) | Anoxic zone freshwater microbial communities from boreal shield lake in IISD Experimental Lakes Area, Ontario, Canada - Sep2016-L626-11m | ecosystem: Environmental > Aquatic > Freshwater >...
TGAAGAAGCAAGAGAATTAAGAAAGCAAAAACGACAACGAGCCTTTCCTGAAGTCAGGCATTCAGGGGAAGCTGACTTACCATTAGATCAAGCGGCCTGAAAGTCCAATTCCGACTGAGGCGGAACAACATGTAGCGGTATTTCATACTCTTCAGAAGAATCCGCAAACGGATTTGAGCATTTACAGGTAAAATCCGGACGCTTACGGATCTTGCCTCCTTTGAGTTCACTCTCCGCAACAGGCTGTATAGGGCCTTCCCATGTTGGTGTTCGCACTTCTTTATTTGTGCATTTACTGAGATCAAAACAGACTTGATTCAGGATGGGGCATAGTGTCTCGGATATTGCATCTTCATCACCCGAAGCTTTAGTTCCTCTTGCCAGATTCAAAAGAGCAACTGAAAATACCTTTACATAAAGGCTTTCGTGCTTCTGCCATAATTCTACAAAAGAAGAGAGGACTCGTCGAGCCATTAGCGAGTCCTCTCTTCTTTTGGCATAGTAGTAACCATCCGTTTATAGAGAGTAACATCAGCATCCTCTCTGGATAAACTACGAGTCCAAAAACGTTTCTCGTTCCTCTTGATGATAATGATGCCATCTTTGGAAACAACGTGGACCAAACCGTCCAACACAATCTGGGATGTTCCCATTGGCTGAGGCAGGCTCTTGCCAAGCTGTTCAAGAACGTAACCCCAAGTATCATCTTTTGGCTTCAGATTCCATGAATCTCCCTTATCTGCCGGATAAAACTCGATAGCAACCATATTGCCATGAGCACCGACATGAATTTCCGCACGCATTTCTTCATCAGTTCCAAGATAAACATTCCAGCGTTTGCAAAAAATACGAATATAGTTTGCTTCAAACCATTCAATATTTTTGTTTTCTATGGCTGGCATTGTGCCAATACTATCAAAAGGTTTATAGAAGAAAGGAAGTGTCACATCACAACAATCACGAATCAGATCTTTTTGTTCTTCACTTAAACCATAAAGCTCAAAAACAGCTTCATCTAGTTCACGTTCCCATTGTTGACGAGTCGATATGATAGTGTCTTCTGCAACTCCGTCGAGGTTTAAGACATCCTTTTTTTGAGGAGAGTAATTTCGGAGGTTATTAACAGCATTGATTATTTTATTGGTTGCAGGGCTATTTTCATCAAAAACAATGGGAAGCTGTAGCAATTCATCATTTAAATGTATTTCATGATGCCAGAGGCCCCAGTTAGCTGATATCATGAACAAAAAGTACCTAGAAAAAGAAGACCAAAGAATGCCTAGTACGGTTTTATATTTAGTTTCGTCATTGGAAATTAATTTTATTCCATTTATTGCATTGGTGAAGCAATACGGTTCACAATCATAGCGAGCAACAATTTTACCTTTATCGACACCTTCCTCATTGATACCTCGCTGCACAAGAAGGCGTGATCCTTCATATACTTCCAAGACTCCAAGGCGGTGTAACTTGTCAGGGGTATCTGCAAATTTTGGCTGATCATATCTTGAGAAAGATGCAATTACTAAGCTTCTATAACTTCTTAAAACGCTTGCATCATTATCTTGAGAAGCAACTTTATATCCTTGGCCACTTTTCTTCCTATCGACAAAATCGACAAGTCGTTTTCGAGTTTTTAGATAATTAAGTAAATCCCTATCTGCATACCGTCCAAACCAAAACTGCTTCCAAATCGAATAATCTGAAATTTGTTCATTACGTATAATATTCAAATCATATTTAGACAATACCAGCGTCTGCGTTTTTTGAATGTTAATGAGCTGCTTAATTGACCAGTAATATATTGGTTTTCCGGCCTGTTTTTCTTTGATGAAAGAAACGGAAATAAAAGGGGATACCGCACTCTTAAAGAAAAAAGCTCTTACATGACTGAAATTAAATACTTCATCAAGCCGAATTGCTTCAAGCCATTGTTTCCGAAAAGCTTGTGTCGTTGAACTGTGTTTAAACAACACACCAGCGGAGACAAGCATCCCCGCTTTACCGCCTTCTTTTAATAAATCAAGTGCCCGCCAGAGGAATGCCTGCGAAGGCTCTTTATCGCCAATGGGCTTATTTTGGGCTGTACACCACGCCAGCATTATTTCTTGTCTGGATTTTGTCTCTTGGTCGGCTTTGTTTCCCGGTGCACCCCATGGAGGATTACCGACAATCACATCAGCGCATCCATTGCCAAAACGTTCCTTCAACATCGGATTCGATTCGATATAATTTACATCGAATGCATTTCCGGGAAGGATGCAGTTAAAATGATTCGCTGACCGGCTTTGAGTTGCTACCAGCAGGTTTGGCAGCCTGTTACCCATTTTAATTTGTTGATCGATAGCCGGTGGATCAAGGTAGTGGAGCATTGATAAATAGAGACTGAATGCTGTAATTCTTGCCGCTTCTTCGTTGACTTCAATCCCGGCAATTTGTTGTTTAAGGATATCTTTCAACTCATCAAACGTAAGCGCTTGCTGCTTCTTGTGCCATTCATAGCGGACAATACGCCGGAATGACTCCACAAGAAAAATACCTGAGCCGCAAGCTGGATCTAAAACACGTGGGATACGTTTAAGAGTATCTAGTGTGAGAATACGGGAAAGAACAAATTCTGCTAAGACAGGAGGAGTATAATATGCTCCATCCTGCCGCGCTTTACTCTTCTTCTCGTCATCACTTGTCGAGCTATGATAAAACTCTTCATAAATAGAGCTGATAAGTTCGAGTGGTACTATTTCGAAGCGATATGAATAGAAAAAAAGCTTTTTTTCAACACCAGCATCGCCATACAGCAGGTCTTGAATCAATGTTAAATGCTTCTGCGTTACAAGATGTTCCTCTTCATGTACCTCTGGAAACATATCACCGTTAAAATCGCGTGCTAATTTTTTGAATAAAGCATAAGTAAACTCCTTATCCTGAAGGATAGAAGGGTAATACGTTTCCTTATTGGATAAATCAGCTCCCGCTCTTTTTACTGGTGTGCGTAACAATTCCGTCCAACCGGTTTTTTGTCCGGCGATATTCTTGAAATACTTCTCAGTTAATACGCCACGATCTTCAAGATAGCGGACAAATATTGACCTACCAATGAGCGCATGGGCGAAGCGAACATTTTCCCCTGAAAGGCCAGCGCTAATTAATTCACGGCGCACAGTCTTCAAGTCTCGAATTAGCGCCTGATCTGCGCGATTTTTGAGATCCCCAAAACGTTCATCACCAAAAACGTGTCCTGATTCGATATTGTCCCTGTGAAATATTTGAAACTCTGCCGAAACTTTACCTAGATCATGCAGTACGGCTAAATGTGCTAGATGTTGCCAGTCATCCTCTCTGTTCTCATCAATGGGTCTTTGAGCTAAGTCGTAAACCGTGATTTCTCCTGGCGATGCAAGAAACAATAATCTTGGCCTCGCGAGACACCACGCCTTATTAAAAGCTTTAATTTTATCTCGGAAATCGGCACCGCATTCTGCAAAAACAGCTACCGGGTTATTCTCAACAAAAAAAACATTTTCTGCGCCCGCCCGCTTCGCAGCAGCAAGCCATTCACCCTTTTCAAGCCAGTCAATTTGCTTGGGGCACAATGAAGGCGTATCTATTGCCGGAAACAGTGATCCGCCATTAAAATCCAGGTCTCTGTACAGTATGTTCAGGTTGCTCATAGTCGATCTCCTCATCGTGGGAGAAAATTCAAAGTGTAATTGAGCTGCATTTACTTATATATCACAGCTCTTGGCTAAATGCCTTATCAAGAATCGAAGGCAGCATGGCATTCAGTTCGGCGGCGGTTTCGGTTTGAAGGCGCTTTAATTCGTAAACTTTTGCAAAGAGATCGTCCAGATAAGAGACGATGTGACGTTGTTCGGAGATAGTAGGGAGTGGCAAAGGTAATTCCCTGATTGCACGTAACGGCACTGTCGGTTGTGCTGTTCCTGTTGTCGAAGACCATGTTTTTTCAAAAACCGTCTGAGAATTAAGCATATGCCAGACATATCTGCTTTCGACTATTTGTCGGTTGGGCTTGAGAATGGCTATATGTCGCTGAAAGCAAAAAAGTTCGTCTGTGTCAACAACAGTCGCGATTCCAAGGGTGGCCCCAACTGCGCTGTAAAGAATATCACCCCTTGCAGGGACACGATGAGGCTTCAGAGAGTTAAAGTATGTTTCAGCAACTTTCTTGCTGTTATTGAAATGCAGCTTGCCTGACGAGACATTTCCGACAAAAATGAACTTGATTCCGGATTCGCCGAACTGTGGGGTGTTGTGGTCGCCGTCAGTAATTGAGGTACAAGTATCACTAAGAGTGGACTGGCCGAAACGGGCTGCTAAACCCTGATAAACTGTTTCGACTGCTGAACGAGATAGCGCCTCCGCCTCCTCCACTGCCTGCCGCCTGAGTCCCCACGCCTCCTCAATCTTCGCTGCCAGTTCCTCGATCCCTGCCACAATGCGACGTTGCTCGGCTAGTGATGGGAGCGGAATGTGAATAGTCAGGAATAATTCCGGTTTGATACGATTCTTGCCACTTGTGCCTCTGGACAGTTCTGCACAGTCACTCCAAAAGTTACGAGTTTGCGTAAGCCAATGTACCCATCTCGGCTCAACCAGCTCTCTGTTTAAACTAAAAGTCGGAAACTCCCCCGATGCAGCACAACCATCAACTGCGTCTGTTGCTATTGCAGTAGAGCCATGTCTGACCCAGATTTTATTTATAATTAGGTCGTCAGCTTTAACAATCGACAACGTTTTTGCTGCGGTTTGAGATCCATCAATCGTCTGCCTTTCATACGAACCACCACCCCACCATTTAACGCCAATAGTACGATAAGGACTTCCTGCTTGAACTGAAATTGGCCTTGAAACAGGCCCAGCAATGTCACCAAGCGCCACAAGCGGCCACGCGCCACTCATACGCCCGTCATCCTGAGAAGTTCCGAGGCGAAACCAACGACATCCGCCTGCATCTCCGCATCCTCGGCCCCGGTGGCAAAAAGCGCCACCCGCATCGGTCCAAGTGCTCTTTCGTCAAGAAAATCCTCGCGAAGAATAGCGACAGCACGACGACCGGGGTCGGTGTCAATCAGGTGGCCAAGAAAAGCAGCGACGTCTTCCGTGCCGCTACCATAGTTTCTCGTCATGTAGTAAAGATCGTAGGCATCTTTGAATTTCCCGCGATTCCGGAACGCCAGCGCCTTCAGGATGACAAACGCACCTGGATTACACACGGGGATTTCGCGCGATGCGGTTTCACCAAAAAGGGTCGTCCCTTCAAGCCTGACTCTAATCCGCTCACTAAATGCGATTTCAAGCCCCTCGATAATAAAGGCGGCCAGGCCCTTTTCGAGTGATTGTAATTTCCCTGGGACTGCCGCTTCATTGATCGGTGGAATCAGAAATTCTATTTTAGCTGACGGATTTCGCGTATGGGTCCAGCGTTGACGGACTTCATTCCCTTTATCACTGGTGTCAGGGGTAAAACCCGAATCCCTCAAACGCTCCGCGATCCCCTCGTACCGATGATCATCAAGAATCGCCAGATCAAGTCCAAGGTCAAGATCCATCGTACCTACATGCGGTTCGGCTCCGATTGGGAGTGCTGCCGGAGGGATGAGGAGGCTGGGCACCAATCCTCCGACAACAACCAGATCATCCATATAATCGCCGAGGATGGTCGCTGCCGTAAGGGTGGCGGCACGGATCAAGTCAGTCTGCACGGTGGTATAGTCGGCGGCAGTGTGAAACGTCATAGGAACTCCAGATTTTTCCGCAACTCAGTAGCTGCTTCTTCAGCCCGCTCCGGGAGGGATTTCAGGTCAAGCCAGACCTGGATGCGATGAACACAGGGAATGTCGGCAACGGGTTGTATGCCGTAAAATATGTCGGGGTCTTTCGGGATAATCAGCCACACATTGGCTCCGGAGGTATTCTCCCGGAAGCCGATCTGTTCCAGGATATGCTTGTCCGGCCACTCTTTCAGATACACGGTAACAGTGCGAAACGCGGCAAACCTGGAATACAACCATGCAGCCCCCAGCCCGGTGGCGGCATGATCAACAGTCAGACTTTTCAAGGTGCTGCTGATTTTTCCTTGAATTTCTTCTCCGGATCGTCCGGCCACATGACCACGCAGTATCTCATGCTTCGTGAAATCATACCCTTGCTGCCACGCATCCAGCATTACCTCTGCTTTGGCAACAATTAGTTTACCCTGATTGTCACGGGAGATAAGCTGCTGGGCTTCAAGGGATTTAACGATCCGGCTGACAAATCCTTCCCCCAGACCTGTTTCGTCGGCCAGTTCCCGTTGCGCCCATGTCCGGTTTGCTTGGTACAGCATGTGTCGGGCAATTCGCGAACTTTTCGGGGCAAAGGGATTTTCATTGCGCCCGGGGGAGATGAACTTGTTCTTTTCCCCACGAACGAAGAGACGGAGGCCGGGAGCGGTAATATCGGTATTGCCCGAGAGATCCAGCCAGGAAACACCGGCCTCGGCGCACTTACCAATTCCGGTTTCTCCCATGAATGGTGTAACCAGCAGTCGAATATCGGAAGGTTTGGCGGGGTAGCGTATCAAATGCTCAATGCCGGCGGCAACAGAGCCAATCAGGGGTGATGACTTGTACTCAACTACGAACCGGAATCCACCTGCCTCCATAACAAGGTCTGGCCGGTATCTTTCGCTTTGCGGAGTAACTGTAAGAGGCTCGTACTCAACCTTGTCGGCGCTAACGCCAATGAGCTTCTCCAGCCGGTCTACCACCTGTTTCAGTGCAATTTTCTCGTGTTCAATTTTCATGCTTTACTTTTTACCACTACTTTACTTATTTGTAAAGGTGGTTATTTTAGTGAAGTGTTGATCTTATTTTTACATTCCCCTTTCAATCAACTACACCCTTGGCAATGATGTCCGTATGAAAGGAGTGAACAGAATTCCATGCATAAATTATTTCAGGAATTGATGACCGTTCCTTCACGCAATCGGATGGCGAGGCGATCAGAATTCTATAAATAGTTCCGATCTGAGGCTTTATGTATCTCCTTCTAATTACTGTTAATTCCATCCCGAAGCAGATTGCTCGGCTTGAACGCTAATATCCGTCTGGCTTCAATGGTGAGCGCCTCACCTGTCTGCGGATTACGACCACGGCGGTCAGCCTTCTGTTTAACGATAAAATTGCCGAAGCCCGATATTTTAAGATTTTCGCCGGATTCGAGCGTGCTTTTCATAATGGCAAAAACGGCTTCAACCATCTCGGCTGATTCTTTGCGTGACATGCCGATGCCTTCCTGAACCTTTTCAATAATGTCAGCTTTCGTCATTGTGCTCCTCTTGCTGATGAATATAATTTTAACTACGCAGCCGCTTTTAACTCAATATCTTCCAACAGATGAATAATTTTTGTCGCCCCGGCGTCCCCGAAAATACCGTCCAGACCTTCATTGTGAAGGTCGGTAAAGGGTGGCTCGTACAGCAGGCCAGGGTCCATGCTACCATTCTGTGTCAGGTAACTGACGATCTGATCGACAAACCTGATCTGGGTTGCAGAATACGTCGAGTTGTGCAGAAACTCACCGAAGGCCTCGCTGGCCGCACCACGGTCGAGGCCAACCAGTTTGCGGATAAACGTGCCAAGACTATGCTGGTGACCGAAGACCTTCTCGAAACGCTCCCGATTGCCCACCTCTGCCGCTGTGAACAGCAGTCGTTCCAGCTCTTCCAGATCCATCTTGGTAATCTGCCGATTCATGCGCAGCTTGTTGATGGTTATATGGTTGGAGTTGTCACGGATAAAGCGCTCTACTTTCAGACGGTACTGGCGCATCTCCTCGGCGCTGGCATATCCCGCTACGAATATTTCCGACTGTTCGCCAATGGTGTCCTCAAAGTCTGTATAGACGATGACTGCCTCACCCTTATCCAGGAATTTGATCAGCTCCCGTAATCTGATGCGTACATCCTCCAGCAGCGGCAGCGTGACGCCGGTCCACCAGCCTTCAGTCTGCAGATCCAAGATCAGCTCCATCTGCTGCGCTACCATTGGGATAGTTCCCTTCCCCTCAAGTCTGGCGGCGATTTCCATAACCTTGTCACGGTTGCGGGCAAAGGAACTGGATTTCTCCAACAGTGCCAACTGCAGGTTCAGCAAAAGCAGGTCGAAGCGTTTGGCAGTCTCATCCTCCTGTGGCAACTCTGCCGGCAACCCAGCCAAATGCAGTGTAACTTCCAAGGCATCTTCCGCATTCAGTTTTCCCCATTGTTCCCGGTTGGTGAATTTCTCCAGATGGCGTCGATGGGGGCGGACGATGAAGTTGTCCGGATTCATCAATGTCACCTCGCCGTGCAGGGTATCCTCAATGCTCCCACGTAGTCGCTGTAAGCCATCGCCGGTCGGGGTGTCCGGATGTTGCAGCAGTAGCAGCAGGTTCAGACGCTGCTTGAAGATCTTTTTACCCAGCGATTCCTGGCTTGCACCTTCGATCCCTTCCGGGTTTTCGGCAAAGAACTCGAAATTCTGACAATAGTCGAAGACGTAGAAATTCTCCTTGTCCAATCCCGGCCCGAACAGATCTTTACAGAGTCGGGTACCGCGCCCCATCATCTGGTGGAACTTGGTCTTGGAGCGGACCAGCTTGAAGAAAACCAGGTTGACGATCTCCGGCACGTCGATGCCGGTATCCAGCATATCCACCGAGATGGCAATGATCGGGTCGCCGTCCTTCTGGTAGAAGTTATCAATCAGGTCTTGGGCGTACGTCTCGTAGTTATCGATTACCCGGCAGAACTTCCCCTTCAGGTGCGGATAGCTACTGTCGAAGCGCTCCTGGATAAAGAGGGCGTGGTTGTGGTTCTTGGCAAAGATGATGGTCTTCCCCAGCCGGTCACCCCCCGCCACTTTGACGCCATAACGCATCAGATGTTCCAACACCTTGTCAACCGTGTCCTCGTTGAACAGCCAGTTGTTCAGCGCCGATGACTCGATCTTCTCCGGCATACCGCCATTTTCCTCATCCCAGAATTTTTCCTCGTACTCTGCCTGTTCCTCCGGGGAGAGTTCGTTGTATTTGACCCCGTCGCGCTGGAACTTGAGCGGTACTGAGTGAGCCTTGGGCGGAACCAGAAAACCGTCCGCCACCGCCTTTTCCAGTTCGTAGTAAAAGGTCGGGACTCCCTTCTCCAGCTCAAAGAGCGAATAGGTGTTACGATCCACCTCGGAGCGCGGCGTGGCGGTCAGACCCAGCAGCAGGGCATCAAAATATTCGAAGATGGAGCGAAACTTCTGATAGACCGAGCGGTGGGCCTCGTCGATGACGATCAGGTCGAAATGGCCGGGGCTGAAGCGCTTGTTGTCCCCCTTGGCTTCGTCGATGCAATTCATCATGGTCGGATAGGTGGAGAGAACGATCCGGCTGGAGGTGTCGTCCTTGATCTTGGTGATATTTACAGGGCTGGAATGGGGCAGATGTTCCTTGAATGCGTTACCGGCCTGGGTCAGCAGCGCCGTTCGGTCAGCAAGGAACAGCACCCGTTTGATCCAATTGCATTTCTGCAGCAGTTCGATCAGGGCGATGACGGTGCGGGTTTTTCCGGTACCGGTGGCCATGACCAGTAGCGCCTTGCGCAGCTTGCGCCGTTGAAAGTCCTCGGCCGTGCGGCGGATGGCCTCGTGCTGGTAGTAGCGCTCGACGATGGCCTTGTTGATGGTGGCGCTCGTAATCTCCCGGATGCTGGTGCGACGGTTGATGAGGAGTTGCAGTTCATCCTTCTTGTAGAAACCCTGCACCTTGCGGGGTGGATAGCTCAGGTCATCCCAGAGCCAGGTTTCGTAGCCATTGGTGAAGAAGATGATCGGGCGTTGTCCCTTCACCCTCTCCAGACAGTCGGCGTACAGTTTTGCCTGCTGCTGGCCGATGCGCGAGTCCTTCCTGGTGCGCTTGGCCTCAACTACTGCCAGCGGCAGACCGTCATCGCCCCACAGCACATAATCGACAAAGCCTTCACCCTTGTCATTGGGCATCCCGGCCACCGGGTACTCCAGCACATCCGGGGCCTTCAAGTCCCAGCCCGACTCCTTCAACAGCAGGTCAATGAAATAATCCCTGGTTTCTGCCTCGGAATAGTCATGATCATCGGGGGTCTGGCTGTTGCGTTCCTTATATTCCTGAATCCTGGCTTTGAGTACGGCAATCTCTTCGATCGTCCGGGTCAGTTCCGCATCTTTGGCGGCAAGCCGAGCGTCCTTGTCCGTCTGTTCTGCCTGCAGTTTTGCCAACTGTTCGGCGTTGCGGTCGGCGACAGTGCTGTCCTTCTGGGGAATACGGGTGATGTCGAAGAGCGGCTTGCCGATGGTAGTTGCTGACGCAGAATAGCTGCGGGCCAGCCAGTAGAGGACGTGAAAGAGTTCTTTGAGGGTGTGCAGGGAGTCGCTGCTGCTGATTGGTTTATCGCTATGGACGGCCAGGTTGCCGATTTTCTGGATTGTCAAAATCTTGGGAAAGATGCACGGTTCCAGGTTGTCCCGGAAGGTTGGTTCATGGATCAGGGCGGCCAGATTATCGGCGTAGGGCTGCTTTAGGTACGTGTCATTGGCATAGAGCCACTTCACCGCCCGCTCCAGCGAGCGCCGGGCGAAGAAGCAGCTGGTCCGCGGCGCGCTGTTGACGTTCTGCTCGGCTTCGTGGGCAGTTTCGTAGAGTTCGGGCCAGTCGGTTTTCAGGGAATTGAAGTTAGACATTATATCTCCGCATTCATTGTCCGCAGCTCTTAATAGCAGTACTACCCGTCGTTCTTTAGAAAGTGCCTAAAATGCTATTGCAACTAAAATCAAATTTGTTGCAATCGCAAAGCAATATAACCAGCTAATATTTTTAGCTTTTAAATATGCATTGGTTTATAGCATCAAAAGTATTGCAACAAATGTGTTGAATTAGTTGCAATCCAAAAGGTTGGAACCAGGATACCACCGAGCTGCTCGTGTCGTTCCCTTGTTATGAACCTCTTCCGATTTTGCCAGTTCACGCAAAAGCACCTGTATTTGACTTCGCGAATGCGTTGGCAACACTTGCCGCAACTCTTCCATTCGTGAACCGGAAACGCGATTGTCCTTGATATGCCTCAGTAACAACGCCTTATTAGTTTCCCGGTCCAGCCCCTTTTTCCGGGTATAGACACCCTTTGCTCCAAGGGCAGCATACAGCCGCCGCGACAGCATATAGCGCGTCCCTTTACCACGCCCCATACTCTCGACAGCACCGATCTCAATCAAAACGGGCAGCCTAGCTTTCAAATGCTCCGGTAATGGCTGTTCGCGATGCACGTAATCAAGCGCCAGAAAGTCATAGGTGGAAAATGACCGCAATGTCTCCTCGCCCAATCGTTCCATAAAACGTACAAAAGCGGTGCTCTTAACCAAGCCGTCGATTGTCAGACGAACTTCGTGTGCGGACGTTCCTGTAAAGCTCGGTAATGGCTTTCCCTGGCGGATAGCGCTCTCAAAAATAAGATTCATACCCTGACCGGATCGTTCTATCAGCCCGCAACGCGCCAACGCTTCAGCCAGGCGGCGGTTACGAGGATTTTGTTGGTCAAGAATATTGTCGGCCGTGATACCAGGAGGCAATCCACCAGGGCTAACTAACTCAAGGCGGTGAGCAAACTGCCTGACAAAAATTGAGCCACCAAGCCTGTAATCACGATGTGCAACCGCATTCAGCAGGGCTTCACGTACCGAAATCTCATCAAAAGTTGGTATATCCATGCGGAACAAGCCATCCTGATAGCTCTGCCGGTCGTTACGCAGGTTGATTTTGTTCCAGATTGCCTCCTGCCAGAGGAAGAATCCTTCCCGATACTCCTCTCTATCTGCAGCAGGTCCGGAGGCTTCGGAGGATCGGTATTCAAATACAAGCTCTGCCTGAGCCAGCCGACGTCCCAAGGCTGTGCGTGTAGCAAACAAAATCAGGGCGGCATAGGTAATCTGTCCATCCAACAGCAATTCAGCATTGGTCAGAGTTTCGACGTCACTCCACTTTGACTTGCGTTCATCGCGGCTCTTTTTTGCCCAGCGTTCACGGAACAGGGCAATCGCTTCCGGCGCCAAATCGGCCACTGTTGCATCAGGGCAGATCTCGGCAGAGAAGTCAGGTCCCGTTTCGGCAAAGATGATTTTCAATTCTGTATCGGTCAGAGCCGTGAGTCCGTCACCAGCGCGCTTCAAGTAACGTCCTTCTATCTGCCAAGCTGTGCCTGGCAGGCGCGCGGGAACGTGCACCACCAGCACGCGACCGCCGTCGGTTTGTACCTCTTCAACAGTGATGCGGTGAGAAAGGCGATCGTACAGCCCTGCTTCAGTACGGCCTGGCTCGGCAAAGGCAGAAGTTCCCACAATCCGACGGGGTCTCAAGTCCGTGACACCAAAGATGATTTTTCCGCCGCCTTCATTGGCAAGGGCCACGCAATACTCGACCAGCTTGTCGAAGTGATAGTTACTCTTGGCTTCCTTGAATTCAAGGTTTGTGCCTTCAGGTTCTTCAATCCAGCGCTGGAGTTGTTCACGGGTTGTGGTCATGAGATTACTCCGCTGTTTTTGTAACGCTCTTAGTCATAAGTTCAAGAATAGACTTAGAACCAGAAGTTGCTTCACCTTTGCCATGAGAAAAGCCTGTCTCTTGCGGTGAAAAGATGCAGGAAGCGGCATGAGCTAATACGATATCTTCCGTCCCTCTTGAAGTGGATGCTCCTACGAGAGCACGATATGTCAGCAAAGCATTTTGCCGATGCCGATTTACCACTGCATTGTGCTTATGTGTTGTGTAGTTTCGCGATGCCATTAGCAGTAAATAACCCAATACGCCGAAAATCAAGAACTTACTGCTAACCAACTGAACCATTTCGGCAGTGCTTTCAGGTTTAATCCATTGGATTTTGTGGAGGAATAAACTGCACACAGCAAAAAAACCGACTGCCGCTGCGAATTTGTAAGTATAGTTGAGCCATTTGACTGCCAATAGCTCTTGATCCTCTACCTCTTGCTTAAAATAACTGGCTTGTTGAGAAACTCCTTGCTCTGCAGCAACAGCACGTATTGCGGCTAATGCCTCGTCAGCATCTCGCTTAGCAGTCTTCAACTGTTCTGTTAGTTTTTCAGATTGATCTTTAATAGACTGAATAGTAGCACGGGCTTGAGTCTCTAAAAGACTTGTGTCAGTAATTCTTGCTACCCCGTAGGCGACAAACTGCCAAAGCTGATCAAACAGAGGATCACGCCTAGTTTGGATTGTGGATATAAGACTGGTACGGAGAGTAGATGCTGCAGAGGCTGTTGCATCAAATTCCAGTATCTGTTTGAAAACGTTGAAATCTGCCTCAGCTTGACTTTTTATTACGCTTAACTGCGTGTCGGAAAAATCTTCAAGAGCCGTTAAAGGAATGCGTTTATAAATGTCTATAAGTGCATTGGCAGGTGCAACAGCTTCCTTAAAATTCAATTGATTTCCAAGGTCAGCTTCACGGCTCAGCAAAGTTGTGTCAAACTGCTGTACACGATCCAGAGCTTCTCGGGTACTTCCAAGAATCGATTCTGTAGCCATAATTCCCCCTTATAAATAATTCTTGTTAAATAAATCGGATTTCAGGAAAGCGAAGGTGGACATTTCAACCCCGCTATTTGGTCGGGTGCTATTGCTCAAAAAAATGAACGAATGCCAAGCAATTCGAGTCACTCAAATCTTTCATCCCGTGAACGGCTTCTTTCTTGCTCCCACTTGCGCTCAGAAGATATTTCTTCTTCAAATATAACTTCTTCATCACAAGCCCATTCGACCACAAGTGGGTTTTGATGGGTTTTAAGCTGTGCAAAAAGAATCAAACGCTTCTCCATGATATCTGCACGAGACCCACTCCACGAGGATGGTCTAAATTTTCGCTTAATTATATTTAGAACCGCAATTACGTCGGGACTGTTATCAACTATGGATAATGCTTGTGGCTCCCATTCTAGCTGGTTAACACACTCATTATGCCTATAAGCACATATAGATGCCGCTATAATGGGATACCTGACAGGAGGGTTCATTTCGCACCAGTCGAGAATAATTCCGTCATCAATTTGAGATAGTGGGCTTGGCTCGCGATCAAAATCGTCTCCAAAGCCTGTCAACAATTGAAAATCGGGGTCCTCGCTGTCGAGAAAAAAACCATCTAGAAAGGCAATGGGTTGTTTCAAGGCAAGACTTGCCAAAAGTTGTCTGTAATCATTGGGGTAAATTAAATATTCTGATATTGCTTTAGCCATTTTATTACTCAAGTTCTTGGCTGACAACAATGCCGCCTTACTCTTGAAGCAAACATTAACTATTCCACTCAGCTCATGATCCATCCGATCTCGAGACTTATCTTCACGATTAAAAGTTAATTGAAGAAGTAGTTGTTGACCAACAGAAAGAATTGCTTCGCTAGGAGCACACCCAGTGTCCTTATGACTGTGCAATCTCATATATAAAATATCTATGGCTGTGTCTAATCCGCCAGGTTTTGAGGCTATCATACTAAGTAGGTCGCTGAGATTAATATCATTTATGCTCTCATGTGATCTACCATTTGCCAAGTTTCTAAATGTATCTATCGGCGAAAAGCCTATCGCAAGCGATTGATTGAGCCTTTTCACACCATTCTCGTCGATTCTAACAGAAGTCTGTAATATCGGGAAAAGAGCGCCAAGCACATCATCTTTAACTGCGTCATTGAGCATGATCTCAGATAATTCAGGCTGTGATTTCGCAATAATGTAAAGAAAACCACAAAGCGCCTGACAATTTCGTTGATCCGTTGGCGTGGATGCTAAATGTTGTCGAAAGGCTTGCCACATCGCCAGTGGCTCAACTGTTCCCTCTGCTAATCCCTGTGAAAAGCTATGCAGCCTTGGCCCGCCAGTTCTTACAATTTCTGGCAACAAGACTTTAAACACATCTTCATTCCTAGCCACTTCTCGACCAATTTGGCGAGAGACTTCGTCAACTCTCTCATATCGTTCAATTACCTCTCCATCATCGCCTTCCAAAGCGTCTACTAAATCAAGAGCGCTTCCGTGACAAGAGAAAGCAAACGTTCGTGCTCTTTCAAGAAGGCTGGCTGGAGCCAAAATCTTTTCCAAAACTTGAAGTCTTTCAATTAACTCAGAGTCCATGCGTTTGGCGTCATATCTGATTGTCGTTCGTACAGCAATCCAGCCATCATTCCAAACACCATCAGTATCTAAAAATACCTTGGTTACTCTTTCAAGTTCATCGAAAACACCTGCGCACCAAAGGCCTCTGAAATTATTAGCTAATATCTTTTTTGCCTTAACTGCAAGTGGCCACTGAGATAGTGCCAGACCCTCTGTCAACCGAATGAATAATGTGTACCATTGGATAATTTCAGCTCTAGTTTTAGGCCAGTAACCGTAATCTCTAGGACGAGCTCCAAAATCAAATACATGATGAGAACTGAAGTGAGATGTTTCTAAAGCCGCCCTTAGAAGTAATAGCCCCAGTTCTTGCTCATTTTCCGAAGCGGAATCAATCAAGCGTTCGATAACTTTCAAACGATGAGATGCGGATGCATGCGTTCCAGATAAATGAATATAAAAGAGGGATTTTAGAAGGTCTCGGATTGAGTTATTGTTCTCGTTCGGTTTCTCTGAAAGAGCGAACCGAATGATTAACCCTGTGCATCGATCAAATAATGCAGCATCATATGCTAAAGAACGGAGAAGGTTTGTGAACAGAGAAAAATGAATGTTCTGACGAGATGTGAAGTCCTGCCCATTATCACTATTGGCCGCACGTTCTATTACCTCAAGAGTAGCCAGAGGAGCGATGGGCGCGATATTACCCAATAATGAAATTCCAAGCTCGTTCAAGTCGCTGACATTCCCTAAAAGGCCATCCGCAGAAAGCCATCTTCCCGCGACCTCGACAGCTATCTCAGATTTATGTAAGTAACTTAACCGTCTCGAAAATGATTTTAGTAGTCGTTCAGCCCCCTCTTCAACAAATGCTGCAAGGATCTCGTCGAGAGGAATGTTTTCAAGAGCTCTTTGAGCAAGTTTATTCGCCAAAGCATGAGGCAGGACAGCTCTCCATACGTTTCTTTGTTGGACAAGGTCACGACGTTTCAACTCTGACACATCACGAAATAACTCGCTGACGCTTCTCCCTACTAATTTTGCAAGGAGTTTTAACTCAGAGTCCAAATCCTTGGCGGCCTGACAGTCAAATGAATAGACCAAAGAGCATACTTCGGCAGATCTAAGAAGATTGTGACTTGATTCGTTACGTTGGACAAAAAGACGCTGGAAAAGATCATCATCTTTAAGATCTGCCAGCGTTTCACCTTTAATGACTGTATTTGCAAGTGCTATAGCAATCCTAGCATTCCCACCCGAAAATTCGGCAATAGTACGTGCATCTGTCTGGCTGACATGTTTAAATCTGATTTGGATCATCTTTTCTACAAGAGCTATTGAGGCTGGTTCGAGTAGAAAGATATCCGTTCCCTCAGGCTGATCCTCACGAACGTCGTATTCTACCGTTATCAGACTAACTGAACTCCCTGAAGCCACACATACAGATGTTAGCCGACGATGTAAATCTGGGGGGCAATTGTCAACAGCCAGTATTGCCGGTCTTTGAAGTGCAATAAGACGTTCAGCAAAAACGCGGGGATCTGGATCTGGGCTATCGCTAACATCCGTATATAAAACCAGAGTTGGATTCAATGAATTCTGGCCAATTCGATCATCAAACAATGCTTGAAGCAACCGAGTCTTCCCGACGCCAGATAGTCCAGCGAGGCGAACCGAAGATGCTGGACGGTGCAAAACTGAACGCAGGTGGTTGATTCCATTAACTGCTGCCATACCATCAGTAACAGGTGTTGTCCCGTCGTGAAGACGTACCTCCTCGTCCAAAAGGTACTCTTCTTCAATGCCGCCCGGAGCGTTTGCCCAGTTCTCAAATGGCCGCCATCCCTGCATTGGCCTCCCGATTTTCCCCCTTACCCAAAGGACAAGAGATGGATGAGAGCGAACCCAACCTGCAAGACGCCCTCTATCGTAAAAATCAAGCGTTAAACTAGACGGATGGTCTATATCCGCTACAGCTTCCTTCATTGCGTCTCGGCGGTCGCGAAGTGCGGAGTCCGACGTGGATCCAGTGCTACTAACAATGATGTAAGCTCCACATGCAGCAGCTAATTCCTGGATTACTTGTCTTAATTTACCACCAGGTCGCATTTCCTTTATAATTTCTGCGCGGGGCATATCGGGTTTTTTCACTTGATACCCAGTAACGGATCTAGGAACAAACCCATCTGGGTCAGGAGTACTTGATAGTTCTACTCGAACGTCAAGTCCACCGTCTTTTGCGTCTTGATGCCCTCCCCAAGTTACCCCTGCTGTTGATAAGCAATTGACACGAAGATCTGCTTCACATAGCAGGCCGACTAATGTGCGAAGGTCCGTGTCATTAAGTTCAGATATTTCATTTCCGGTGATTTCAAACATATGTACTCGAAAACTCAATTAAGACAGCAATCATTTCTACAGTTCCCCCTTAAAGGCGCGTTGCAGGAGGGAATCGTAGAGTGTGTCAGTCGCTTCTGATGACGCCATCAATTTAACTTTAGCCTTTTCGACAGCGTAAACAAGTGCGGCGTATTGATTTTGAAGCTCCAAGGAAGGTTGCATTATCGCTATTTCTTGAAGCTCTTGGGCGTTGATGTTTGCCATACCTACGATGCTTTTACACATACTTTCAAGTATGGTTTTTCCGTGTGTAGAGTTCAGGTACGCGGCAATATACTCGCCGTTGTTCTGCTTGTTTGGTCGGATTCGGATGAGATAACCTGCGTAGGCCATCGGGTCGTCTCGGCGGTACACAGCAGTCTTGCCTACCAATTCTTTACTGTTGGTCCGGTTGAAAAGAATGTCACCTTTCCGAACGAGATATTTAGATAATTCCTTTTCGGGTATATCGATTCTTTTCAAATCAGTGAAGTTCCAACCACCCAAATAGGTAATGTTGTTCATCCTCAGAATCGGATACTTGCCCTCATAGCTTGCTTTATCACTGGTTCCGTACTTGACCTCGGTAACGAGGTCGCGAACGGTTACTACCTCCCATCCCTTCGGATTCGTCACCGGATCACCAAACATATCCAGAAACACCGAGCGCAGCAGTTCCTCGGTCAGACGCACAGCCTCCTGCCGCTTGCGCCGGATAGAATCAGCCTTGTCGAGGATGGCGGCGATGCGCTTTTGATCGGGGAGTGGGGGGAGAGGGATTTGAGTGTCACGAATGATTTGCTGATTGATGTTCGGTTGGGCACCGCCTGCGCCTTGGGCGATCAACTCGGGCACTCTAAACTGAAGCCCATAAAACAGGTATCTTTTGTCTGCAATTTTCACATCCGGTACGATATGACAAACCGCTTGGTTTGTAGTACCTTCTACACCAAGTTCCGCTATGCGCCCAATTGTTGCGCCATACATTGCAATAAGGAGCGCCCCTTTGGGAACTAATTTAGCGCTTGATTCCTTAATAGCCAGTTCAGTGATTTTTTCTTCCGTATCAAGAATTACATCTTCCCGAAGCTCACCAGATTTGACCCAAGGAATCGTGCCACCATAGTAATCAGCAACATTTGCCCTGGAAGGAGTCCCACCGCTTCCAGTAGAGCAGAATGATGAAATAGGCAAAAACGGATACTTCATCCCACCATCCCCTTCAACTCCGCCAACTCACCGGCAATCTCCCGCTCCAACGCTTCCAATCGGGCAATGATAACCTGCGGTGAATCGTAGGCAACCTCCTCATGTTCCACCTTCTTGTAACGGTTGATGGAAAGGTCATACTTGTTGTCACGGATCTCCTGCACCGGGACGAGGAAGGACTTGGCGGTGCGGTCGGAATCTACCCCATCCCCACCCCGACCCTCCCCTTGAAAGGGAGGGAGTTTTTTTAAGGCACGCCACTTCTCAAGCACATCGGGAATATCGTTCTGCTCCACCGGATTGCGCTTGTCATCCAGCGAGAAACCATCACTCTGCATGTCGTAGAACCAGACGTGATTCGTACCACCGGAATTGGTCTTGGTGAAAATCAAAATACCGGTGGAAACGCCCGCATAGGGACGAAACACGCCGGAGGGCATGGAAATCATCGCCTCAAGTTTGTGGCCGTCCACCAGAACTTTTCGCAAGTCCAGGTGCGCCTTGCTTGAACCGAACAGCACACCATCCGGTACGATCACCGCGCAGCGCCCGCCCGGCTTCAACAGACGCAGCATCAGAGCGATGAACAGCAGCTCCGTCTTCTTGGTCTTGACCGTACGCAGCAGGTCCTTGGCCACGGTCTCCTCATCCAGCGACCCTTTGAAAGGAGGATTGGCCAGGATCAGGGTAAAGGCATCGGCAATATCGCCGGCGGTGTTGGAGAGGGCGTCCCGCGCCTCGATAGCCGGGTTCTCCACGCCGTGCAGCATCATATTCATACTGGCAATACGCAGCATGGTGGAGTCGAAGTCGAAACCATTGAAGAGCTTGCCGTTGAAGTGGCGCTTCAACTGTTCGTTGTGGAACAGGTCGGCATGGTTTTCTCTCAGGTATTCACCGGCCGCCACCAGGAAACCGGCGGTACCGCAGGCCGGGTCGCAGATGATATCGTCGGGGCGAGGCTGCATCAACTCCACCATCATCCTGATGATATGGCGAGGGGTGCGGAACTGACCGTTTCTGCCGGCGGTAGTCAGCTTGGAGAGCATGTACTCGTACAGATCACCCTTGGTATCGCGGTCTTCCATCGGCACCTGGCTGATCTGCTCCACAACCCGCTCCAGCAGACTGGGGGTGGGGATCATAAAGATGGCATCCTTCATGTGCCGGGCGTAAGCGGTATCCAGACCGCCGTGCAGGTTCTTGATGAAAGGGAAGACCTCCTGGCTGACCACGCGGAACATCTCCTCGGCCTCGAACTCACGAAAGCGCGACCAACGCAGATGATCCTGCCCTGCCGCGAAGATCGGCTCCTTGATCGGTGTGCCCAGGCGGTTGGCCTGCTTCTCTCGGGCGGTGTGGAGATCATCCAGCCGCTTGATGAACAGCAGGAAAGAGATCTGTTCGATCACCCGTAATGGATCTGAAATCCCCCCGGACCAGAATGCATCCCAAATTTTGTCGATCTTTGATTTGTTTTCACCGGTTAGCAATGGGTGGGGCTCCTCAACAGCAAATGTAAATGGAATTACAGCAGTTGAAGAGTAGTAGCAGATTTGCAGCGGGTATTCCATGAAAAATAATGAATGATTTTAGGGCGTCGAGCCACCGCCAATTAAAGAATATAACTGTCCACATCATTTCGACGCAATACCAAGCAATATTGGATTACTCTGTCCTCATTCGACAGGGATAACATGCTGTATTTATTTGATTGACAAACAAATTGTGTTGCCATATTTTTTTACTAAAAGGAGCAGCAGCAACTGAATGGGGAGCAGGATAAATGTATGAAAAAAAGACTTTCAAAAATCACCATTATGTTCATTGCGATCATTATTGGCGCAGCAGCGTCCTATCTGCTTGTCATTAAGGGGATTAAGTGGCCGGCCGGCGTTATTGGATTTGCAACAATTACAGGCATGCTTATCCTGCCCAGATTCGGCAATTGCTGCCATCGAAACAACCCCATTTTCTGGTATCTTCCTCACAACAGATACCACCGCTAATTTGCTTGAGTTGTCAAATAGTCCGCCACCCCCTTGACGCTCCATAATTCGGCTGTATTTATTGTCCCCTCAACCCAAGGTTCCATCACATAGCTGTCATAATCCGACAAGTAAACAAATATTTTTCCCGCTTCCGCGATATGTTCAAACACTGTAGGCGTAAGGCGAATGACAACTCTTCCGACAGTAATGAGTACTATCCCAGGCTCTGGAATCGCCTTGATTTCGACTGATTTCTTCTCGTTCATAACAATCTGATAATATTCGTTCGGCACGGTAACCAAGACCATAAGGCCATCTTTCAACAGCACAACTCTCGATGCAACTACCTCAAATTCCATAACGCTAACCTCGTATCAATACTTTGTGTAACCATTCATGGATGGCTCTGCACTTGGACCATGGCCAGATCCTGCTGCATTTCCGATGTTTTTCCCACCGATACCACCTCCAGCAGATACGAAGGAACTGACCGCTGCGACATTGTGAATTGTCGATACTGTCGCATTGGTTGTTCCAATTATTACCTCTGCCGCTTTTTCTCCCGCAACGGACCTAATTAAATCTGATCCGCCCCCTACAACATTTACACCCATGGATCTGTCAGTCCGGTTGTCATATGCTTGTTTATGAGATCCGTGCAATTCATGACTGAAATCCCTAAATTCCTTCTCTCCACCCTTTTTGATGGAAAAACTGGAAACCGTTGGAATAACACCCTGTGCCCCATGAGATGAAAGCGTTCCATCTTTCATCAGGTTTTGGGCAATACCCGGTCCAAGTCTCATCTGCACTGTATCTCCGAGGCTCCTCGCTACCTCAAGTGGGTAGGCACTTGCTGATTGGTCTCTGAAAATGATAAACAAGACTCACTATGAGAGATACCGAACTTTTTCAATTGGCCCTTGGCTTATCATCACCGTGGCAGGTTTCATCATCTGAATTCAACCTCGAACAAAAACGTCTTGATATTAAGATCGATTTTCCTCGAGGCAGTTCATTCTCCTGTCCTGAGTGTAATCAGGCTGAATTGAAAGCATATGACACCGTTGAGAAGACGTGGCGGCATCTGAATTTTTTTCAGCATGAAGCCTACCTGACAGCCAGGGTTCCCAGAGTAGATTGCCCTCAGTGTGGCGTCCGCCTGATTAATAACATTCCATGGGCTCGGCGTGATAGCGGTTTTACTCTCTTGTTTGAGGCCATGATCATGACCCTGGTAAAATCCATGCCGGTCAAAACTGTTGCTTCATTTGTTGACGAATATGACACTCGCATTTGGCGTATTATTCACCATTATGTTGATCAAGGCCGAGAGCAGGCCGACCATTCTCAAGTTACCCACGTCGGGGTGGATGAAACCTCCAGCAAGCGTGGTCACAACTACGTAAGCCTTTTTGTTGATCTTAAAAAAGCCACAATCCTTTTTGCCACCGATGGCAAGGACGCCTCGACAGTTAAGCGTTTTCAGCAGGATCTGATTGCCCATAAAGGAGATCCTGATTCAATTTCAGAATTCTGCAGCGACATGTCACCAGCATTCATCAAGGGTGTTGCAGATCGTTTTCCGAAAGCCCATCTGACCTTTGACAAGTTTCACATTATGAAAATCATCAATGAGGCAGTTGATGAAGTCCGGCGTCAGGAACAGAAGGAACGACCAGAACTGGCTAAAACTCGCTATATCTGGCTAAAAAATAAAAACAACTTGAAGAAAACACAGATTGAAACGCTCGAAAAACTTCAGGTTAAAAAGCTCAACTTAAAAACCAGTCGTGCCTATCACATAAGACTGAACTTCCAGGACTTTTTTACACAACCGATAGAGACAGCCGAATCATTCCTTAACAAGTGGTATTTTTGGGCTACTCACAGCCGTCTGCAGCCAATTAAAAAGGCTGCCTATACTATCAAACGGCACTGGAACGGAGTGCTTCGCTGGTTCCACTCCAGAATCAATAACGGCATGCTGGAAGGTTTCAACAGCTTGGTACAATCAGCCAAAGCCAGAGCAAGAGGATACCGCACAAATCGTAATCTCATCGCTATGATTTATCTAATTGGCGGGAAACTTAATTTCGGGTTACCCATGTAGAATAGCGAGCAGCCATCTCCGACTCCGACGCGCACTGAACTGCCACTGGCCGCGAGCATGCTGTTGACACCTGTCGCATCTCTCTCCGTTGCCATAGTTCGATCAACCTGGGCATACTGGTTGGTCATCGTCACATTGGTGTGTTCATCCACAGCGCGCTGCCCAGTCCAGACTTGACTTCCAACTGTCTTACGCAGCCCCTTGTCAGTAGTTGACACGTTCCGGTCCAGACGCTCGATATCAGTCCCGGTCTTGCTCTGACCGAGATCGAACTTCTGCACCCGGCCACCCTGGTCAACGGCAAACGACGCGAGGTTGCCGTTCCGGTCGTAATCAACCTTGTAGTCGAAGGCCTGGCCGGACAGCTTGGCGACATGGGCAGCAGCACTCTGGAAGCCGGAAGCGCGAAGCTGCTTCTGCAGTTCAAGAGCCTGCCCCTTGTCTCCTTTGGCTACGGTACCGGAATCAGACGAATTGACGATCCCGCCATCCATACCGACATTGACCGCACTCTTGCCGTCAACTGTCGTGAAGTTGATGTTCTGCCCCTCCATCGCCTTCTGCATCTCGGCAAAGCCCCGTTCGGTCAGGTGACTGTTCTCGTACATCTCCGGATCGTTTTTGAGTTGTGGAGCAATACGTCCAACCATCTGATCCGCTGCAGCATGGACAAGCTGATTACGGGCAATCCTCCCGGAAATATCATTACTTGTGAGCTGTTGGTAGTTGCCGTAACCACCCCCGGCATAGATTCCCTGGATCTTGCCCCCGGTTTCCGTTGCCACGACATTGCCAGCCTCAGTACCGGCAGCAACCGGGCCTCCAAGTTGATTGGAAAGCCCCGTAACCTCTGAGGCATGTTTGCTCTGCTGGAACTGGGCGTTCATCTGCATGAGCTGTCCGGAAGAGACTCCGTAATTATCGGCAATCTTGTTCACCGCATCGGCATTGGCAAAATCCCCCAGGGCTGTAACTTCCGAACGCATTGTGTTGAACTCCCGCCAGTTCCCATTGAACCCGAGAGACCTGGCTGCGGCATACGCTCCCATTTCCCCCTGCAGTTGGCCAACACTCTTGTCCATGTTGGCTGTCAAGAAGTCAGAATAGTTTTCTCCGGAACCAAAGACATGTGCCAGAGCACGGTCGTTGGCAACTCCCATTTTGGCAAAGGCCAGAGTGTCGCCGCCATAGCTGCCGGAAACCACATCTTTGGTCGCGGCAGACTTGTCGAGTCCAAGCCGGCCATCAAATGATTTCAACTCGTAGGCAGATGACAGACCGCCTTCCCGCATGGCCCTGCCGCTGCCACCGAAACCGATTGATCTACCAATTTCGCTGTCAGCAGATATCCGGCTCGAAGCCTCCATGCCGAAGTCCCGGATCATATCGCTCGACGCCATGGTTTTACCGGACATGCCGACCAGCGACTGCGCCTGCCTGGCCTGAAAGCTATGCTCATTGCTCCAGGCCTGAGTCGGCATGGCGGTGACATTACGCTGCATGGCTGAAGCTCTGCCGGCAGGATCTTCCACCTCATGTGTAGCACGGGTGCCTGCGGACTGAACCTGGCTGACCATCCCTCCGGCCATCATCGCCATGGCGTGACCACCGAACTTGATCAACATGCCAGTGATAACTGTCGCCAGCATCATGCCGCTCATCCGGAGCGTGCCGAACATCCCGAGGATCTTTACCGTCTGGTCGGGGAAGAAGTAAAGGGCATCCATGCCGAGCTTGTTCTGCCGCACCATTTCATAGGCACGATTGGCATAGTCCACAGCAAACTGGTGAACAATGGCATCGGTGACACCCCAGGCGGTCAACCAGATGAAGAAACCGGCGATGATCCCTACGGCCTTGCCGATCAATGGTGTGGGAATGAACAGCGCCAGGAATGGCAGCAGTCCAACAGCGATGGCGGTAAGCGCCGCCTTCAGGATCGGCAACCATTCGTTGGCCGACTTCATGGCACCGGAAGCGCTCAGCAGGAATTGGTAATTGGTGGCACCGGCGGCATTGCCGCTACGGAAGATCTCCTCCAGTCGCTGGGAGACGTAGGCCTGCTTCAGAAAATCGTCAATGCTTGCCGCTCCCAGACCGATACCGGTATTAACATTGTTCAGCACAGACTTGCACTGGATCATGGCAGCAGCATCTGTCACGTCATAGCCGAGATTGGCACAGACCGACTGGATGTTCTTTTCAAGATTGGCCGGGGTGAGCGCCGCTTTGATGCTGGTCCAGGAGTCGGTACAGGTGAGCGTCTGGCCCTGCGGATTGGCCGCATCGTAATAAACCGTCCAGATGGCCGGATTGACCGCCTTGTCCAGTGAGCCGACAAAATTAGTGGTCGATTTGCGCAGTTCATCCACGGTGAGGTTAGCATTGGGATTCATCAGCGCATAGGAGACGCAATCCCTGACGTAGCGCCGCATGGAAGCGTCCAGATTGCTGTCCACTGCCGACAGGGGAATGCTGGTGAGCTGGGCGAGCCCCAGAAAGCCTTTGCCACCAGCCTGTGTCTGGTAATTCAGGGGATCTCCGGCAGTGGTGACGATATCGACCAGACCACGTTCGATCTTGTTCAGGATGCCGGCCACCGCCACCACACCATCCGGAATGCCGCCGACCGCCTGGTTCTTGTTGAAAACCGGATCATAGACATGAATGGTCCCCTTGGGAACAACCAGAGCCAGATAAACCGTGATGCCGATCATGGTCGGCACGATCCAGGTCATGATCGAACCGTTGGCGGTTCCCAGCGACTTGGCAAAGACCGTCACCCCACCGAAGAAAAGCCCGGCAGCGATGACCACGAAATAGAGCGACTTGTAGGCGTTGTCGCCAAAGATCAGCGCCAGCTTACTGAAGGCATTCACCACCGCGTCGTGACCACCCCAGACATAGAATTCCATATCCAGGGCCAGAGCCATGGTCGGGATGAGTATCAACAGTAGTGTGAGGCCGAGCCTAGATACGGTCAGTATCGACATGTACTACTCCTGCGGCGATAAGTTTACGGTTGCGCCGCCAGGCGACCAGCATGGCGACTATCGGAATGATGATGAATACTGCCGTGGATACCAGAACGAAGTACGCTGAGATAAGGAAGATCCCCTTGAATCCCTGCACCCAATAATAAATCGAAGCGACCGTACTGGGCGAGGTCTTGGTGTAATAGAGCTTTGCCACCGCCCACAAAACGTTCTTGTCGGTAAAAATCTTGAAATAGAGAAAGTGGAAAGCGATGAAAGCCAGAGCCGCTTTGACGACGGCTCCGAACACCATACCGCCCAGAAGATTCAGTACCATCGCCCGGGTGTATTCACCGATGAAACAGGTGGACGCCTTGGCCATGAAGATGGCGTACCCCAGCGAAAAGCCGAGAGCCAGCAGGAAGGCACTGAACTTGTCGAAAAAGGTCAGTGATGTATCGCCGAACATGGGGATATACTGTTCAATCACACCGATAGCCACAGGGGTCAGGAACGCCGAAACGATGCCAGAGGCAAAAGCACTCCGGAATCCCACTTCCATGAATTCGAGCCGCTGCTTGGTGGTCAGGAAGCGAGCCTTGATTATGCAGCCGCCCAGTTCGTTGGCGAAGTTCTGGTCGATGTAGGAGATCGCCTCCAGGAGTCCGCGCGGGTGAATCTCGTTACTCTGGGGCACCGGCATGACATCCGGTGAGCTGTTGCTATCTTTCGACATGGCGCCCCCCTATCCTGTCAATGACCTGATCAGATTCATGACACCGCCACCATAGGCGACGATCACCGCCAGCAACAGGCAGATTGCCGCCAATGTCGGGTTTCTCTGGCGCACACCAACCCAGAAGGCCGAGATCACCAGGGCGACAAAAAAGAAGCACCCCCAGAAACCATAGAGGAGCGTGGCAAAGAGCTTCTGCCAGAAACCGGTGTAGTCCGCCTGCCCCATGTAGTGCAGCGGATTGAGTTTTTCGATAGGCACGGCGGCTCCTTTCAGAAAATCGGGTAGGCTTTTGCCAGAATACGACCCTTCTCGACAAATCCGAAATACCGGGAGTCGAAACTGTCTTTGTGCTGCCCCATGACAAACATGACACCTTTGGGGATAGTGCCATTGAAAACAAAGTGCTGCAGCGGTTCCCCCTTCAAAGATTTGTCTTTTGCCCGCACCAGGTACTCACCGTTGCAGTAGAACTTCTTCTCCGCATCGACGGTGAGCAGCTCCCCCTCGTTACAGCCAAGGATTTTCATGACATCTTCTGACTTTTCCATCTCCATGCGGGTTGTAAGTTCCTTGTGCCGGAACAGGACATAATCACCCCGCACCACCTTGTCCGGATTTCGGGTGAGCCAGTAGATCCGATGCGTGAGAGATGGGGTGAGCGTGACACTGATCTTGTAAGGGAGCAGCGTCCCCACCACGAGCAGGGCTGTGATAGCCAGCCAGAGCCGCCAGTTGCGGAAATCAAGGTTTAATGGTTTCGGCATTGCGCACCACCGCGTCACCCATGATGACCACCCGGTTTTTGGGAAGGGCTGTTATGACGGCCTCAAGTCGGTCAAAACGCCTCTTCAACTCGTCATCATTCAGCTTCCCGGCAAGGTAATTGTCCCGTTGCTCGGCTATGTATCCCTTGATGTCAACGGCCACGACCTTTTGGGCGTACCAGCGGTCATAACCGGCAATGGTGGCCAGCGAAACTGATGCCGATACGAGCGCATACAAGAACACTGTAGAAATGAAATTTGCCCATTCGTAAAATTTCACCTTGAACATGTCGGCTTGCTGTTCACGAGGGTTTTCTGCTCTTCGCCTGATAGTCGAGTTATTCTCGGACTCGATATCTCTTGGATCTTCGTTGTCTCTGAAAGATTCATCGCTTATGCGATATGTATCACTTCCCTTGTGTAGTACATGTCGCTCACTGTGTGTTTTCGGTCTTCGCCATAAATCCGAGACGATCCCGAAGTCGATCTCCCGTGGATCGGGGTTTTTACCAAATGATTCATCTTTCATGCGGCAAGCCTCACTTCCTCTGTTCAGTTTTTGTAGCCGGAGCATTAAGCAGGGCGGTCAGAGAATGTACCCCGGTTTCTCTCTGGATCTGCTCGATCAAATATTCGAGACTGGCATCACCGTAAACCGCATGGTGCTCCGTAATGGTGGCGTTCCTGGAGTCACCTTCACTTAGGGCTAAATCATCTGCTTTTAGTCCCTTGGCATAGACGACAGCGGGAACCCGATCTATTCCGTACCGCCTGAACAGCAGAGGATCGACGGCCACTCCCACTTGAAACATCTCGCACTCTCCCTCTGCAGGGTTACAGACAGGATCACGTTGCAGCACAGAACCGATGAACCTGATCGTCGGCTGAATCTTCGTCATGCCATCCACGAACCCGCGCATGATCAGAGTAATATTTGGGTCACCCAGACGAGCTACCGAGGCGGCATAGTTCCTGACTGTCTGCAGCGGCATGGCTGATGATATGAACAGGTAAACTCGTTCATCGCTGCCGAGTTTTCCCTGTGCTGCCGGAGTTTTGCTGTCCGGATAGAACCTGACCGAAGCATCGCCGAAGAGCTCACCTTGAATCCGTTCCGTCTCGCTCTTCAGCCTTCCCTGGAATTCCTGGGATCGGTAGTAGGCGTTCATCTTCTCCGCAATCTTCGCCATTTCCGCTTCGGAGTTGTTTGTCGGAATGGTGACTGTTTCTGCCATTTTGCTTGCCTTGTCCAGGCTGACAGCCACTTCCGGGATGCCAATCTGGGGATTGTCCCCACATACAACTGCGGGGATGACTGAGAGTACCAGTATTAATTGAGCGCATAGCCGACGCAACAGACCCTCCTTCGTGTCAGTGACCAGAGAAAATTGTCAGCCGACGTGGTGGTAGTCCCGAAAGGCGGGTTCTTTGCCGTTCCCCAGAGGAGAGACGGCCTGCCGATGGGGATGCAGTCGTTACCGCGCACCGGTCGTGCAATCTGGAGCCGGTAGTTGCTCTTGACGAGAATTGGCGTCACCACCCCGGCGCTTGCGCACTGATTGATGCCGGTATCATAAAGGAGAGTTTCACGACCAAGCTTGAACAGCATCCGGGCCGCCAGCCCGGCATTAACGTTGAGGGGATTATTCTCAATCATGCTGCCGGACAGGGGATAGAAAGAGCCCCAGCTCCCCATACACCAGAACAGGGGATCAATCGGATACGTCACCGTTGCCGCCACACTGTCGGCAACGCACGCCAGCTGCGAGACCGGATTTCCGAACAGCAGTGCTTCCGGGTTAATGATGAATGACAGGCTGTCGTCGTTCCACATCGGATCTACTTCCGTCATGTAGGCCAGGTCAAAGGCCCGGTTCTCCGCACAGGGAAAATCCATGAACAGCTTCAGGATCGACCAGGCCGGAAAGTAGTAATAATGGGCCTGCTGGAAAGCAAAGTCCGAATCGCCATACTCCTTGCTGCGGATTTCTCCGGAAGAAAAGCCCGGTTTCGGGTTGGTCATGCCGGTACCCATAACCGGGAATCAGAACGGGTCCTTGACCGTTTCGATCAGACGGGCATGTTCCCAGAACGCAGTGGAGATATTATAGTCTTGTGGGATTGTTCAAATGGTGGGGAGGGAAAACTCTGTTGCGGTAAAGCAGGTTTGCTCTCAGGGTTTGTTCTCCAATTCCGGCATGCCGGAATTGGAAATAACTATATGAAATATAACAAAATGGCTTCTGAAAAATCCATTTTTCTAAAAGGGCGAAGTTTCTTTATGGCGTTTTTGTCAGTAAAGCTTTGACGTGATCATGCAGGCTTTCAACCTTACTGAGAGTATCGACACGGTCAAGCGGCACGTCTTCCTCTTCCATTGCTTCATACCGAAACTGTACAGCAAAGCTGTTCAAAGGAATCAGCTCTCGATAGCAGTCAACATTTAAGTCCAGGTCCTGAAGCATAATGAGCAGGCGGCGTACATCATGAGTCCGGTCAATAGTCCCGCCTGCGCCAATAATCCATGCTTTCAAGGATTTTTCAACGGCTTGCTGAGCGTGAAAACCAAATATCTCATCGGCAACTATATCTGAAGAGATAATATAACGAAGCAGATCAATATCTTTGCCTGCCATAGTCAGCAGCCCTGAAGCTTCACTATTAACATTCATACAACACTCTCCCGTCTCTCATGGCATGGTGAATCACATGATTTTTGGAAGTTTCCCACTTTGTTACTTCTTCAGATGAGAACACCAGAAAGTCGATGGGAATCCGCACATCAGGAAAGAGCATCCAGAGGCGTGCCATCTCTGCGCGGCGGCTGCGGTGAACACTAAACGGGCCATCTTCGATAACAAGAAAATCCAAGTCGGAATCGGGGCGAGCGTTTCCCCGCGCATGGGAGCCGAACAGCACTACCTTGCGGGGGTTTACCTCGCGGACAATTTTTTCGGTCATCTCTTTGAGAAGTTCTTCGGTTACGGGCTGGTTTTGCATCGGTTTACTCTCCTGATTTATGTTTTCACTTAGCAGCGCCTCTGGGGCTTTGGATGACATAGCCTCTCATGGAGACATTTTAAATGCCTGCGTCAACCTGGTAACTTCAGCGACAAGATATAGCTCGTCTTCTTTGGTGACGATACGTGAATGCATAGTGGCTTTACGTATCGGATAAACTCACCATTCTGGCCTCAGATACCTTCGATTTACTGTTCGTTGCTCTTTAAGCATTAAACCATGGATCAGCCAAGACCATTTCTCCAATATGACCTTCTTTAGGAACAGGCTCGCGGTCATATTTGTACCACTCTACAGGATCAAATTTCGTGCGGAAGAAATTCCTTATTGCCGTCCTGCACGCCTCCACCAACTGGTGGCGGTTGACAATGGCCTCGACCTGCACTTTTTCACCATTCTCGATGCACGTGTCCACAATTCTTAAAAAAACACGTTCAGGATCGCCAGTGGCAAGCACGCTCAACTTGACGCAAAACATATCATCATCTTCAAACTCAAATTCCACTGGCACATCTCCACGCTTTACCGATTTGAGTAATTCTATGAAATGTTCGAGGTGTGAAAAGCCACTGGATAATACTACCTTTGCCTGACTGCTACCAATGCACAACTGTATGGTAAGCCATCCGTCTGAACCCGTCAGCTCTACGGAAACCGGCATATCGCAAACATCAGGTTTGATGTCGAAGAATCTATTAAGGCCAATTTGTGGCCGCTCCAGGCTATTCGGAAACCGGAGGTGCTCACCGGCATAACCGTTTGCCTCAAACACCAGCGCCGGATAGCAACCTTGCCAGCTCCAGCAATCAGGTGACATTCTCTCGTAATACCACTCAAGAAACTCGCCATAGCTTTTACACGGAAACGGCTCAAATCTGGTTGGCTGCGCCGCGCCGTCTGATGCATCTACAATTTCCGTCACGTAGTCAAAATGCTCCGCAAACATCCGGAAAAAATCCCGTGATCGTGCAAACTCAACCATACCATCCAATCCAGCCTTGTCCGCAACCCTGATTGCGCCTCCAAAGGCGGAATCAAGCATCTCTTGAGCCAGCACACGCCGGCGTTGCGCACCATCCGCCACGCATTCACGGGAAAGCACAGTATGAAGTTGAAGCAAGGCGGAGCGAATCTTCTCGTCACGACAGCGAACCAGTGGAAGGATTACGCCGTTCATAATATAACCGTTGCTCTTACGCATGCAGAAGATGCCAGTTTTCAGATCCTTGTCATGACTGAAATCATGCAATGCAACTCCGATACGATAAAGAAAAATACAGGGGAGCAGCTCGGAAAGATTGCCTCGTAGAAATCCGCACGTTTTCACATCAGGCTGATTCATGGTTTGTCCTTCTTCACGCCCCGCTTCGCTGACTGCTTTATCAGTTGTTTTTCCTCCGATTTTACTCGCCGCTCCAGCTTCTTGATATCCTCCGCAGACGGCAACTCCTCCGGTTTGATGCCACGATCCGTCAGAACTTTACGAACATCCTGATTGTTCTTCACATGTTCAGATGTAATTACATCTTCATGACGCAGATCGCCGCGCTTGATGTTGAAGTTGGTAATCTCGTTGGCAAAGTCCTTCGCCTTGATGGTAATAGTAGGAAGGAAGTCGGCCAAGGCTCGGTTTTCGGGCATTCCCAACCGGTCTTTCATCTGCTGGGTCGTTTTTCCGCCAAACAGAGCCGCGTCACCCTTGCTGCGAATCCGTGCGAAGCCGCTATTGTCGCCGATGCGCTCGAAGATCAGGCCGGAAAGTTCTTTTTCGGATAAGGTGAGTTTCTGGCGGGCAGTCAGCCGCTCCTGCTCTTCAAGACGTTTTTCGATCAACTCCAATCTACGGGTCTGGACGGCAAAGTAGGTCTGGGCAAAGGCGATTTCCACCTTACGCGGGTCGCCGTTCTGAGCGATCAGATAGCAGGCGTAACGGGTAAGCATGAGATCATCGATTTCTTTTTCCGCACCTTTGGGCATCGGGATCGTTTTCCTGACGTCAGGAAAATGATCGGAAACGTTATGCCCTGCGGTCTGGCAGGCAATTTTGGCCTTGTCGATGACCTTTGCAAAGTTTTCCCATTTGGCATATCCGAGAAGCCCCTGCAGATCACGGGCATACCAAAATTCTTCGCCATCAATCTGCTGGGCATAGTCTTCGAAGTTTTTGTGGAGCTGGATGATGATGTCGCTTTTCATGGTTTCCTCATTCCATTTGACCGTCAAATTCACGACAAATATTTAAAAATGGAATATTTCTATGGACGATCTATTGCCAGAAAGTAAATTTTCCACCCAGTGTTCGGCCATAAAATTGTGTTGTATACTTGCATAGTTATGTAAATTTGCATGGTTCTATAGACAATTTATCAAATCAACTTTGATAAATTCAGGTTCATTTTGTCCATAGGTAACGCGTATGGCGCAGCTTCCCTTTTTTGCCAATATCTCCTCGTTCAACCATGATTCGTAACTGGTCTTTCAATAACCGCCGAGGGATTCATCTGTAAATCATGTACTCAACATCAATTTCAGACCCGGATCACCTCACTGGCAATTGTTGAGAGTTTTTGCTGGCAACAATCATGCCCCTGCAAACAGACCTGCAACCCACTGACTTGCAATTTGCTGCTTAACTACTATCTGCTCTTTACTTGGCATCTTGTCGTGGAATAGAAGGTTATTCAGTCTCTCATTGATTGATAGCGCATTTGTTATCTGCCAAGAATCTAGATTTGGATCAGCTACGACCATTACACGTTGTCGATGCCCAATCAACCAGTTAAGTATGATGTGATTTACATGCTCGTCACGGAAACTATAACCGCAGACCTGCAATTCTTCAGTTACTTCAAGTCGTGACCGGAAAGCAAATAACAGATCCAAGTAAGGGCCTTTTACTGTGAGCTTATTTCCTGCACCAAAGATCATGCAAGGTTCTTCGTAGTGAGCAATTTGCGAGTTTGGTATAACTCCAACTGGTGATAGCCGCCAATCCCTTGACCCATGAAGTTTAGCTAAACAAATTTTGGAATCTGATGAAAACACTACGTTTGGATTGTCAGCACATATTCCTAAATCAATTGGAATCCCGAGACATTTTGCGGCAGTTTCAATAACATCATCATAATTTAGAGATGCTATCCATAGTGGCGTTCTTTCTGAATGGCGAAGGAGCGGAAGGAAGTATGATACATGTTCCTCATTTTCAACTTTGGTAAGACTTAACACTTGCTGCAATACAAATGCAGCAGCTTCCACAAAAATGCTTTCAGATGACCCAGAAGCAGCAACTAGTGCTGTATGTAATTCTTCACGAACCTTTCGCATCCCGTGAAAAACTTCAGATCGATCCCCCGAATGCGAAATTGCATTTTCTAGGGCATGACAAACCGAATCTGTTGCCTCTTGCAGTCCAGGGCGGTCGGCGGCGGCGACTGTGTGACTCCATGATCCAACAAATGGCCCTAGGATACTTTTGTGCCTCTCACCCAAAAGTTTAAGGATTGCATAAAGACTTTCAACATCGACTTTGCCAAAGGGTTCGCCGGTAATAGAACGATGAAAATGGAGGCCGCCTATCGCAGTTTCGATAGCTGTACGAATTTTGTTATTTTTTTTTGAATTATCATAGATCAGTTCGGCCATCTGCAATGCCGCAGGAATTTGAGACTCTATTGATGCTCCAGCACCAAGAAGAAACGTAGTGATCACAATTTCACCTATCCAATTTAATGTACTCCGATTTATTCACTAGCTGTGGTGTTCCTAAATATTTTCTGCCCCTTTTCTTTACCGGTTTCTCCCCTACCACCAGCGGCGCAGTCAACTGCTGGTAACGCTCAAACAAAAACGCCACTCGCTCGGCTTCGGTTTTGAAAGCGGTCTTGCCATAAGCTGTATCCACGGCGCGATCCAGCGCCTGATGCGCTTTGACCAGCTCCGGTGGCATGGTCAAGGGATCGTAGAGGTCGGCAAGGGTTGCGTTGGGAAACTTGGCGCGGGCGTCGAGCACCGCCTGGGCGGCGGCTTCGATGGCAAAAGCAAATCCCCCTGAATCCCCCTTTTTTAAAGGGGGACTTTTTTCAGCACCCCCCTTTGTCAAAGGGGGGCTGGGGGGGATTTCGGGCCAGGGGAAATTGTTGTAGACGATGCCGGCGGAGTATTGATAGTCGCTTTTCAATCGACCAGTAACTGTACGCATCCAGGCATTGTGCATAGTGGATGAGAGGATGCCAAAATGGTATATAGTGGCGTTGTGAAGCATGTAAAGTTTATTGCTGGCAACAATACCCGCAGATAAGTATGCAATTGGAAGATACAAGCGAAGCTCTGAAGAAACTTCCGGAAGTGCAAGATAAGCTGCTGTACCTTGCCGCAACTCGCCAAACACCGACGGAGTGGCGGCACTCTGTCTCGTCGGTTCCTTGCTGCTTTTAAGGCGCATTTCTTTTACCGCTTCGACCCGAGCAAGAATATGCGGCATTCTCCGCATCTCATCGGGCGGGCATTCGCCAAGCCACAGGCAAAAACGGGATATGCCGTTAATCAATTCCTCCGAACCCATGAATGGCCGAATCCACTGCTCTGCCGCTGGTTCCTTCAAGAGAAGTTCAGTTCTGTCTGCTTCCGACAGCAAGAGATTTCCGCCGTCAACCGGTTTACTGCCATAGACAAGTGACGGTACAGAGCAAAGAGGTTTTGAAAGTCGTTGCAGTACCACATCCGGGCCATCAACCAGATAGGGATTGATGTTGATAGCCTTGATGGCGTGCGGTTCACTTTTGGGTGTATCGTAGTCGAAGAGCCATTTGTCCTGCACCCCATCCCCACCCCGACCCTCCCCTTGAAGGCGAGGGAGGGAAAAGCCGATGATGACACAATGTACGGCGGCCTTGCCTCGCGCCTCGCTGTTCCATTGGAAGGTGCGGTGAGCAAAGGTAATCCTGATGCCGCGACGGAACAGATCAGGCCAGAGGATGCCGACCTGTTCACCCTGGGTGATAGAATTTGTGGAGACAAAGGCGGCTTTCACCGCATCCCCCTCTCGGCCTCCACCTTGAAAGGGGAGGAGTTTAAAGGCGTCGGTTGTGGTTTTAGTCCCCTCCCTTTCAAGGGGAGGGTTAGGGTGGGGATGGGGTTGATACGCCAAATACTCCGCTGCCTTGCGATACCAGCACGCCACAAAATCCAGCACACCAGCGCCTTTGATATCATGGAATACTGAGGCCAACTCCTCTTTCTGCGCCGCGCTTTGCAGCGACTTCCCCACAAACGGCGGATTCCCCAGTAAATACGACAACCGCCACGCCGGAACAACCTCGTTCCAATCTATCCGCAAGGCATTACCATGCACGATATGCGGCGCTTTTTTGAGCGGGAGGCGGGCGTAATACTGGCCGAACTCCTCCGATACCTTCAGGTTCATCTGGTGATCGGTCAACCAGAGCGCCACCTCGGCAATCCTTGCCGGCCACTCCTCGATCTCGATGCCGTGGAACTGATCGACGTTGACACCGATGAGCTGGAAGACGTCAAGCATGAGCTGGTCGCTCTGGCGCACATGCCGCAGTACCTCCAGCTCCAAGAGTCGCAGCTCGCGATACGCAATAACGAGGAAATTGCCGCATCCGCAGGCCGGGTCGAAGAACGTCAGGTGCGAGAGTCTTTTCAGGAATTCGAAAAGTTGGTTCCGGTTGCGCTTGACCTTGTGGAACTCGGCCCAAAGCTCATCAAGAAAAAGCGGATGGATCAGTTTGAGAATGTTGGTTTCGCTGGTATAGTGAGCGCCCAGGTTGCGCCGGGCGGTGGTGTCCATGATGCTCTGGAAGAGTGAACCGAAGATGGCTGGGGAAATACGGCTCCAGTCAAGGGCACAGCAGTCCAGCAGCGCTTCACGCATCTGTCGGGTACAGTCGGAGATCGGGAGGGCTTCGCTGAAGAGCTGGCCGTTGACGTAGGGAAAGGCGGATAACTGTTCGTCAAGCGCTCCTGAGCGACGCTCCGGCGCGGTGTCAAGCACCTGGAACAGTTTGGCAAGGTGCATGCCCAGATCGCTGCCGTCTTCGGCGGTGCGCTGCTCCAGATAATCCTGAAACTGGCACCGTTCAAAAAGGGCGGTATCCTCGGCAAACATGCAGAACAGGGTGCGAACCAGCAATACTTCCAGCGGATGACCGTCGTAACCGGAATTTTTCAGAAAGTCGTGCAGTTTGCCCAGCTTTTCTGCTGCCTGGATGTTGACCGGGTCCTGCTGGCCAAAACTGCGCGTTTGATACCCAGCGATAAAGCCGAAGAGTTTGATGTTTTTGGAGAAGTCGGCAAGCAGGAAGTCATGTTGCTCTTTGGTATCCAAATCGTGCAGACGAAAGCGGGCAAAGTCTGATACCAGAACATAGCGCGGTAAATCACGTTCTTTCAGGCCGGGGAAATAATCAAACGCCTGACGCGCCGCTCGGTCAAGGTCTTTCCCACGTGATTTGTGTTCAACCAGCAATATACCTTTCCAGAGCAAATCGATGAAACCGCCCTGACCGTCGCCTTTCTTGACAGGGGCTTCAAACGACGCGACACGACGACGCGTGATTCCAAAAACATTGAAAAAGCCATCCCAGAAACTCTTGGCCTCGGCGTCTTCCGAACTTTCATCAGCCCACTCACGGCTGAAGGTTAAAGCGCGGTCACGTATTTCATTCCAGGAAAGCGGCATTCAATCTATCCTTTTTACTGATCAAGCGGTACATAATGACTGGAAATCGTGACGCCAATCCGTAAATTCCGGCATGCCGGAAGTGATATAACTATCTGAATTTATACAAAAGCACCCTCTAAAATGCCCAATTTTTATGCTGGCACTGTCACTGGTACCTTAAATTGCTTGTTCTTTTCCAACAACATACTGCGCATTTTTACTATTGTAAGGTTGAGCGACATTTTCTGACTATTGCTCAAGGTTGTGCTGTCCAATGTATAAATCCGATCATAAAACTGATCCACGAATGTCAGATCCACTGGTGCATCCAGCACTTTTGGCTTTGCTGCTTTTTTTCTTATCTCTCCACGTGTAAGACCACTTTCTTTGTATTTCGTATACAAAGCCGACATTGTCGCCTGATCTTTTTTCTTGGCAATTTCCACCAAAATTCCCCGCGCCGTTTTGGGATCGTTTCGGCAATCATTCTTCACATCATCGGGCAATTTATTAAGAGAGAGGATTTCAGAAAGTGTCGAATCAGATTTGCCAAGAATAAGAGCCAGATCACCCAGCATGTATTCATGCTGTGCTCGCAATTTTTCAATCGCCTCTGCCTCTTCAATCGCTGTCAAATTCTCCCGCAGCAGGTTCTCTACTATGGAAAGTTCCGCAGGATCACCATCCGTAAAAACGGCCGGAATAGTCTGGCAGCCCGCCAGCTTTGAAGCCTGATAACGACGCTCGCCGGAGACCAGCAGCAAAGCGCCGTCCGTACCCTGTCGCACCAGAACCGGCTGCAACACGCCATGCTTCAGAATCGAAGCTTTCAATTCCGCCAATGCCTGCTCATCAAAATACTTGCGCGGCTGGTCAGGATCTGGCTGCACATCCGCAAGGTTCAGGTCATACAACTTTCCCTTCTCAAAGGTTACCGGTGTTGAATCCGCCATAACTGCCTCCCATATCGGTGAAATCATCTCAAACCACGCGGATTGTAAACAAAAGTCTGTGAAGTAGCAAGATTTCTTCGGAAAAGGAATTCGAATTACGAGATTGCAGATCGTCCGGAGTGTGTTGTTTCGAATATCAGTGACATCCTCAAGCCGTTGGACTGCATCATGAAGTAAATTGCCCATCAACATATGTAACAATAATTATATTTGACAAAACACCACTGTTGTGTAAATAAAAATTACCATTATGAATAAAAGAACCGTTACTATTTATCCATCCTCAGCGAAAGAACTGGAAGCTCTGGGGCAGCGACTCAGGGATGCCCGGCTTCGCCGACGTTTTTCCATGGAGACGGTCTGTGTT
>Ga0194059_1000126_pt1 | contig 38161 bp, 36 predicted proteins | sample SepL6211m_MetaG_FD_163426 | JGI IMG/M metagenome (GOLD analysis project Ga0194059, IMG submission 163426) | Anoxic zone freshwater microbial communities from boreal shield lake in IISD Experimental Lakes Area, Ontario, Canada - Sep2016-L626-11m | ecosystem: Environmental > Aquatic > Freshwater >...
TATTTGTCTTTTTAGGGTCAGTGCAATTATTAGTCGTTTGTCTGAGTAATTCCATCGCCATATGACCTGATGACGCATAGGTATAGCCATAATCCAATTTACCTGGGTTAGCTCTAGCGTAATCAATAATATCTTTTAAGGTTTTAAATGGCCGATCCGGATTCACCACCAGCACGTTTGGGCCCAAATCAATTAAAGAAATATGCGCAAAATCTTTTAGGGAGTCATACTTCAAATTCGGATCTAGCCCATGGGCCACTGCATTCTGGCCAACACCCGTCATTACTAAGGTATATCCATCAGGATTAGCATTAGCAGCGCGCTCTGCACCAATCACACCGCCTCCACCGCTGATATTTTCAATCACGAAGGCCTGCTTAAAGATTTTGGTTAACTGGTCCGCAGTAATGCGGGCCATCACATCGGTGGTTCCGCCAGCAGGGAATGGGACAATAATTCTTACTGGCTTATTTGGATAGTCTGCCTGGGCAAATGCGATAGAAGCAGGGGCCAAAAACAAAATAGCGCTTATAAATACCCTAAAAAATGCCATGAATACGATCATGAAGTCATCCCTATAGTTTCATTAAATATCAGACTAGAATTTGAAGGGTAAATAGGTATAACTAACAAAACAAGTGCTGGTATACCCTCACCCCCTCTAGAGTACTAATATAGAAGCGTTTATATAAGAAATAAAACAAATGACAAAAAAGATTAAAGAGACACTTCGTAGCGCACGATGGTTTGAGCCAGACGATTTACGCTCATTTGGACACCGCTCACGAGCAATGCAAATGGGATATGGACCCGAGGATTGGTCAGGAAAGCCGATTATTGCCATCATCAATACTTGGTCTGATATTAATCCCTGTCATACCCACTTTAAACAACGCGTGGAAGACGTCAAGCGAGGAGTTCTGCAGGCCGGCGGATTTCCACTAGAACTTCCTGCAATCTCACTTGCAGAGCAATATGTAAAACCTACCACCATGCTCTATCGCAATATGCTAGCCATGGAAACAGAAGAGCTCATTCGCTCGCACCCAATTGATGGTGCAGTCCTGATGGGTGGATGCGATAAGACAACTCCGGGTTTGATCATGGGCGCCCTATCAGCTGGCCTCCCATGTGTTTACTTGCCTGCTGGACCCATGTTGCGAGGCAACTGGAAAGGGCAAATACTAGGCTCTGGCTCTGATGCCTGGAAATATTGGGATGAGCGCAGAGCAGGGAAAATATCAGAAGCCCAATGGCTTGAAGTTGAAGGTGGCATTGCCCGAAGTCATGGCACCTGTATGACTATGGGAACTGCTGCAACCATGATGGGTATTGCCGAAGCGCTAGGCCTCACATTGTCGGGTGCCTCGAGTATTCCTGCAGCAGACTCAAGTCATCCACGCATGGCAGCTGCATGTGGCAGACGAATAGTAGAAATGGTTTGGGAAGATCTCACGCCCGCAAAGATTCTAACTAAAGCGAACTTTATTAACAGCATCGCAGTCGCAATGGCAATGGGCTGCAGCACAAACGCGATCATTCACTTAGTAGCAATGTCACGTCGGGCTGGTAAGGACTGTACGATTACGCTTGACGACTTTGATACTGCGAGCAGAAATGTCCCCGTCATCGCCAACATTAGACCTAGTGGTGATAAATATCTGATGGAGGATTTTTATTATGCAGGTGGCATGCCAGCACTCATGAAGCAAATGCAGTCGCATTTAGATCTCAATACTATGACGGTAAGTGGAACAACGCTCGGGAAAAACATTGAAAACGCACAAGTGCATAACGAAGACGTTATCCGTCCGTTAAATAATGCAATTTATCAAGAAGGTGCCCTCGCAGTACTGCGGGGTAATCTTGCGCCGGGCGGTGCCGTAATTAAGCCAAGCGCGTGTGCTACAAAATTTTTGAAACACACTGGCCCCGCCTTAGTGTTTGACAGCTATCCTGAAATGAAAAAAGCAGTGGAAGATGAAAATCTAGATGTCACCGAAGATCACATTCTCGTCCTCAGAAACGCAGGCCCTCAGGGTGGTCCTGGGATGCCAGAGTGGGGAATGCTACCAATCCCAGTTAAGCTCGTTAAGCAAGGAGTGCGAGATATGCTCCGACTCTCCGATGCCAGAATGAGCGGCACAAGTTATGGCGCGTGTATTTTGCATGTATCCCCCGAAGCCTATATTGGCGGTCCGCTTGCTCTTGTAAATACTGGTGATCTCATAACGGTAGATGTTAATGCCAGAAAAATTCATCTGGAAATTTCTGATGCTGAATTTGCATCTAGAAAATTAGCTTGGGTAGCACCACCAGCCAAATATGAACGCGGCTACGGCTGGATGTTTAGCAAACACATCCTTCAAGCAGAAGATGGTTGTGACTTTGATTTTCTGGAAACTGCATTTGGCCCCCCCGTTCCAGAGCCTGAGATTTATTAAGAAGCTCCTCAAAGAAAAACCCCCGCACTGTGTGCGGGGGTTTTAATGACTACTCGATACTTGAGATGCGTTAAAACTGAACTGTCTCGCCCTCAGTCATGGGAATAATCTTGATAGAACTTCCCTTCATTGCCTCTTGGAATTCAGCTACAGTGCCCTTGGTCATTGGATTGGATCCATAGTGCATTGGGATGACCATCTTTGGTTTAACCCAAGTCCGCAATGCATAAGCAGCATCATCTGGGGCCATGGTGAAGTTGCCACCAATCGGAATTAATACCAAATCAGGTTTGTAATGCTCGCTAATGAACTTCATATCACTAAAGAGACCGGTATCACCCATATGCCAAATCTTGAAGCCATTCTCTAGCTGGATGATGTAACCCATCGGCTCGCCAGCAGGATGAGATTCCATCTTGTCCGTGGCTGGATTTTTCCAAACCAATAATGAAGAATGCTCTGCTTGGACTGCGGTTACCTTAATACCTGGTAGTGGAGTTACGCTTCCAGTCTTGTTAAAACGATGCCCAAGATCTGGCGGCAAAATTCCCAAGGTAGTTAAAGGTGTAACCATGTCGGCTGGGCCATAAAGCTTGGTGCTATTCATCTTGGCAATCGCTGGTGCATCACCCAAATGATCAACGTGCGCATGGGTTACCAATAACAAATCGATTGGCCCAATTGCAGCCAAGTCGGTTTTATACATTGGCGGTGTTTTAGGTCCGCCAGTAATCCACGGATCAATCAAAATCATCTTGCCATTAGGGCTCTTAATACGAAAGCCTGCCTGCCCCAACCACAACAATTCAGTCTTTCCTTGCGCGCCGCTTGGGGAAGGTGCCTGCGCTTGTACGCCAGACGTAAAAGCCAGTAATAAGCCCGCAATTAGGGTGGCACCTACAGAACTTTTTAATGGATGAATACGCATAAATCAGTCTCCAGTTGTATTGTTATAAATCTTATAAAACTATAGCTCAGAAAAGAGTATTTAGTTTATGTGGCAGCGCAACAATTTAAGGGTGAATACTCAACGCATTACTTCCAAAAGACAGACAGCTTTTGTGGCTGGCCAGTCTTTATGGCGAGCGCTCGTTTTTGTTCAACACCCTCATAGCTTGCTTGCAACACATATTCACCAGGGTCAATATTAATCAATATATAAGGACCATCTGCCTGAGCATCAAAGATAACTTTTTGCTTCGTATTGGCAATCTTTATTCTTGCACCGAAGATCCAGACCCCTCGGCCATTTTCAACCTGAGAAAGCTCCAGTATTAATGGCCATTGCTTAGCCTCGGACAAAATAGCAACAGACTCTTCTTCACCAACCCCACCGGAAATGTATGCAACTCCTTCAGAGTATTGCGTACTAGGTAGTTGAGCGAATACCGTCAAGTAAGGCATGAGGCAAGCGCACAGAACCGCGAACTTCAAAACCAGTTTCATCACATTGCCTCCGATCTTTAATTCACTGAAATATAAGACTGCGGCTTATCTAAGCTGTAGTACTTCATTTCTTATGCATTGAAGTCAATCTTCTTCACTGCTTCCCTTAGATTTATTGGGCTATTTCCATATGCTACAACCAGAGACTTTAAATGAAAAGCCCCGTACAAGTACGAGGCCTAGTGCACCAAATCAGGAGTCTGAGTCAATTCATTAAGGGATCATGATGATGGCGCCCGATACTTTCCTACCCTCGGCAGCTTTATGGGCATCTGCAGCTTGCTCCAAGCTAAATTTAGCGCCAATCTGCACTTTGACAGCACCACTGGCAATGGCATCAAATACAGCATGGGCATTTTCTTGCAGTAACTCAGGGGTTGCATTGTGCGGAAATACCGAAGGTCTTGTCAAAAAGAGGCATCCCTTCTTGTTCAAGATCTCTGGTTGAATCTCCGGAGCAGGGCCTGATGCGGCACCAAATAGTGCCAAAGTACCAAATGGTGCAACACAATCTAAAGAGCCCAAAAAAGTATCTTTAGCTACGGAGTCGTAAACCACGTTAGCCTTGCGCCCACCTGTAGCCTTCAACACTTCTTCAACCCAATGAGCTTTCGAGTAATCAACCACCGCATCACATCCAGCAGCTTTCGCAGCTGCGATCTTGACTTGTGACCCAACAGTACCCACCACAAATGCACCCAAAGCCTTTGCCCAACCAGCAACAATTTGCCCAACACCACCAGCAGCTGCATGAATCAGAACCACGTCACCGGCTTTTACCTTGTAGGTTTTTTGAACAAGATACTGAGCAGTCATGGCCTTAAAGAAAACGGCAGCCGCAACCTCATCAGAAACATTACTTGGTACGGGAACCAATTTATCAGCTGACACATTGCGGTGGCTAGCGTACGCACCAATACCTGCATTCATATACATCACGCGATCGCCGACCTTAAATCTTGTTACGCCCTCACCAATTGCCTCGACTACGCCAACGGCTTCATGTCCAAGCCCAGTAGGTAATTCCAAGGGGTACACACCTGAGCGCTGGTAAACGTCAATAAAGTTAAAGCCAATCGCCGTTTGGCGCAGTTGCACCTCACCTTTCGCAGGTGCTGGCAATTCCTTATCAATCAATTTGATTACGTCAGCGCTTCCCAATTCATTGAGACTTACTATTCGAGCAGTTGTCACGTGTCACCTTATATATTTTTTATTTAAAAAAATATCATACCTTAAGAACAAAGAACACGTGATGCCCCACCATCATGGGGCAGCTTGAACCCTATGCGCCCTTTTTAGCTTCGGCCTTTACAGGCTTCTTGGCTTGCAAGTTACCAAGGTTGGATACATTTTCAACGCTCTTTTCAAAGCTATTAAACGAATCTGCCATTGCAGCCCTTACCAACTCGAAATTCTGCAAGGCAGTATTGAATGATGTCTTAAATACTGAGACATAAGCCTCGGATCCGGGGGGTGCATTATTTGTCGCTTCATTGACGAAATGAATCAGATCAACCTTCGACTCCTCAATCATGGATTCGGCAATTTGACTGAGCTCTTTATTACCACTACTCAGAACATCCATCAACTGAGTTTGATATTGAGCAACTTCTTTGGCTGCATCTTGCAATACTTCGGCATGCACATTATCAAATGCGGCCTTTGGATCTTGGGTCTTTAATAGCTCTGTCACTTTTTTCTGAAAAAGAGCAGCCAACTCTTGTGCGGCCTTCTGATTGATTTGACTAATCGCTTGAGCGCTTTCAGCTGCAACCTGGCCTACAGCCTTGGATGTCTTGATTGCCTTTTGTTGACTTGCCATCACATTTAAATCAAATGGTTTCTTGCTCATAAAGAAAGCTCCTTTTTATTCAATAGTGCGTGTTGATCTTTATCCAATCTAACATGTTGAATAGCAAAGCTCCCTAAGGGATTACCCCTTACCCACACTTATAGGCACTTATTTTGCGCTAAGCTTCTAAGCATAAAAAGAAACAAGAACAGGAGGCAATATGAAATATGTACTTTGTGGCGCACTTGCGCTCTTGGCTAGCACTTCCTTGCTCGCCCAGGGAAAATTAAACCCAACAGATCCACAGCCAAGTTGTTATATGTGTCCAGGAACTTTTATTCCTGTCGATGAGCTCAATGCCTATACGAAAAAAGCGATTGAAGAAAAGCATATCGATCAACAAGTACGCGATATCGATATTGGTAAAGCCAGAGTAGGCATCGGGATGGTCTATCGCGGAAAGCTAGATGCCCCCAATCCAGACTCGGTTGCGGAGCACGATCAAATTAGCGAGGTGTATCACATCATCTCTGGATCTGGCACTCTCGTTCTTGGTCCCGATATTACCAAGAGACAACGTAGACCAGCCACACAAAAAACCGTTGTTGAATTCAATGGTCCCGGTAACAATGGCTCAGAGATTTTGAATGGCATCTCTCGTGACTTAAAGCCGGGAGATGTTGTAATCATTCCTGCGGGAACGGGTCATTGGTTTACTCAAATTGATGATCACATCAACTACCTTATGATTCGCTTTGACCCTGATAAGGTCACACCATTAAAAGGTGAGGCGCAATCTAAAGATTACTTATCAAAACCTGCAACACGCTAAGAAGAAAATAATGAAAACATACATTCGTAGTTTTTTCCTAATTCTACTAATTATCATTTGTGGCAGTGTTTATGCCCAATCAGCAAGCAAGGCGCCTCAATATAAAGTTGATCCTTATTGGCCGAAACCATTGCCAAATAATTGGATCTTGGGACAAGTTTCAGGTGTAGCAACTGATGCAAATGATCACATTTGGATCATTCATCGCCCACTCACCATCACGGATGATGAAAAGGGTGCCACATTAACGCCAAGGCGATCTAAGTGCTGCGTACCTGCACCCCCTGTTTTGGAATTTGATAAGCAAGGAAATCTATTGCATGCTTGGGGTGGTCCTGGAACAGGTTATGAATGGCCCAAAAATGAGCATGGTATTTATATTGAGCCTAGTGGAAATGTTTGGGTCGGCGGAAATGATGTCACTGATCACATGATCTTGAAGTTCACGCCACAAGGGAAATTTCTTTTGCAGATTGGTGGCAAGGGGGAAAGCTTGGGTAGCAACAACACCACTCAATTAGGTCGCCCCGCTCACATGAATGTGGATCCTACTGCCAATGAAATTTATGTCGCAGATGGCTATCTCAATAAACGCGTTATTGTGTTTGATTCAAACACGGGAGCTTATAAACGTCATTGGGGTGCTTATGGAAACGTGCCGAGTGATGAAAAGATGGCTAACTTTAATTCTAAGTCGCCACAATTTGCTAACCCAGTGCACTGTGTGCGCTTGATGAAGGACAACACACTCTTTGTATGTGATCGCGCCAATAATCGCATTCAGGTATTTGAGAAGGGCGGAAAATTTATTCGTGAGATGGCATATGAAACAGAAACAAAAGGATCTGGTTCTGTATGGGATCTCATTCCATCCGATGCTAGCCAAAAATATATCCTCATTGCCGATGGCACCAATAATGAAGTAACGGTGCTTGTTCGCGAGACTGGGCAGAAAGTGGGTTCCTTTGGAAGAAGTGGTCGGAACGCTGGTGACTTCCATTGGGTGCATAACATTGCCGTGGATTCAGATGGAAGTGTTTACACCACTGAAGTCGATACTGGCAAACGCGCTCAACGATTTATTACATCAAAATAATTGAAGGCTCCGATTGAAATACTTTGTTACTGGTATCGCCACCCTACTTTTAAGCACCTCATCTATGGCACAACTCACTGTGATGATCTCTGGTGGCTTTAGTGGGCCCTACCAAAAAATGCTCCCTCAATTTGAAAAAATGACCGGGGTAACTGTCACTACCCTATCAGGTGTATCTCAAGGCTCTGGCCCCAAAACTATTAAAGCCCAACTTGATACAGGTGTTGGTGTAGATGTAGTCATTCTGTCGAGAGAAGGGCTTGCGGAATTAATAGCTGCGGGAAAAATTATCCCTGGGACAGATGTTGATTTGGCAACTGCACCTTTAGGCGCAGCAATTCCAACGGGAGCAGCAAAACCCAAGATCAACACAGTTGCAGAATTAAAACAAAGCCTCATCGATACAAAATATATCGTCGTGCCTGGGAGTACTAGCGGAATCTACCTAGTTGATGAACTTTTTCCACGTCTTGGTCTCACTAATCTGATATCCGTTAAGGTCACCGAGCGCGGCAAAGAAGCTACTACGATGTTGGCGGCAAAAGCAGTTGGCATGGCTATCCAACCGACCAGCGAGTTAGTGAATGTTGCAGGAATTGACTATGTCGGTCGACTCCCAAATGAGGTGCAGCTGATACAGACCTTTTCTGCGGCAGTGGTAACCGGCTCAAAAGAGTCAAAATCTGCCCAGCAATTGATCCAGCTACTCACCTCTACACAAGCAGCACAGGCCATACAAAGCAGCGGGATGGACCTGATTCAAAAATAAGGCGGTAGCACCATTTAAGTGTGGGTGATAAGACGCCATTTATAGAGCTCAAGTAATATAGGGTCTATGAGCATAAATACCCTACTACCAAGCAAAGTTCCTGGGTGGTTGGCTCCCCTAAAGTCATTTCCTGTTTTCAGAGCGCTATGGTCTACGTGGTTGGTTGCCAACGTCTGCATGTATACCAATGACGTAGCAGCAGCTTGGATGATGACCTCGCTGACCACTTCAGCAACATTGATTGCCTTAGTACAAACTGCCGCAAATCTACCGGTACTTTTATTGGGCGTTCCTAGCGGGGCTCTGGCCGATATTTTGAATCGCAAGCATTTTCTGGTCTTTACGCAACTCTGGTTGGCAGCCAATGCCACCTTATTATTTTTCTCTTCAGCTTTCGACCTGCTCAATCCAACATTCTTATTAATGCTGACCTTTATTAACGGGATTGGTTTGGCTATGCGCTGGCCAGTTTATGCGGCAATTGTCCCAGATCTTGTTCCGCGAGATTCACTACATCTCGCTTTGGGTCTTAACTCCATCGCCATGAATGCATCCCGAATTTTGGGTCCACTGATTGCTGGACTCATTATTGCGAGTATCGGAACTGAGTTTGTTTTTGCTCTCAATATGATTCTTTCCTTGGGAATGATCTGGATCGTCGTCCGCTGGAAAAATGAGAGTTATGTTTCCACCTTGCCAGGTGAGCGCTTCTTTGGCGCAATGCGTCTCGGAGCCCAATATATACGCCAATCTAAACCAATGCGTTCAATCCTGCTGAGATCGTTCTTATTTTTTATGCAGTCTTCGAGTTTGCTTGCCCTGCTTCCAGTCATTGCAAAAGATCACTTTCACGGCAATGCGAATACCTTCACTTTATTACTCTCGTGTCTGGGATTTGGCGCCATCATTGTTGGCTCGCAACTGCAAGCTTTACGAGCGCGCTGGAACCCAAATCAACTAGCCACCTACGGAATTATTTTTCTTTCAATTAGCTCGGTCGGGGTAGTGTTAGTCCCTAATATTTGGTACGCAGCTCCACTGATGGTGATGTGCGGAATGTCTTGGTTCTCTGTGGGTAATTCATTAAGCACTGCCTCACAATTGTCGCTTCCCAATTGGATTCGCGCGCGGGGTATGTCCTTTTATCAAATGAGTCTCATGGGAGGAAGTGCACTTGGGGCATTTGTTTGGGGAAAGATCACTACCTCACATAATGTCACCGTTAGCATTTGCCTTAGTGCCATATTTGGATTGGTAATGCTAGTCTTAATTCGCAAACATCCTGTAAATGGTCATGAGGTAGAAGACTTGACGCCGGTTTGCCCGATTGAGCGTCCACATCCATCCCGAGACATCGACCCAGATGAAGGGCCAGTAATGATCTCAATGGAGTATCACGTCCACAAAGGGCATGGAGAGCAATTTAAGAAATTGATGGCCAAGACCCGTAGGTCTAGACTCAAACAAGGGGCACTATCTTGGAGCCTATTCGAAGATGCCGAGCACGCCGGCAAGTTCTTGGAGTATTTTGTATTTGAAACTTGGGCCGACTATCTCAGACGATTTGACCGCTTTACAGCTGATGACTTAGCCATGCAAGAAGAACGACATCGCTTTCATATTGACTCTAGTCCTCCCAAGGTCACTAGACGCATTGCTTCTGCACTAAAAAGCTAATCAGCCGTCGCACCTGACTGCTTGACTAGAAGCTCCCAATAGGGGATTTCTTTTTTTATAAATACGGTGAACTGTTCAGGCGTTTGCTCGCTATTAATAGAACCCATCTTTGCTAAGCTTTCAGCGACCTCAGCGGAAACTAAAATCTTATTAATTTCTTTATTCAAGATATTCACCAGTGGTGTTGGAGTTTTAGCTGGTACAAAAATTCCATACCAATTTTCAACAACAAACTTTGGGTAGCCAAGTTCTTTCATTGTGGGTACATCTGGTAAGTTTTTTGCTCTAACGGATCCAGTTGTAGCTAAGGCTCTAACCTTGCCACTGCTCAGATGAGGCACCATAGCACCAGTCGATTCAAATGCCATTGGCACTTGCCCCGCTAGGACATCGGCAATGGCAGGGCCAGAGCCCCTATAAGGAATATGCGTCATATCCAGTTTTTGCTCGAGCTTTAATAACTCACCCAATAAGTGATGTGTGCTACCGCTGCCTGGGGAAGCAAAACTATATTTGCCTGGCTCTTTTTTAATTAAAGCAATCAGCTCCGCCACAGAATTTGCAGGGACGGATGAGTTGACATATAAGACCATTGGAACTGCAGCCACCTCAACAACTGGCTTCAGACTGAGAATAGGATCACTTCTGAGCTTGTATAAATTTCTATTGATGACAATACCAGTGCTATTCCCCAATAATAAAGTGCAACCATCTCCTGCAGCGCTACTGACGAACTCAGTACCAATATTGCCACTCGCACCAGTTTTATTCTCAACAATAATATTGACGCCCAGTTGCTTCGTGAGCCCAGGAACTAAAATCCTTGCCAGAACATCGCTTGCGCCACCAGGTGGATATGGAGAAACAATCTTGACGACGGGACATGGGTACTCGGCATACGCCCCATTAATAAAAGCAAAGCAAGCTACTACGGACAAGCTTAAAGCTAATAAAGATTTTCTAAGGTTGGATCTCAGCAACATTGGGCACCCTCTCCTATGGATTAATTAGTTCTTTAGCATTTGCTCATAATTGAACTGCTTATCGACATCAATAATTGACTGACCTTGTCTTAAGGCCTCAACCATAGCGAGCTCTTTCCTAGCAATGGCTTCTGCTGCATCTAAAACCAGTTCAATTTTTGCAGCTGGAATAGCCACAACGCCATTCACATCGGCAACCATCACATCTCCAGGAATGACGGGAATGTTTCCAATCCTTACGGGGATATTCCATGCCTCTTGCACAATGCGCCCACGAGCAGTAATGGGTACCGTTCCGCGGGCATGCACTGGAAAGCCAAACTCTTCACAGGTATCAACGTCACGTACAGCCCCGTCAACCACAACCCCTGAAATACCTTTTTTTAGCGCACCCATGGAGAGAATTTCACCCCAACAGTTATTGTTCAGATCGCCACGGTTATCGATCACAATCACATCCCCGGGTGACGCTGAAAAAATGGCATCCACACCCAAATGCGCCTTGCTTTCAACAGCTCCCACCGCAATCATGCGAATAGTTACCGCCCTCCCAACCACCTTCGTTTTGCCCCACTGGGGAACAATCCCAATCACAGCTGCAGCAATTCCTAGCTTATCGAGGGCATCACTTAGATTTGATGTTGCTAACTTTTCTAGGCGAGGTCTATATTTTTGATCAAATTCTTGAGATGTCATCTAAAGCCTTCTTACTTAGGAATTCTGGAATTGATTCTAGAAAATACTTTTCGAGCATTATCCTCAAAGATCATTGATCTATCCTTCTCGCTTAATGACTTTACTTCATCAATATAACGACGCGTATCGTCAAAATAGAATCCAGTATCAGGATCAATATCTTTAACGGCACCAAAGGTTTCTGAGGCAAACAAAATATTTTTAACTGGGATAACTTCAGTCAATAAATTGATACCTGGCTGATGGTAAACGCAAGTATCAAAATAAATATTATTCAGAAGCTTCTGATTGAGATCTGGAATATTCATATCCTGAGCCAAACCTCTAAAGCGCCCCCAGTGATAAGGAACAGCGCCACCACCGTGCGGAATCAAAAAACGCAGTTCAGGAAACTGTTCAAATAGATCAGAAGTCAAACACTGCATGAATGCCGTGGTATCCGCGTTCAAGTAATGGGCACCAGTTGTATGAAAACATTCATTACAGCTAGTGCTGACATGAATCATGGCGGGTACATCCATTAAGGTCATTTCTGCAAAAATAGGATGCCAGTAGGAATTGCTCAAGGGCGGATCCCGCCAATATCCCCCAGAAGGATCGGGGTTGAGATTAATTCCTACAAATCCATACTCATTGATGCACTTTCGCATTTCGGGCAAGCAGGTACTGATGTCCACACCAGGTGATTGCGGAAGCATGGCAGCACCCACAAAATGCTGCGGGAATAACTGAGTCACTCGATAGCACAACTCATTACAAATAGCAGCCCAGGTTGCTGATGTATTGAAATCACCAATATGGTGAGTCATAAAACTAGCTTGGGGCGAGAAAATGGTGGCATCAACGCCACGCTCATGCATCCTCGCCAATTGATTCTGCTCTATAGATTCTCGGATTTCATCGTCGCTGATCTTTAGGTCTGATACTTTTGGCCCAAGTTCAGGAGTGCTTAAGTTAGCTACTTGAGCATCACGCCATGCTTTTAAGGACTTTGGCGCTGTGGTGTAGTGCCCATGGCAATCAATGATCATTCTGCATCTCTCTGATAATTACTTTATTTTGTTGCAAGGCCCTGAATTCCAGAGCGCTCAATGATCACATTTAATTTCCCCGAAGTCATCATTTCATTCACGAACATATTTAACTGCTCAGTCGTGCCATTTCTATTTAAAGGGGTTCCTAATGCAAGGCTTTCATAGCCAATGACTGTTGGGAGCACTCTCGACCCAGGTGTACTTGCAGCCATTTCATACAGGATAGCTTTATTGCTTGAAAAACCATCGAGTTCACCAGACTTGAGAAGCTCAATAGCCTGCCTCGTAGAAGTGGTTTGAACTAGCGTGACATTCGGAATCAGCCCTGGGAGCTCTCGCGCAGAATTGCTACCCATACTGTAGCCAATCTTGACTTTCTGTTGATTCACCTCAGAAGGTGAGTTAATTTTGCTTCGAGGGCCAATTAAGTAACCCTTTTCAATCTGAATCACTGTCTTTGAAAATTGAATATATTGAGCTCTATCGGCACTGGCATTGGTAAATACTAAATCGACCTCACCTTTTTTCACAGCCGCAAGGACATCGGCATTTTTTTCGAAAACCACTGCAGAATATTTAACATCCAGCTTGGCAGCAAGCTCTCTTCCTAATTCATAACCGATTCCCCGAGACTCACTACCGACAGAGCTAGCCGGCAAGATTGAGGTTGGCGTGCCTTTATAGAGACCCATCTTTAACTCCCTTTGAGGAGCTATAGGGTTCTGTGGCGCAGTGGAACAAGCACAGAGGAAGAGCGAAAAAACGAGTCCGCAAACTTTCACCCAGGAAAATCGATATCTCATAAACTTATTTTCTGAGCATTAATCAGGCTGAATATTGGCATCACGAACCAACTTTTCGTAACGCTTTCGCTCTGAATTGAGAAAGGCTATAAATTGCGCTGTACTACCAGGAGTGACCTCGCCACCAACTGAAGTTAAGCGTTCAATCATGTCTTTCGACTTCAGCGCTTTCTCAAGCTCTATATGCAATGTCTTCACAATCACTGCAGACGTTTTAGCAGGCGCGATTAAGCTATACCAAACAGAAGCCTCAAATCCAGGAAATCCAGACTCTGCAATAGTGGGCACACCTGGAAACAATGGGGATCGCTTAGCACTCATCACTGCAATGATTTTGAGATTCCCAGCTTTAACCTGAGGGGCAATTTCAAGCATATTCATTGCTACCAAATCTAACTGACCTCCAATTAAATCCGTAATGGCAGGTGCGCCTCCTTTATACGGGACATGCTTAAAAGAAACCCCAGCGGCCTGCTCAAAAAATTTCATGGCCATGTGTGGGGTTGCCCCATTGCCTGGTGACCCATAGGTAATGAAATCGGGATTTGCCTTTGCCGCTTTAATCAGGTCTGATAATTTTTGATACTTACTTCCGGGAGTTGTTGCTATCACTACTGGTACGTTACCAATTAAACCAATTGGAGTGATGTCTTTATCAATATCAAATGGTTGGGGTTTATACAGAGCCATATTGGCAGCTAAAGCATTGGCTGCAACCATCAGCGTATATCCATCTGGCGGGCTATCAATTAATTGCTTAACCGCAATATTGGTCCCAGCGCCAGGCTTGTTCTCGATAACAAGAGCTTGTCCCATTGAGCTTGAAAGGTTTTGCCCCAAACTTCTTGCCACTAAATCTACCGCGCCGCCTGGGGCATATCCAACAAGAACCTTAATTGGTTTATTCGGATAGTCCTGAGCTATCGCATGGACTGAGAACAGAAGCCCACAACACAATAAAACACTAGAAATCATCTTCTTCATAATTTTTACTCTCTAGGAGCGCCTGACATTCTGACAATACCTTCATAACGCTTAATCTCGGATTGAGAAAATTTAGTGAAATCAGCAACAGATCCGCCATCCACCTGTGCGCCAATGGATTGCAGATGCAGCTTCACCTCGGGATCCTTGAGTACTTTATTAAAAGCTGCGTTCAGCTTTTCGGTAATATCTTTTGGAGCACCAGCTGGAAGCATGACGCCATACCAGGCATTAGCCACCATCGGCACGCCCACTTCTTTCATCGTGGGCACATTAGGCAACTCAGGAATACGTTTTTCAGCGGCCACGCCAAGGGCCTTTAACTTACCGGCTTTAATGTTGTTGAGTGAGCCAGTATCTAGCATCATGTCAATATGGCCAGCCATCAAATCAACTGCTGCAGGACCGCTTCCCTTGTAGGGTACATGACGAATATCCAAACCAGTGACAGTTTTAAATTGCGCTCCGGCTAAATGCTGAGAGGCCCCAATACCAGCTGAACCATAAGTAAACTTTCCAGGGTTCTGCTTCGCATCAGCTATGAGGTCTTTCATACTGGTCCAGGGTGCTGTTGCAGGCACAACCATGATGTTTGGAATCGTGCAGACCAACACTACTGGCGTGAAATCTTTGGCGGCATCAAAACCCTGATTTGCAAATAAATGAGGGCCAGCAGCATTAGTAGAGCTCGTGGCCATCAGAATAGAGTAACCATCAGGTTTATCTTGCACAAAAGCCTGGGTGCCAATGTTACCGCCTGCCCCACCCTTGTTCTCAACAAATACTGAAACCCCAAGTTCTTTCGTTAAGGGCTGCACCAATATGCGCGCAACCTGATCCGTTGCTCCGCCTGGGGGCCATGGAACTAGAAACTTAATTGACTTATCTGGGTATGCGGCAAAGCCATTGATCGCCAGGGCGCTTAAAGCAAGTGTAACTAGCGCTTTTTTCATAGGGCGCCTTTTTGTTTCAAAGTAGCATCAACCCAAGCATCGTTATATTGGCCATCCAAAATCGATTGAATGGTTTTGCGTTCAGCCGTTTCTTTTTCTTTGCCTAACTGAGCCGCTTCGAGTGCAATACCTGGCGACAGAGCAATAATGCCATCGCAGTCACCCAAAATGACATCGCCGGGATTTACGACCATGCCACCAATACTGATTGAGGTATTAATCGATCCAGGGCCATCCTTATAAGGGCCTCGCATATTCACACCACGAGCCCAGCATGGAAATTGATGCTCCTCAAAAGCGTCTACGTCACGAATGGCGCCATCAAAGACACAGCCAATGGCACCTTTCGATTTGGCAACTGTCATCATGATTTCACCAAATAAGGCACGCGAGATATCCCCACCACCATCCACCACCAAGACATCGCCTGGTTTTAGAATTTGCAAGGCTTTGTGAATCATGAGATTGTCACCAGTGCGAACGCTAACCGTTACGGCATTGCCGCAAACCGAGACAGAAGATTTATTCACCGGCAGAATATTGACTGCCCCAATCGTTCTTCCCATTACATCACTCACCACTGAGGTTGCCAGTCCCGTTAAAGCAGAGATACCCTCTTGAAAGGCCTCTTTTCTTGGGTGAATTTCAATCCCAGTTGTGCTCATTAGTTAATCTCCTGAATAATTTATATTGTTTTAATCGTATCAATATAACGCAAATATATTGCCCTGATCCTATACTTTGGGACTAAATTGCGCCTATGATTTACCCTTTTGCCTCAAATGAACGAATGCTCAAAATTACCCGCTCAAGCGAGCTCTTAGAGCTCTTGCGCTCAAATCAGCCTAGTGCAGAATGCGGTACCTGCAATGTCCTGATGAGCCCGGGATGGGAGTCTGTTCCTGGAAGTTTTGACCTTAAGCTCTTAAAACTCATTGGCACACTGCGGAATGAGGATAGCCCCGAAACTTGGGAGGAATATCACCCGAATGGAACCCACTCATGGTCTGCTGATGCACCAATAGCGATTGGCTACCATCCTTACAGCCGGTGCGATATCTATCAGTGCGTTGACTGCTCTCGCAAGTATCTAAGATATGGTGAATATGGCGGCTACTATGTCGATGAACGCGTACGACCACTCACTGCCGCATTCATTATTGAGAGCTAGCCACCCGAAGATGGCTAGCATAGCAACTTAATACTTACTTCTCTGGCTTAAAGCTGCTATCCAAGAATTCCTGTACTCCCGCAAACATCAACATACGATTCTTTTCCATAATGATGGTATGCGTGCCTTCGCTGATTTGGAGCATTTCCTTGTATGGCGCATTTTCTAGCTTCGTGAAATACTCGTACAACATGTAACTTGGTAGATCTGCATCCCACTCAGCATGCACCAACATGACCGGCACTCGAATATCTTTTGGCTCATAAACTGGTTTCCCAGCAGTCCAGTACTCGCGCGCATCTTGCACTGTTCCGTTAGGTGCTCGTAACTTCTTAGGTGTTTGTGTCTTACCCCAAGGGTCAGTATCAAATGTAGCATTAGCCCATTTCTCAAACCAACCCTCTGGAATCAAACTGGCTTTGGCATTCTCAGGTACGCCAGTTAACCAACGATTTTTAGCATCAGAAATCGATGCGACTCGATATGCCCCAAGTGCACCCCCTTTGTCAGTTAATGGTGCCCCGCCCTGACGTAACCACTGGGGTGCATATAGAACTAGCTTATTGACCTTCTCATTATGTTCAGTAGTGTACTTACCCATGATGGTTGTACCCCATGACCAGCCAAGTAGATTCATCTTCTGAATATTTCGCTTCTTTAAGATGTAATCGACAGCACTGGAAACATCGCTTACTGCAACATCTGTTCTCACAAGTGGTGCATTTTGTTCGGCAGGCTGATCCATCTCTGGTGGACGGGTTGATTTTCCATAGCCACGCAAGTCAACCAACCAAACGTCATAACCTCTCGCTGCCATGTACTCCATCCATGAAGTACCCCCTAGCGACAAATCAAACGCAGTTTCTGCTGGATAAGTAGAACCATGCACATATAGCAATGTTTTCTCTGCCGTAAATTTCTTCATACCAGCTAAGTGCTTATTGCGTACGTAAAGTGAAATGTTGGGTGTATCGCTCTGCACCATATATTCATTCATTTGGATTTTTCCAGCAGCAAATACCTGACCAATCCCAACGAAAGAAATAAGTAAAGCAATAATCTTGTAAGTGATCTTCATTTAGTCTCCATATGAGTTCAAACTCATTTTTATTGTGTTTTCTTGAATTCTACTAGTTACTAAGCTCAGTATCGCCTAAAAATGAACAGACCATCAGATGGCTACTTTACCTAAAGAAAAAAGCCGCCCAGAGGTGACTACAACTGCTAAAGCAGTTAGGGGGGTTGCAACATATAACAAAAAAATATTTAGCTGAACATTAAAACTAGCAGAACCACCATTTTCAAGATGTGCCTTATATCAGTACCCTAAAGATGTATAGTTAAATACACAAGCAAGAGACAACTTAAAAAAGTAAATAATCAAAATGAAACCCGTATATATCTGTGATGCCATCAGAACCCCCATCGGTCGCTACGCTGGGTCCCTATCCAGCGTTCGGGCTGATGATTTAGGTGCAGTCCCTATAAAGGCATTAATTGAGCGCAATCCCCAAGTGCAATGGAATGAGCTTGATGAAGTCATTTACGGCTGCGCCAATCAAGCTGGTGAAGACAACCGCAACGTCGCTCGGATGAGCTCATTACTAGCCGGTCTATCGCCTAGCGTTCCAGGCGTTACTATGAATCGCTTATGCGGTTCAGGCATGGATGCTATCGGTACTGCAGCTAGAGCCATTGCTGCTGGTGAAGTAGAACTTGTGATTGCTGGTGGGGTCGAAAGTATGAGCCGCGCACCCTTTGTAATGCCCAAAGCAGAATTAGCCTTTTCGAGAACAAATACAGTACATGACACTACTATTGGCTGGCGTTTTATTAACCCACTAATGAAGCAAGCTTATGGTGTTGATTCCATGCCAGAAACTGCTGAGAATGTTGCAGATGATTTTAAGATCAATCGACTAGATCAAGATCAGATGGCTTTAAGAAGTCAAAATAAAGCTGCTGCCGCTCAAGCTAGTGGACGTTTCGCTAAAGAAATTACGCCCGTCATCATTCCCCAGAAAAAGGGGGATCCCGTTATCGTTTCACAAGATGAACATCCTCGCGTAACTACCATGGAAGCGCTTGGAAAACTCAAACCCATCGTTCGTCCAGACGGCACGGTAACTGCAGGCAATGCATCTGGTGTTAACGACGGTGCCTGCGCCCTTCTACTTGCTAGCGAAGATGCTATCAAAAAACATCAGCTCAAACCCAGGGCTAAGATTATTGGCATGGCAACTGCCGGCGTTCCTCCCCGCATTATGGGCATTGGCCCCGCACCCGCCTCCCAAAAATTACTGAAACGGCTAGGTCTTTCTATTGATCAAATTGACGTCATCGAGCTCAATGAAGCTTTTGCAGCACAAGGATTGGCTACACTGCGCGAGCTAGGCGTGGCTGATGACGATGCAAGAGTCAATCCGAATGGTGGTGCTATTGCGCTAGGGCATCCTTTGGGGATGAGCGGTGCACGTTTAGTTACAAGCGCATTGGTAGAACTCGAAGAACAACAAAAACGCTACGCACTCTGTACTATGTGTATTGGGGTTGGCCAAGGTATTGCTATGGTGATCGAGCGCACTGCTTAAAAGTTTCACTTAAAAAAATGCCCACTGATCTAGTGGGCATTCGTTTTTGAGCCACGAGTAATTTTATTTACTCATCTTTCATATTGGCACTCTTTACAATCGGTTGAAGACGCTTTCTTTCTTCAGTTAAGAATTTAATGAAATCTACTTGAGAGCCTGGCGCAGGCTCAATACCTTGTGGGATCAGGCGCGCCTTCAGCGAATTTGTATCGAGAGCCGCTTGTATAGCAGCATTCATTTTCTGAATAATCTCATTTGGCGTGCCCTTGGGGGCAAATATTCCAGACCAATGGCCAATGAAAATATTGGGATATCCCAACTCTTTAGTAGTTGGGACGTTAGGCAAACGCGTGATGCGTTTATTCCAAGTAGAGGCAATGGGCCTGAGTTTGTTGCCTTCGATTTGCGGTAACACTACTACGCTGGCCTCCGAAGTGACATCCACTTGTTTTGACACTACAGCAAAGACTCCCTCTGAACCACTTTTATAAGGAATGATTTCGTAATTTCCACCACCAGCATACAGTTTGAGCATTTCAGCCACAAAGTGGGGAGTGCTACCACTACCTGCAGTGGCAAAAGTCAGCCCTAGATTTCCCTGCGCTTTTTTAATTAAGTCTTTAAGATTCTGAATCGGAGAATCGCTATTGACCACAATGATGGATGGGCTCACAGCCATCATACCCACAGGCACTAAGTCTTCTGGCTTGTAGGGCATGCTATTGCGCAACATTGGAATGGTAACTACCCCGCCTGCAGCACCCGCATAAAAGGTATAGCCGTCAGGCGCACTCTTAGCGACATAATCACCACCAACCACTGATCCCGCCCCAGGCTTATTCTCAACAATAATCGGCTGACCCAATTGCTTGCCAACGGCCTCAGCAACCGCGCGCGCAACTAAATCGTTAGCGCCCGCCGGACCAAAGCCCACAATGAATTTAATAGGGCGACTTGGCCACGTATCTGCAAATGCGCAATTGGCAACAACCATTGCAAAAACAAGCACTAGGACTTTAATTGTTTTCATGAAAACTTTTTCTCTAATGAGTCGAAATATTTTTTATTAACACAGCTTTGACGCTCTGCAAAAGTAGCCACCAATACTGGATCTTCTTTCAACTCACCATATTGCTTGAGATGACTCAATGCATTGGTCATGCCTCGTACCGCACCTTGTAAGGCTGCGTTGGCATATAGCACTATGCCAAAACCCATCTGAGATAAGTCTGCGAGAGGTAGCGAGGGCGTCTTCCCACCAATCACAATATTGATCAGTTGAGGACAATAAGACTGAGAAGCAATCATTTTGATCTCCTCAACGCTTTCTGGGGCTTCAATAAAAGTCATATCCGCGCCAGCTTGCGCATAGCTGGCAGCCCTGTCGAGCGCATCGTCCAATCCATTAATTGTTCTTGCATCCGTTCTAGCAATAATCAAAAAGTCATCGTGCCTTCTAGCATCTACTGCGGCCTTAATCTTGCCGCACATTTCTTCTTTGCTAATGACTTGCTTACCAGCAAAATGCCCGCAACGTTTAGGGCTGGATTGATCTTCAATTTGGATAGCGCTAGCACCAGCGCGCTCTAAGACCTTCACAGTGTGATGTACATTGACTGCATTCCCAAAACCAGTATCAATATCGACTATCAAAGGTATCCGCACAACATCACAAATTGCTGAAGTGTGTGCCGCCACGTCATTCAGATTAATAAAACCTAAATCTGGGATTCCATAAAACTGGTTTGTTAACCCTGCACCACTGAGATAAACAGCCTCGAATCCTGCATCTTCAATCAAACGTGCGGCCAGCGCATTGCCAGCACCCGGAACTAAAAGCCCACGCTTTTCATTGACCAGTCTACGTAAGGTAGTTCCTAAATGTGTAGACACTTGAGCTCCTGTTTGATAGAAATTATGAAGATTATATGAGCTTAGTTCAAAACGGCTTTACTAGCTCTTGCAATACATCTCGAACATTTTGTGGAATCGGTGTTGGTTTATTTGTCTTGCGGTCTACATAAACATGCACAAAGTGGCCGAGCGCAGAGGCAACGTCATCATCATTTGTAAAGATAGCAACTTCGTATTTCACACTGCTATTGCCTAAATGCGTCACCTTCAAACCTACATGGATTAGATCTGGGTACACAATCGGCGAAAAATATTTGCATTGGGTTTCAACCACCAAGCCAATCGTTTCGCTTTTGGCAATATCTAAAACATTGCACTCTATTAAATAGCGATTAATGGCTGTATCAAAGAATGAGTAATACACCGCATTATTAATGTGACCATATGCATCGTTGTCCATCCATCTGGAATGCACCTCTTCAAATGCAACAAAATCAGTGCGTATTGGTGGGGAGGGTTTCTTATCACTCATAAAGCTTCTCTATATAAAGTTGCAGCATTAGCCAGAGTAATTTCACGCGGGCTATTTTGCAATAAACGGGTTTGTAACATGGCATCGGTTGCAAGTTGATCAATGTCATTTGCTGTAATACCAACCTCCACTAGACGCTGGGGTAAGCCAAGTTCGCCAGCCAGGCTACCTAAGTAATCAGACAGTTGGGCAGCCTGCTCCATGGTGGATCCCTGTAATCCGGGTTTAATAATTTGACCCAGTTCTGCATACATGGCATGTGCCACATCTAAGTTAAAGCGCATTACTGGTCCAAGCATTAATGAGTTGGAGAGTCCGTGTGGGACATGGAATCTCGCACCAATGGGGTAAGCCAGGGCATGCACCCCAGCCACTGGGGCATTGGTAAATGCCATGCCCGCAAGGCAAGCTCCTAGCAACATATTTTCACGGGAGACGATGTCACTGCCAGATCTGACTGCTTTATGAAGATTGGCCGCCAACAATCGCAACGCTTCTTTTGCCAAACAATCAGATACTGGATTCTTGAGGCGTTTCGTCGTAAATGCTTCGATGGCATGTACCATGGCGTCAATACCAGTAGCTGCAGTGACATGAGCTGGTAATCCTAGAGTGAGCTCTGCATCCAACAAGGCAATGTCAGGCAATAGCTGAGGGGAAACAACACCTTTTTTCTCGCTATCACTAACTGTAACGATAGAAATCGTGGTGACTTCAGATCCTGTGCCCGCAGTGGTTGGAACTAGGATTAAAGGTAGGCGTGGCCCTTTAGCCATCCCCACCCCATATACATCTAATAATGTTTCTTTACCCGGTGCTAATAGTGCAACCAATTTAGCCACATCCATTGAACTACCACCACCAAAGCCAACAATGCAGTCAGCTTTGCATTCTTGAGCTGCTTTGACGGCACTATCGATCACCGCTACCGGAGGGTCGGCTTGGACATCTGAAAAGATTTGAACAGGAAGATTAAGCTCTTTGAACTGAGGAAGCGCTTTATTCAAAAGCCCTGCTGACAAAACACCTGGATCGGTGATGATGAGTACCGATTTAGCACCGCGCTCTTGGATTCTTTTTGCTAAATTGGCAGAGCCGCCTCTTTCTACAAGGATGGAGCGGCTCGAATGAAAGTCAAATTGCATGTCTTCCTCCTTTATAAAATGATTTTTTTAATTTAAGGCGCATTACCTGCATCGCCCAACTGCAAGAAATAGTCTGGTCGCAGTTTTTTGAGAGTTCTTAATCATTATCTAGCTTAGGTTTTATGAACTCATCATAAGTCACAAAAGACAAAACCCCCGCCATTTATGATGAGGGTTTGCTTTTCTATTGTGTCCACTAGGACTTAAACCTGAGACCAAAGGATTATGAGTGCAGATGCCCGGGGTAGAGCTCCATAAACGGGTGTCTACGGGTATTCAGTAGCGGTGTATAGTTTTAGGTTGAATAGCCATTATTTCAAGTAATACACTAAAAAAAAATATAACAGGAGGCAACATGAATAAAAAAGCAATTTATAGAAATCTGGCACTTGCAACAACAAGTCTAGCGGTGGCAACAAGCGCATATTGCGGAACCTATGTTTATATTTCCAATATTGACGATGCCGATATATCAGCCTATGAGCTAATAACAGGGTCAAATCCCCACTTAAATTCAGTTGGTCGTTTTCCTGCTGGAAAATTTGTAATGCCAATGGCTACATCACCAGATGGAAAAAATTTATACGCCTCTGTGCGTTCTAAGCCATTTTCTTTATACATGTATCAAATTGATCAAGGCACTGGTCAACTGAAGTGGACAGGCGCAATCCCATTGGCCGACAGCATGGTAAACGTTTCTATCGATAAAACGGGCAAGTGGCTATTGGCAACCTCTTTTGGCGGCCACAATAATAGCGTTAACCAAATTCAGGTAAATGGCTATATCAACCCCATTCCAGCAGAGGCCTTTCCAAGCGGCGGTAAGAATCCTCACTCAATCGTCTTTGATCAGTCTAATAAGTTTGTCTATGTGCCCCAGCTAGGTACAGATGAAATCAAAATCCATACCTTTAATGCATCCCAACCCAAGCCCCTCTCAGAAAAAGCAAGCTCGGTAGCTCTTCAAAAGCAACAAGGTCCGAGGCATATTGTCATTTCAGCTGATAATAAATTTGCCTATGTCATCACGGAGATGACTGGCGAAGTAATTGTCTTCTCTAGGGATATTAAGTCAGGGGCTTTAACTCAACTTCAAGCTACTTCAAGCCTCCCAGGAGACTCTACGCTAGTCCCCGGCAGACCAAGACCTCCGACTGGTTCTCCAGAAGCGACTGCTTTTGATGACTCCAATATGATCTTCTGCGCTGAAATCAAATTGACACCTAACGGTAAATTTCTCTACACATCAGAGAGAACCAAGAGCACATTAAGCGGCTTTGAGGTAGATCCTCTAACAGGAAAAGTAAAGTATCTGTTTACCATCCCTACAGAGGAAATGCCCAGGGGATTTAACATCGATCCTAGCGGACAATTTTTAGTTGCCTCAGGTCAAAAGTCAGACAAAGTTTCGCTTTACTCAATTAATCAATCTTCCGGCGAACTTAATCTAGTTGAGAGGATCCCAGGAGGCAAAGGTGCGAACTGGGTCACTTTTGTAAAAACGAAGTGAAATTATTATTCTCAAAATTAGCGCCACCTTCGGGTGGCTTTTTTACTAACAAGTAGTTCGTTGCTCCACTGAGAAACCTATATGTTTACTGGGGTAGCACTGGAAGATGTGTGGAGATTGATTGCGCACCTTATGGCACAGAAAGAAAAAACCTAGGAATTTCTCACTAAGTTGTAACGTTCATTGGTGGGTCCACCAAGACTTGAACCCCTTCACAGCAGTTCAATTCTTAGATTAGAAGAATCTAAATAAAAGCGCTTTCGGAGAATTTTGCGATGCTTAGCAGCTTAGCGTCATCTTTATAGGCGCCAATTAACTGGATGCCAAGCGGCAGCCCGCTTTTAGATTTTCCAACCGGAACAGCAATAGATGGCGTCCCCAAGAAACTTGCCAGCGCACAAAAAATAGGATCTCCAGTCCACTCCAAGCCTTTTGGTGCCTCGCCAGTTGCTGGGGCAGTTAACAGTGCATCAAACGTCCCAAAGAAATGACCTATAGATTGACGCAATTTCTGCTGAAGGATTAATGCGTGCTCATAATCTTTAGTGAGATGCTTTAGACCCTTCTCTACAAGGTCTTTGATATTAGGGCACAGTAATTTAGATGAATGGAGCATGTGCTCACTATGGATCTGCGCTGCCTCAACCTCCATAATGAGATGCAAGCATTGAATGGCATCCCAATACTCATCAGGCAACTTCAACTTTGTAATAACTGCACCGCGCTTTTCCAATTTGAGAATAGCTAAGCTCATGAGCTCTTGCTGCTCAGAGCTCAATAACTCGTCGAAAGGAGTTTCTAGAAAGGCAATCTTGGGTGACTGGGATTCAATGATTTCGTTATCAGCATTTAGCTCTAAATTTGGAATAGCAATTTCTTTAGCTTTCAATGATTGGTCATTTTTAAGCAGTTGAAATGCATACGCCACATCATCAACTGAACGAGCAAAGAAGCCAATATGGTCCAATGAATATGAAAGTGGGTGAACACCCACTGCTGAAACTGCACCATAGCTAGGCTTAAAACCCACTACTCCACAAAAAGCTGCAGGCCGAATAATGGATCCAACTGTCTGCGTACCAATGGCCAATGGCACGATTCCCGCAGCCACAGCTGCAGCTGACCCACTTGAGGAGCCTCCAGGCGTATGCGCCTGATTAAAAGGATTGGTGGTGGGGCCAGGTGTGCGCCAAGCAAATTGAGTTGTTACTGTTTTACCAAAAATAACTCCGCCAAGATTGCGAATTTTCTTAACAATCTCAGCATCTTCGGTAGGCATATGCCCCATGTAGATTGGAGAGCCATTCGTGGTTGGGAAATCAATCGTGCTAATAATATCTTTAATGCCTATAGGAATGCCAGTTAACGGCCCCGCCTTAAGCTGTTTTACCAAATAGTCAAAATCAGATCGATTCACAAAAGATTTGAGATGGGGCTCCAGCTTATTTGCCAATTCAAACGAATGCGTAAGCAAAACTTGTGGGTCAAGTGCTTTTGATCGAATTAACTTACTTGCTGGAATAAGGCCAATACTTTTTTCCATCAAATATCTCTCACTAAGTTAATTGCCAATCAAGAATTAAATTGGAAAACAGTTGGGTAGCATCAATAATTTTTTGGGTATAACAAAATTCATTCGTTTGGTGAGCCATTTCTGGCTGACCCGGTCCCAAAATAACTGTCGGTGGATTGCCAATTGCAGACTTCAAAGCAGATGCATCTGTAAAGTAGGAAACTGTTTTTTCAACAGGGCGAACGCCGTTAATCTGCGTGCATCGCTCAAAAACAGAACTCATCCAAGGATCATTAGCGGGTGTAAAGACACCTTCAATATCGATAATGGTATCTAACTGTATAGCTGGGCCAAGAGTCTTACAAAGGCAGCCATAGATATAAGAATGGCTCTGGCCCGCGACCGTACGAATATCCAAAGTCATTTCAGCTGCATCAGGAACTGAGTTAATGTTAATACCTGCTTTCGCAGTGCCCACATTCAAAGTACCCTGACCCATTAATTCATGCATTGGTGTATCAAATTTAAATTGTTCAAGGGCTAAGGCTGCTTTGGCTAATTTATAAAAAGCATTATCTCCACGCTCAGGCATTGATCCGTGCGCCGTAATTCCTTCTGCCTTTGCCCTTAACCAGTAAGCACCCTTGTGCCCCAGTAACGGCTCATTAGCTGTTGGTTCAGCAACTACAAAACAGCCTGCGGGCCCTAGAAAATCTAAAATATCTTTACTGGCAGCCAGATGAAATGCGCCCTCGCAACCCGTCTCTTCGCCCGCAGTAATGATCAAGCTAATACCTGGGCCATCCTTTGCCTTTTGCGCCATTTGCATTGCCGCAACCACAAATGCGGCTACGCCACTCTTCATATCACTTGAGCCACGCCCAAAGAGTTTGTCGCCCTCAATCACACCAGCAAAAGGATCGTGACTCCAGCTGCGCGCTCCCAGAGGAACCACATCCACGTGACCCGTAAAACAAATACTAGGTTTAGTATGACTACAAGAGCCAATCTTAGCCACTAGACTAGTGCGTCGTGGAGCAAATTCAATTTTCCGGCATTCATAACCCGCTGATTCGAGTAGCTTAGCAAGATAGTCACAAATTTGATCTTCGTTGCCTGGAGGATTAATCGTATTAAAGCGGATCAACTCTTGAGTAAGCTCAACTGGACTCGGAATGGTGATGGTCATATTTAATTTATCCAAAATAAGCTGCTTGAACTTCGGCATTGTTAGCTAATTCTATAGCGCTTCCTTGAGCTACAACCTGCCCTTTAGAAATCACATAGCCATGATGTGCAATAGCAAGTGTTTGATGTACGTTTTGCTCAACCAATAATATGGTAGTTCCCATTTGATTGATATCCTTAATAATCTTAAAGTTTTCCTTTACAAATAAGGGGGATAAACCCAAAGAAGGTTCATCAAAAATTAAGAGCTCAGGAGAACTCATTAAGCTACGCCCAATGGCTAGCATTGCCTGTTCGCCACCCGACATTGTTCCTGCAAGCTGAGTTGACCGCTCGGCTAAACGAGGAAAAAGTTGCTTAACATGCTTGCGACGTTCCTCAATAACCTTCTTATCTTTTACCAAATAGGCACCAGCAGAGAGATTTTCATCGACTGTCATACGTGGAAACACACGGCGACCCTCTGGGACACAAGCGATTCCCTTCTCAATAATTCGATGGGATGGCAAGCTAGTGATTTCGTCATCATTAAAAATGATACTGCCTCGATTGGCGGGAGTTAAACCCAAAATTGAGCGAATCAAAGTTGACTTGCCCGCACCATTTGCCCCCAAAATACAGGTAATTTCCCCTTTAGGGACTTCGATCGACACATCCTCTAAGACATTAATACGATCATAAGCAGTATAAATATGTTGAATTTCTAATAAGGCCATCATTACTCCTGCCCCAAGTAAGCCACTTGCACTTCATGATTATTCACAATCTCATCGTAAGTGCCTTCGGCGATTTTTCTACCATAATTGAGCACAATGCAACGCTCAGTCATACGCTGTATCAACCCCATCTCATGCTCGATCAGAACAATCGTAAAGGGCTTCATTTTTTCACGCACTTGCAAGATGTCATCCATCACTTCAGCAGTCTCATCATGAGTCATCCCCGCAGAAGGTTCATCCAATAACAACAGATCAGGCTCGCTAATGAGCGCACGACAAATTTCAATACGGCGGCGATCAATCATTGGCAAACTAGCAACTGGCTCAAAAATTTTGCTGGCTAATTTTGGATTGAAAGTCAGTAACAGTTGATTAACCTGCTCTACCACTTTCTCATATTCTTGTTTAAACCGATCGCGCTGAAATAAATTAAAAATCAGACCAGTATTTAAGCGGCGATTATCACCGATAGCTATATTGTCAAACACAGTTAAAGGTAAAGATAAGCGCGAGCGCTGGAAGGTGCGGGTAATAGCCTCGCGATACACCTCTTGAGCACTGACATCAGTCAGGTCCTTATTGCGAAAAGTAACATTTCCCGATGTAGCGTGATAAAGGCCTGTAATCACATTAAAGAAGGTTGTCTTTCCAGACCCATTGGGACCTAAAAGACCTAGAACCTCGCCCTCATTCACATGCAGATCTAAAGCATCTAATGCCGTAACACCTCCAAAACGCATTGTGAGTTGATGGGCTTCAAGGATTTTATTTTTAATCGGAGTGATGGTGTGATTCATCCTGCATCTCCCGACTTTTTGCCAGGAAAATACTCACGAATACGACGTGGTAGTAAGCCATCTGGACGGAACAATAAAATCAAGATCACTACAATGGCATATAGCAGAAAACGGTACTCCTGAATAAACTGTAATTTCTCAGGAAGAATCACAACAATGGCTGCGGCAGGAATAATGCCCCATGGATTGCCAATGCCCCCCAAAATCACAATAGAAACCAAGATCAATGAATCAGCAAAGGTAAAGTTATTGGGCGCCACATAAGCCGTCATCATTCCGTAGAGTGCGCCTGCCATGCCAGCAATAAAGTTACCAAGGGTAAAGGCTACGATTTTCCAGTGTGCAATATCAACACCAAAGGTAGAGGCAGCAATCTCGTCGGTACGAACCATATCCATACTTAAACCGATCCAAGAACGTTCAAGATTGCGGGTAATCCGAAAACTCAGTACTAGCAAAATTAATGCGATTAGCAAATACGGTATATAAAAAGATAATTCAAACCCACCAATATCCAATCCATCTGACAAGTTCCATCCAAAGATGGTGAGAGGCGGAATCTTTAAACCCTGCGGACCACCTAGAGTGTCATTTACTTCAAGGAAGTTACGAAAGAGAATGCCAAAAGCAATCGTAACCAGGGCGGCATAGTGGCCACGCGTTCTTAGCACTGGGTAAATTAGAATAGAACCAATTAATGCAGAGATGCCAGCTGCGATAAACAATACAAGTAAGTGAGGGATGGCTGTATGAGTTGCCAGAATGGCGGCGGTGTAACTGCCGATTCCAAAAAATGCAGCACCTGCAAAGTTCACGATCCCAACATAGCCAAATTGGATATTCAGACCTAAACATACAATTGAATAGATCAAAACCGTAGCTAACATCATCAAAGCAAAGTGGGAGTTATGAAACACTAAGGCTGTGATGAGAACGCCTCCGATCGCAGCATAAGCTGGGAAACGAGGATGCTCATGAACTGCTCGAGCCAAGCTCTCCATTAAGCCTATTTTCTTGCCCACGACACTCACAACAAATGCCAAAATAACGAGCGCGGCAACCTCTAACTGATTCTCAGATCCCAGCAATAAAATGCTGTAAACCAAACTAAAAATAAATGTACCAATTAATAACTTCATACTTACACTCGCTCACTTGATTTTTCAGAAATCAAGCCGGTTGGCTTTAATCCCATAATGATAATGATCATGGTAAAAGCAAAGACGTCTTTATAGGCACTTGGTACGTCTGGCAAAAGCGCTGGCAATAAAACAGCACCAATCGTTTGCAGAGCAGCAAATAAAAATCCCCCCACGATTGCGCCATAGAAATTACCAAGACCGCCGACTACCGCAGCAGAGAATCCAATGACGCCCAATAAAAGCCCCATATTGAAATTAATCTCGTTGTAATATAAGCCATTCATGAGGCCAGCTAATGCAGCTAAGGCAGAGCCCAACATAAAGGTAATTAACACGATCTGACGAAAATTAATTCCCATGATCCGCGCCGTTTCACTATCTTGTGCAACCGCCCGAATCGCTAAACCAATTTTACTTCTGGTAATTAAACCCTGCACCGCCACGATCGTGATAATTCCCGTGGTGAGCAAAATCAAGCTATCTGTTCGCAAAGTAAAGTCGCCCAAGTTAATGCCATCTCCAGGCAGCAATCTGGGGAATGGCTTTGGGTTCGAACCATTTGGATAAAATAAACGGACTGATTCACGCAAGGCAAGACCCAACATCAGCGTCACAAGTAGCGTATTAATTGGGGGTGCTTTTTGCAAAGGCAGAATTAAATAACGAGCAATAATTGCGCCTAAAAAAGCTGCAACCGAGAGGCTGATGACTACTAGCACTAACAGTTGTAACCAAGGCGATTTGAATGTACCCGCAATTCCAATATAAGTGGTGAGACCAGCAAAGGCCCCCACCATCAGAATATCGCCGTGCGAAAACTTAATAACATCTAACACACCAAAGTAGAGGGTAAATCCCACTGCCACAATCGCATAAATCACACCCAACATCAAGCCATTGAGCAAGTACTGTAAAAAGATATCAAACGACATGCATGACCACCCTCTTCACTTCCATTTCTGAGAATAATTACTGCCCAAGTTTCCGCTGCTTCTTGGCATACAAACTGTCTTCCCAAACAACCCACTTGCCATCTTGAGCAACATATTTAGAAATCAAGGGGACAATATTTTGGCGATGATCATCAAAGCTCACCTTACCAATAATCGTTTCAACATTTTGCGTATTGTTCAGTACATCCATCACTTTTTTACGATTTGGGCCTGCTTTTTCAATCGCTGCCATGATCAAGTTCGCCGCAGTGTAGGCAAATGGACCGTAAGCTTCAGGCGAGTCTGGATATTTCTGTTGAGCATACTTGGCAGTAAATTCAAGGCCGCCTGGTAATTTCTCCCATGGGGCACCTTCAATAAAAGATAAAGAACCTTCAGACAATTTGCCCAAACCCTCGATATAGGCATCAGACTTAATGCCAGATGTACCTTCAAAGACCGCCTTGATACCAAGACGATCCATCTGAGTACGAATACGAATGCCAATCGGTGTTAGCCCACCAAAGTAGACAACCTCAGGCTTGAGCTCTTTAATCTTGGTCAACTCTGCAGTGAAATCCTGCTGGTCAGCAGTTACACCAAATGTTCCCAGGATTTGACCACCATTCTTAGTCAAATATTGAGTGAAATATTTATTATGACCTTTGCCATAGTCAGTTGTGTCATGAATAATGACCCACTTCTTGTAACCTAAGCCAGTTAAGAACTTAGCAGCCACTTCATTTTGGTTAATCATCGTCCCATTAACACGGTGAATCTCTTTATAGTCGTTGCCATAGGTGATCTCTGGCAATACGGCGCCCCACACCATTACTGGCAAACCAAATTTGTGGTAGACGTCCACTGTACTCATGGCAACAGCAGAGCAGTAGTGGGTGACACCGGCAATGATGGAATTATCTGAGGCTATTTTGGTAGCGACTTGAACGCCAATATTTGGCTTGCACTCATCATCAGCAGACACCAATTCATACTTATACTTAGAATTGGGATCTTGATTCTTTAAGCGAACGGCTAAATCCGCAGAATTACGTCCGCCAATGCCGTTTGCAGAAACGCCACCTGTTAAAGGTCCAATATAGGCAATCTTCACGGTATCTTTTGCAAACACCCCAAAAGATAGGCTGGAACATAGAGTGAGGATTAATGCCGAAACAATTGACTTCATGAGTAATCTCCCAAGTATTAATTTATAAATCTATTTGAAACCAGTTTAGCAAGCTTTTAACATTGCGGCATTGATCTTCATTACCCCATTTAAAGGCTATACAGAATGGGTTGTTCAGTTTAGTCCTGAAGATCAAATTCTATGCAAGCCTTCACAACAATGTAACTGTATTTTTTTAAGAGACATGCTAGAAATTACTAAAAGAGTGCAATAACAGCACCTATCACGTCAATATGCACCAAAAAAACATTTGCATAGCATTTTCATTGGCTGCTAAGAATTGATTTATGGTGTGTTTTGAGATGCGATATGCTAATCCGTTGCCCGCGAACAGAGTTCCTCACAATTACTGAAGGCAACGCTTAAAAGACCAAGCCCACCATTTCTGATGAGGGCTTGGTTTCTGGTGGGGCCACTAGAACGCCTGGCACCAAAGGATTCCAGTTTGCGTAGATTTCATTACTCCCTAGACTATTTTCCTGTTAATCGCTTTGCAAATGAATCTGCATAAGCAGGCGACCTAAATAGAAGAATAGGATCGTTTGTTGGGGCGATACCTTGCGCCATGACTAGTGGATCAAAATTAGTCTTTTCACATGCGCCGCCCTGCTGAGGACTGGCCGATGAAAGTGTTAAGACTCCTGCTCTGATTTGCTTGCGCTCAGCTGGCCAATAAACAGTCGGATTTATTTGCTCATCAGATAGTTCTCCTATGGTCAGAACCATATCCCAACGGACAGGACCTGCCTTTGTTTTGGCCATGATGTCATCATCTAAAAATCTCGCTGGCACAGCTTTGAGCTCATCATCGTTGAAACGCTTAACGCCATCTTGAGGTATGAAACGCCATTTCACCAAAGTTGCTTTATTGTTTTTATTGATGAACTTAAACGTATGGACACTATAAAAATCACTATTAGCATAGCTGACTACTGGATTATTTTTAGCCAGATATTCACCTAACGCTTGTGCATCTGGATGGCTTGCTTTATAGGCGGCTATTTTCTCAGGATCGGGCTTGCCAGTAGCGGGGTCTGGGGTATTAGCAATGACACCATCGTAAAAAGAATTTGGGGTCGCTGCACCAAATACAGGGACATTGAGCATTGTGAAATGCTGCACTTTTCTTTGTGGAAGCTCAAATTCCAAAGCCATACCTCTTGGATTTCTCGCTGTGTCTGGAATTTTTAGACTGCCGCCAGCTAAGGAGAACCTGCCAATCACCGGTACCGGCTTGCCAGAAAATAAAGGTGAGCTTGTATAGGCCTCAATTGCTTTATCGCCAGTAAATGAACCTGCCACACAAACCCCATTTATATGATTTCGTCTTTGACCTGGAGTTGCTCCAAATTGTTTTTCAATGGCGCCAACTACTTGATCGGCGGTTACAGCATCTTGAGCATATGAAGTTGCTGATATGAACAATGTCATCACAAAAAGTAATTTGCTGCAGTGCATATCAATCTCCTTAATGAATTTCAACTAGTTAAGCACAAATATCGAAACCCTGCCACATGACCCAATTGAGGCATTAGGCATTACCTAAAGTAACGTTTATTTATCGATTGGATTTACACCTTAACGACCTTCTGTAGAATGAAACTCATGAAGCCAACCATCAAAATAGACTATGTATCGGATGTAGCCTGCCCTTGGTGCGCTGTAGGCCTAGGCAATCTCAATCAAGCTATAGCTAAGTTAAGCGAAAAAGCTAACTTTGAAGTGCATTTTCGACCATTTGAACTCAACCCAAACATGCCTAAAGGTGGCCAAGATGCCATTGAACATCTCACCGAAAAGTATGGCTTAACTGTAGAGCAGGTGAAAGCCAATCAAGCCAATATAAGAGCAAAAGCTTCAGAGGCTGGATTTGAGTTTCATCCAGAAGGTCGGAAACGGGTATACAACACCTTTGATGCCCATCGTCTTTTGTATTGGGCGGCTAAAGAATTCGATCTACAAAAACAGGCAGCCCTTAAAAAGGAATTGCTCAATACTTACTTTTGCCTTGCAGTAAATTTAGATGATCAGAAAAATTTGCTAGATGCAACTATACGCGCTGGCTTAGACCCTCTAAGAGCACAGAAAATCTTGGGTGGAAATGAGTTTGCAAATGAAGTGAGAGAAGAAGAGGATACCTATAAAAACGCAGGCATCAATTCTGTTCCCTCAATCATTCTCAATGATCAACATCTTTTACAAGGGGCCCAGCCTCCAGAATCATTTGAAAATGCATTTGAGCAACTCATTCAGAAGAGCTAAAAGACAAAACCCCAGCTATCTTTAGCTAAAGTTTTCTTTTCTGATGGGCCGACTAGAACTTGAATCTTGGACCAAAGGATTTTGGGGAATGACTATTAGTCAATTACTTGTACGCCTTTCCAAAAAGCGATAAATCCAGCAATGTTATTTGCGGCTGATTTTGGATCGGGATAGTACCAAGCTGCGTCTTTATTTGATTGACCATTAACCTCAATATCGTAATAGCTGGCAGTCCCCTTCCAGGAGCAAACTGTGTGCTTTTCTGACTTCTTGAAAAAATGCATACTCAAGCTTGTGGGCGGAAAGTAATGGTTACCTTCTACCACAATGGTTTCGCTTGAGTTGGCTAAAACTTCTTCATTCCAAATGGCTCTCATATCATCTCCCAAAAAAAATTTAGCATAAAGCAAATTTCATATTTATGTTGTATAAAGAATGACGACTTTCAAGCTAGCGTTGTCATCAAAAATTCATGCAAATACCCATCACTCCAGAAAATAACTCCACAATCCATCATGACTTTGTACCCGAGATCGAATTGGGCTTATTGGCTCAGTCCGCCTCTATTTCTCCTAAATTTTTATATGATCCTCTAGGCTCGCATCTCTTTACTGCAATTACCTTATTACCGGAATACTACCCAACGAGCACTGAAAAAAATATTTTTATCCAATACCGAAATCAAATTACTGATGCCGTAGGAATTGGTGGCACTCTAATTGATTTAGGCGCTGGGAATTGCCAAAAAGCAGAATCCTTTTTCGACTATCTAAAGCCATCAAGTTATCTTGCCATCGATTTTTCAGTTGAATATCTACAAGATGCATTAAACAAACTTTCAGGAAAATATCCGCACATTCTCATGCAATGCATTGGTATGGATTTTTCTACGCAGCTCTTGATTCCCGGTTCCATTGCTACGGCCAAAAGAACCTTTTTTTATCCTGGGTCTAGTATCGGCAACTTCCTTAGCTCTGAAGCACTCAAGCTTCTCAGTCAAATCAAGCACCAGGCTAAGGATGGTGGATTATTAATTGGCGTTGACTTGATGAAGGAGGACTCTGTGCTAATGTCGGCATATGATGACCCTCTAAAAATCACAGCTGCTTTTAACCTCAATATTCTGAGATCGATTAACTCGCATCTAGGCTCTAATTTCAGGGTTGATCAATTCCGGCATAAAGTCAAAATTAATCATGCGGATAATAGGATTGAGCTTTATCTAGAGGCCCTTGAAGACCTGACTGTTTCATGGCCGGGAAATTCTAGAGTGTTCAAAAGTGGTGACTTAATTCATACTGAAAATTCTCACAAGTACACTATTGAATCTATCAAGATATTATTGAACAATGCTGGTTTTGAAACAATTCAAATCTGGACGGATCCAAAAGACTATTTCGCAGTTATCTATGCTCAATAAAACTTCAAATCAATTCATTTCAGCAGATGAATTACTAGGGCAATTTCATCGCTCTAGAAAATATTCGACAGATCTCATCTTGAATCTGAGCTCAGAAGACTGTCAGGCACAATCCATGGAGGATGCTAGCCCTGCTAAATGGCATTTGGCACATGTCACCTGGTTTTATGAGCTAATGGTTCTGAAGCCTTTTGAAGATAACTTCGCCTATTGGAATCCAGAGTTTGCTGTTTTATTTAATAGCTATTACAACGGAATCGGGGATAAGCACCCACGCAGTAAACGAGGACTATTAACCCGCCCCTCTCTATTAGAGGTCCTTGAGTGGCGTAAAAATATTGAAGATCGGGTTACCAAACTCTTAAAAGAACAATTTTCCGCAGACCTACTATGCTTAATCCAACTTGGTATAAATCACGAGCAGCAGCACCAAGAGTTGCTATTAACTGATATTCATCATCTTTTCTCTAACAACTCACTTTTCCCAGTCTACCATTCCCAAAGTAACCATACATTCCAAGCTGAGAAGCCATTCCAATGGATTGAAGGTGTCAGCGGACTAATTGAAACTGGTTATGAAGGTGAGGGGTTTCATTTTGATAATGAAGGACCCAAGCATACTGCCATCAATCAAATTCATTCAATAGGCAACCGACTCGTTAGCAATTCTGATTGGCTTGAATTTGTTAACGATGGTGGTTATCAAAATTTTCAATGGTGGTTAGATGCAGGTTGGGCATGGCTTCAGACGGAAAAAATTGCTGCCCCGCTGTATTGGAATAAAGCAGATCAAAATCAGCTTTTGTGTTTTTCGCTTAATGGTAATTTACCGCTTGATGTTCATGCGGCAGTATCGAACATCAGCTATTTTGAAGCGGATGCCTTTGCACGCTGGGCTAGTCAAAAACTCACTGGGTTTGCTGGAGCTCGCCTACCAACCGAATTTGAATGGGAGGCTTTTGCCAAATTAAATTCCCAATCTAGCATTGATCTCTTTGGCAAAGTTTGGCAATGGACAGGTAGTAACTACAATCCTTATCCAGGCTATCGGCCTTGGGGTGGTATTACAGGAGAGTACAACGGCAAGTTTATGGTCAATCAGATGGTTCTCAGAGGTGGCTCTGCATACACGCCTGCGGGGCATTCTAGAATTACTTATCGCAATTTTTTCCCAACCCACGCACGTTGGCAAATGACGGGCTTAAGGCTTGCTAAAGATGGTATTTGATTTTGATACCCCGACTAACCGTCAAAATACAGACTCCATTCGCTGGGATACTTTTGACCACAAAAAAGTCCTGCCATTATGGGTTGCTGACATGGACTTTCAGTCCCCACCCTGCGTCATCAATGCCTTAAGTGAGCGCGTTCAGGATGGAATCTATGGTTACACGCATAGCCCCAATCATTTCAATCAAAGTATTTCTCAATACCTATTAGAGCAATATAACTGGAAAGTGGATCCCGATTGGATTGTGATCCTTCCCAGTGTTGTCTCTGGACTCTATACAGCAGTCCAGCAACTCACGAACAACACTGAAAGCGTTCTGATTCCCAACCCCGTATACCATCACTTAAGACTTGCGTGCTCCAGTGCTAACAAATCATTTCAGGAAATGCCACTTGAACTAAAGGGTGGGCGTTGGGTGTTGCCTACCGATGAATTAAATAACCTGATTACAAATAAGACAAAGTTAGCCTTGTTCTGCAATCCACAAAATCCCGGCTCTACCGTGTTTACCCGAGAAGAGTTGCAAATGTTTGGGGACTTTTGCATTCAAAATAATTTATGGATTTGCTCGGATGAAATCCATGCGGGCCTTGTGCTGGATGAAAATAAAAAACATATCCCATTGGCTAGTATCAGCAAAGAAATTTCCAAGAACACAATTACTTTAATGTCTTTAAACAAGACTTTTAATTTTCCAGGGATTGGTCTGGCTTGGGCAATAGCAGAAAATCCTGCTCTGCGTAAAGCAATTCAGGTTGGCCTTCATCAAACAATCACCTTGCCATCTTTACTCGCCTATACAGCAACGATGGCAGCAATCAAAGATGGTGAACCTTGGCGGCAACAATTAATTCAATATTTGAAAATAAATCGTGATTTAATTCACGGAAAAATTAATAGTATTGATGGATTAAGTATTGGCAGCATGGAGGGTAGCTATTTAGCCTGGATTGATTGCACAAAGTTAAACTACCAAAATCCTTACCAGCTATTATTGGATGCTGGCCTGGCTACATCTCCTGGCAAACAATTTAATCGAGATAAATTCGTCAGACTCAACTTTGGAACGCAAAAAAGTCGATTGATTCGGGCACTTGATATTATCCAAACTGCATGCACTCCAAACAGTTTTTAAAAATCTAATTTTCCTTGATCTTGTTCTTGAGCCGCTATCAACCCAGCATGGATATGATTTTGTGGGCTAACCAGATTGCCTGCTCTTATCCCAAGTAATCGCAAGCTTCGAGTCAAATCAATTCGCTTGAGGCATTGCCTTGCTGCATGCCGTATGGCCTGAGAATTATTAACAGGAACATCAATTGTAATATCTCGAGTTATTGCCTGGAAGTTACCGTAACGCACTCTAATTCCAATCGTTTTTGCAAGATAGTCTTTGCCAGTTAAATCCTGCGCTAAATGTTCACACAATTTTTCCAGAATGGCCCCTAAGGCT
>Ga0194059_1000129_pt1 | contig 38071 bp, 37 predicted proteins | sample SepL6211m_MetaG_FD_163426 | JGI IMG/M metagenome (GOLD analysis project Ga0194059, IMG submission 163426) | Anoxic zone freshwater microbial communities from boreal shield lake in IISD Experimental Lakes Area, Ontario, Canada - Sep2016-L626-11m | ecosystem: Environmental > Aquatic > Freshwater >...
CCCAAGTACGCCGAGACGATCGACAAATTGAATGAAAAAAAATTCACGAACCTGAAGTATTACATCGATGATTCGCGAGACAAGCCAGGTGCGCTAAACGATATTCCTAAAGTTATAATCGAAACTAGTCCAAGTTCGCTCGAGGAAATTTGTGACGAAATCGTACGAGCCGGCGGACTCGGAAAAGCAAAAATCACCAAAGAAGTAGTCAAAAAATCTCCCCTGGCTAAATTCACGCTCGAACAAACCTTTCAGCAATTACAGTCACAAGCCTTCTTTTTAAATGATAAATTTCTAGGCTCAAGTCCGACCAATGCCGAAAAATACAAAACCATGCTTGATAAAGTCCTAGAAATTCGTGACACCATTAGTGAGGAAATAAAAAAGTCCCAAACTACAAAATAATTTGGGACAACACTGCTACTTAATAACACGTAGCAAGGTATGGTTTTTGGTCCTAACAAACCCTTCTTTGCGCAAAATTTCTTTAGCGCGTTTGTCGAGTTCAAGATGGCCTTGTGCTAAAGGATTTTTTTTAAAAAACCCTAAAGCAATTTTTGGTAAAACGACATCTGAAACCAGCTTGCGTTTAGTTTTTTCGCTGCTCATCACGAGCTCCTTTCTTTAAAGTTCGAACCCCCTAACGAGAAGTTAATTTAGCACATAATTACAATTTTGTCAATAATCAAGCAATCCAATCTTGACAAATAGTAAAAATTATATTAAAGTGTATTACCTCAACCACAATGATTAAAGAGTCAATAAATAATAAATTAGCTATTTTTAGCGAAGAAAATGAACTAGAGGTTGAGACTGCCCTTTTACAACTGAGACCGAAATTGAGAGAAGTTTGGCAAAATAAGTACGATCAAGCTCTTGAGGAGGAAAATCAAGCAAAGTTGCACGCCATTTTGAATGACCTTAAAAGGGTCATCGAATTTCAGCAAGAAGGTTTGCAAGATAAATTAACCGAAGACGACTTTATTGCCACCTTTTCTGAAACCAAAGAGCTCGATCATGATTTTTTAGTCGACATATTAGCCGATTTAAAAGCGGCATATTTTAATAATGAGCTTACAGAAATTGACAGCGGTATGGCTGGCTCAGTTTATTTTAGAAAAGTCCCCAATAAACCGGACTCGCAATACTGCATCAAGATTATCAATAATCCCTCAACTAATGAGAATTATAAAAAATATAATTCCATAAAAAAAGAGTTCGAGCTTCAGTCACAGCTAGCCGACATTAATATTGATGGCGTCCGTCTACCGACACCTTACTTGGTAATCGAGAACAAAAAACTACACCTCATAGTCATGGAAAAATTAGAGGCAGACCCATTATACGTTTTTACGAACGAACAGATGGTCGGCAAGCCGCACATCAAAAAAACTCTACCAAAAGATTTTGATGCTGAAACTTTTTTCACCGCCTTGACCGCTTATATGAAGGAATGGCACCGACAAGGCTTTCATCATCGGGATTTTCACCTCGGCAATATCATGCTGGATCGACAAACCTTAATGCCTTTAGTAATTGACACCGGCCGCACGAAAAAAATTCAACCCAGTGAAGATCCTTATAACGAGACCGTCGTGAACCAATTCAGTACCACTAAAAATTATTTTCCAAAAGATCTCGAAATGCTTGAAAAAGCCAAACAAACGCTCAAGACAATATCACAATCTAAAAATAAGGAGTAATTTATGTCAATTCAGATCTCATCACAACTGATTACACTCGCCAACAAGGCCATCGAACAGCTGATCAACAATCAACTCAGCTCAATCATCATTCCAGGCACAGACTTTTCGGTCTCAACCACTAAGCCTTTAAACAGGCCAGCCAAAGAAATAATTTATCACGATATAGTGTATTTTATCATTTGGCCAGCCGCTTAAATGCCATAGATCATCCAATTTGGGTGATCTTTTTTTGTGAAAATAAATAAGTTATTACGCCGACAAAAATCATCGCATCGGCGAGATTAAAAACGGTAAAATATTTACAATCAAAATAATCAATTACATAGCCGTAAATCAAGCGATCCCAAAAATTACTCACAGCACCAAGGATGATCAAAGAAAAAAATAAGACAAAGATCGGCATAAACTTGCTCTGCTCTTTCGCAAGGTAATATATCAAACCGACAATCAAGCTAGCGATTATAAAATTTAAGACCATTCCCTTAATCGGCAGAGAAAAAGCAATATAGGGATTTGCGGCAAACTTAAAGCTTAAAAAATTTTTTATCAAACTGAATTCATAACCTTTCAAGGCCCAGTCTTTAAAAAACCTATCCAGAGCAAATAAAAAAACAGCTATTAACAAATAAGCTGCTTTTTTTATATTCGAGGTCATGAATATTACAATGCTTGAAGTTTGCTTTTACATTCAACGCAAGCCGAAGCAACAGGCCTAGCCTGTAGACGCTTTTCGGCAATTGGTTGCTTGCAATATTTACAAACTCCGTAGGTGCCATCAGCAATGCGAGCTAAAGCCGTTTCGATATCACGTAAATTATCGTCTAAAATGCGTTCCGTGGCCAAATTAGTAGTATAGCCCTCAATTTCCTGCGCCTGCTCATCTAATTTTTCACCAACAACCGGAAACTTGGCATGAATATCCTTGTTAGATTCACCCTCTGAAACTTCACCCAGTTCACGCAATATATCAGCACGATCCTGAATTAATTGCTCTTTAATCTGCATTAAAACCTCAGGACTAATCATCTTATTTTCACTCATATTCGTATTTTATACTTATAAGCTAATTATAGCCCTAATAGCCCTAAAAATCAAGTATCTGGCCGTATTATTGACTAGTCGCAATTAATTTGATAGCATATCAAAAGAGTCTTTGAGTGACCTGTTTTTTGGTTATTTTAAAGCCTGATACCGCTGGAGCGGTAGTTCAGTTGGTTAGAATGCTGCCCTGTCACGGCAGAGGTCGCGAGTTCGAGTCTCGTCCGCTCCGCACTAAGCAACAAGAAGGTCCGAAAGGGTCTTCTTTTTGCGTATGTTGCACTAAATCTTCGGTTCTAGTGGCCACATTTTCACGATTCCAAGAAATTATGAAATTATGTGGCAGAACGGTTGAATTTGCGAGCGTTTTGTCGGTTAAAATCGGGTTATAGTAAACGAATAAAAAGATCTCACGCTTCTCTTCGGGAGAGGCGTTTTTGAATTTCTCTTTGAGCCGACAGGTGAAGTTCACATAGTCCACCGCCAGATCAAACCAATTCTGACTCGACTGATCAACATCACCCATCTTCTCTTGGATTTTTTCTTTTTCCAAAACAATCTCTTTCTTCTGTGCCATAAACTCCTCATCACCCATCAGCGAGCCGTCCGTATTATCAGGCGAGATTTTAAGCCTGACCAGATTATCCATTTTAGCCTGACACCTGATCAAGGCCGTCTGTTGGCGTTTAAGAATATTATCCCGATTGCCAATCTCTTGCTCATTAGCCTTATTAATTTCCTCCAAGGCCAATTTTAAAAAGTCCTCATCAACCGTCATGGAATCAATCGTCTGAGCAATCTGTGATTCCAACTCCAGCTCAGAAATATAATGCAGACCAGTACATTTAATACAACGATAATAAATAATACCCTTAGCCACCATACCAGAGATATTGCCTCCGCAAGCTCCGCACTTCATAAAATTCGTATAAGTGTAATATCGCTTTTTGACCACAGGGCGAGTCCGTCTATGTAATTCTTCCTGCACTCGGTTATAAAGCTCACGACTAATAATCGGCTCATGCCGACCGTCTGGCAACTCCTCAGGCTCAATGACTCTGCCTTTCCACAAAATCGCCCCATAATAAAACGGATTCATCATAATGCGGTAAATCGTTACCATGCTGAGTTTCTTTTTACTTCGCTCTCCCAATAATCCCCAACCTGCAGTCATCTCCCGCAAATAGTTTAATGTATATTGACCAGTCGCATAGCACTCAAATAATTCTTTGATCAGTGGAGCCATAATCGGATCTTTTTCAATCCGTCTTAATGGTCTGTTTAGTTTGGCCAGTACTTCCTGCTTTTCAAACGTGTACTGCTTACCAGAAATCTTGCCCTCCCGATCCATATTTAAATAACCCAAAGCGGCAAAGCCTGGGTACTCGCCCTTAAGAATTTTGGCCTGCAAATCACGCCTCACAAATTCCGAAGTATCATCCGAGCTTTTCTTGGACATGGCGAACTGCAAAGCCAAAAAGAATTCTTGACCTGAGTTTTTAGAATAACTTTCCGAGGGCGTCCTGACTTCCTGTAATACTCCGTCCTTAAGCATATCTATAACAATACCGCCATCGGTCATATTACGAGCCAAACGGGAGATGTGATAAACCAATATGCCATCGGCTTTGCCCTCTTCGATTAGACTGATCATCTTCTCAAACTGAGCCCGACCTCGTTTATAAGCCGATTGCGACTCCTCAAAATCTCCTACAATTTTTATACCCTCTTTGCGAGCAAACTCGGCCAGCTCCCGCTTCTGCGAATCCAAACTCAAAATCTGTCGATCCTCGGAGTCGGACGACTTTCGCCTATAACTGAAATATCTAGTTTTTTGATTTGGTTTCTCCATTTATTTGACTAACTCTGGCTATAATGGCGGGATGTTAACGTAGTTTTGATTTTGTGGCAAATAATCAAGTTTTCAAGTTTTGTTTAGAATTTAAAGCAATCTTAACCGCCCTAACTAACCGAATATACATATTCAAAGCCTCTTGGCGATTAAGCTTAATCCCATATTTTAGCTCATAAAGAGCAATGAACTTGTCCAATCCAGCTTCAGTGATCATAACCCTCCTGTTCTTCCTTTTTTATAGTGTTACATTTGTTACATTTCTGTTCATCAACTTCCTCTTTTTTAATCTTATTTTTGCCTAATTTGGCAACATTTTCTCGCATTTCAGCCAGTATACGCCTACGTTTCTCCCAATCTATACCATCGACGAAACCACTTCCTTCTTTGCTTTTAAAATTATTTGAAACCGTTTCCTTAAAATTTTCCTTAATAACTTCCTTATGTACGACTGGTTCGGACGGTTGACCCTGCTCAAACAGTACAGTGATTAGTTTCAAAAAGGACACCTGACCATTAATCTTCTTATCTAAGCGTACGACTAATCCGTACGCTTTTAATCGTTTGATTGATTTAACCACCGTATCTTTATTCAATCCCATCTCCTCGGCAATTTTTCGATAGCCAACAAAAGTCTCACCATTTCTATTGGCGTGAGAAGATAAAGCCATAAAGACCGAGTGGTCGCTAGTATTTAAATCTCTGGCGAGCTTTCTAACGAAAGCGTCTGGTATCCAAAATCTCTGCATATAATTTCATTATCATATTATTTGGTGTTAAATATCATCGACTTGATTGCCTTGAAACCATCAAAGATAATTCTCGGATCGGCTTTTAATTCGCCTGAATAGTATTGCCTGATAATTTTCTGACATTGTTCAGCTTCGGAAAAAATAAAAAAACACTCCCGTCCTCGCCATTCTGACTTGATAACTTTCAAGCCGAGCGCAAAAAGAGTGCTTGCCAAATATTGATCCTTTGTTTCGTAGCTATCTAAATTTGCCATATGAATTGCATATAAATTAATCTTGCCTAAATCATATGGCCGATGGACAACAAAAAATAGGCTGAACAACCGTCCAGCCGACAATAAAACCGCCTTATTTCAAGCGGTTTAAATCAGTTATTCACATTTCCAGTTTTGTCCAGCGGTTAAGCTGATTTTTTCTTTCGCTCATCCACAAATTCCATTGCCACTGCTGGCATAATATACCCATTAACTTCTTTAAGAATTTTCGTCTTCTGATATCCCGCCTTATAAAAAACATTTTTGCGATTGGAGTTGATATAATCGAAATAGTTCTTGTGGCTCTTTTTCTCAAGAGGAATATTTTGTGCGGTCTGAGTTAACAACTTAGCATAAGCAGACTTGCTAATTTCCAACGGATTTCGATAATCACCATTAATAACGCATTTATAGTCATTTGAAAGTGGCGACTCGGTAATTATAAGACTAGATATTTCTCCCAATACTGGTCTATCTTCATTTTTAGTTGCTTCATCAATAACACGAGCGAATTCGACCAATTTTTTTTTAACATAAATCATCAACTCCAAATTTTCTCCCAGCTCCACCTCTTTTCTTTTGAGAAATAAAAAATCACCACTAATTTTATCAGCAATCTCAGCCACGGCAATCCTATCCAGCGCCTTAAAATCAGAAAAAGGAATCGACAAAGACAAATTACAAGCACCCTGACCCTTGGCGTAGGGCAGATGAAAAATAACAACTCGCAAAAATTGCTTATAGCTAGATAATTGTTCTTTGCTTAATTTTGCCATCTGTTCGTTTTCGTGAACAGTTAACTTGCCAAACTGTTCGCTCAATTCATTATATTTATTCTCAAATGCTTCTGCCTTAATCTTTAACACTAACTCATGCGAACCTATAACAACTAGATTGTCGCCACTGATATCTCGATCTGAATAGGTTAAAACTCCCATATTCTTCAAATCAATCAAAACTTGCATATAATCATCATAGTCAAGACTGTCGGAATTTAGCACTGAAACCGCATGCTCTGTTCTAATCTCACCAACTAAAACTTTTCCATCCAGCTCAGCCTTAATCTCCTCAAGTACTGCAAATATATTTTGAAGTTTTTTTAACTCCGAATTGTCCATATAAATATCATATAAATCAAGCTCTTTGATTGTATTATAAATTAGTGATATAATTTAATCAATATATTATAGTAAAAGAACTTATTTAATACCCTATGTCAACAATTGGAAAAAATCTCAAAAAACTTCGGGAGTTAAAAGGCATATCTCAAGACAGATTATCGAAATTAGCAGATATATCCCTTAACACAATTGCCAAGTTAGAGCTTGGCGAAAATCCCAACCCAACAATTGATACCCTTAATAAAATTTCAAAAGCTCTCGGTGTAAAAGTCGATGACTTAATAAAATAATTATATGAATGACAATAAACTAGACAAAAAAGATGCTATTAAATCTATTGTAAGGGCATCGGTTGAATCTTATGCCACTGGATTTCGTGCAAGGCACGAGGGAGAAGTTGAAAATCCTGATGGTGTTATTAATATGAAAATTCATAATGTCTTTATTGCCGCACTTGGCGAGGACATACAATATTATTCAGCTTTAGTTCGTTCACTAGACAGCTCACTGGGCAACATGCTAGAGGGAATGGCAATTAACATTGCTAAGTTATTTTACGATGTCAAAAAAAGCGTTGAAGGTAAATTATATCCCGAACAAACATCCAAAATAGCTGAACTACTTGAAGCATATAAGAATACAAAAAATCCTGTAAAACCAGATCCTTCTCATTACGAGGAGATTAGAAAGATAGAACCAAACTCAAACGTCATTACCAAGGTTCATGTAAGTGATTATTATTTAATGGACAAGGAAACAAATACACACCACTTAATTGAATTAAAAATCGGAGGCGACTTAGATAATAAAAAGGCCAGATCAGAAAAGGAAGCAATTTTTGAGCAATATGCTATTTTATCAAATTCCTTAGACAAGGATGCGATAATTAAATGCCATTTTGCAACTGCCTATAACAGGTTTGGTGAAGACAAAGAGTGGCGACAAGGAAGAGTATTACAATTTTTTTCAAAAGACGAATTGCTAATTGGTAAAGATTTTTGGAATTTTGTTTGTAAATCACAAGATGGATATGAATTGGTGCTGGATACCTACAAAGAAAATGCATTTCTAATAAGGGAAGCGCTAGAGGCTATTAAAAAAACTTACTTAAACTAACCATGCAAACACTTATAAAATGGCCTGGGGGCAAAACAAAAGAGTTTGAATATATCAAAGAGATTATTCCTAAATTTGATCGATATGTTGAGCCATTTTTTGGTGGAGGAGCAGTTTTTTTTCAGCTACAACCAAAAAAAGCTATCATCAATGATATATGTGAAGAATTGGTTGATCTCTATAAATTTGTAAAAGGTGAAGAAGATAGAGATTTGTTTAAAAAAGAATTATTAGATTACGTAGATAACTGGGAGAAAATTCCAAAATACATAAAAGTCTTTGAAAAAAAATTATTCAACCTATACGCAAAATACCGAAATGACGAAGTAACAATACAAGAACTCCAAAAAACAATAAATGACATATTGCGCAAGGAAGAAGATAAATTCAACGGACTATTTCATAAAAGTTTTTGCCTCGATGAACAAAATTTGTTAAAGCAAATTATTGCTAATTTAATTTCAAAGATTAAAAGAACAAAGGACATTGAGAAACAAAGAGGTGATCTGCCAGAGGGTGATTTAGAAAAAAATATTGAAACAGGATTTAGGAGTGGTTTTTATATGCACTTCAGGGATGTCATGAATTTTAATGGCACAAAATTTAAAACAACAAAAGCAAAAAAAATTGCTAACTATTATTTTATAAGAGAATTTTGTTATGCCTCGATGTTTCGATTTAATAGTAGTGGACACTTCAACATTCCCTATGGTGGCATAGGCTATAACAATAAAGATTTTAGAAAAAAGGTTGAGCATGTGTTAAATCCAACTATTCAAGAATTGTTTAGAAACACAAAAATTGAAAATAAAGATTTTGAATTGATATTCAAAGAGAACGACCTAACCAAAAAAGATTTTATTTTTTTGGATCCTCCGTATGATACTGATTTCAGCGACTACGAAAAGGCATCATTCGACAAAAAAGATCAAGAGAGGCTAGCAAATTGTTTATACAAAACCAAGGCTAATTTTATTCTTATAATTAAGAAAACTCCTTTCATTTACAATCTTTATAAAAATAAAGACGGAATTAAAATAGATAAGTTTGATAAAACATATCTGTACAATGTTAAGGGCAGAAATGATCGCGATGTTGAACACTTAGTAATTTATAACTTCTAAAATGCAACAATATATTAATAAAATCATTCATGGCGATTGTATTAATGTGTTAAAAGAATTACCAGACAATTCAATTGATTTAGTATTCGCTGATCCACCATATTTTCTCCAGCTACCGAAGGGTAAGAGATTAAAAAGAGCGGATGGTTCTGAGGTGATACCAGTCGATGATGAATGGGATAAATTTGAGAGCTATGAAGATTATGATAATTTTACGCATAATTGGATTAAAGAGTGTCAAAGAGTTTTAAAAACAACAGGCACAATTTGGATAATAGGCATGTATCACAACATCTTTAGAGTTGGAAAAATAATGCAAGATCTTGGGATATGGTTTTTAAACGATGTAATATGGGTGAAGATTGGAGCATTGCCTAATTTGAGTTGCCGAAGATTGACCAATAATCATGAAACATTGCTCTGGGCAGTAAAAGATAAAAATTGCAAAAAATATACGTTCAATTATAAACTCCTAAAAGAAATGAATGGCGGGAAGCAAATGAAGGATACTGATTGGAATTTTTCCATTTGCAGGGGTGGCGAACGTCTTCGAGGTGCTGACGGGATTAAATCACACCCAACTCAAAAGCCATTAAAACTAATCCAACAAGTTATTTTAACAGCATCAAAAAAAGGTGACTTAATACTCGACCCTTTTATGGGAAGCGGAACTACTGCTGTTGTTGCAAAGGCATTAGATCGCAACTGGATTGGAATTGAGAAAGAAAAAAAGTATGTTGATCTAGCAACCGAGAGGGTAAATAATTTTAGTCTTTCAAAATAAAAGCAAATTTAACCTTATTAATTATAGATGAAAATACATTTTGACCAAGTCCAAGACTTGACTGGTTTTGCCTTGGAGGGTGCTCTTGGTGGCGAAACTGTTAAAATTTTAACTAGATCATTGCTCACCTCGGATGATCCAGAGTTTTATTTATACTCAGAAAAGATTTCCAATATATTTTTTAATGGAATTCTTATATCACCCAACATGGTGCATCAGTTTCTGGTGATTATTCATTCTGACCTAAGTGCAGACTTATATGTAAACGATATAAATATATTGCTGGAAGTAAAGGTTAAGAAGGATATTAAACAAGGAGAAGCTATAATGCAAGACGACATTGCGGATATTAGAAAAGTTAAATTTCCAGATATTGAAATTACTGAATCTGATAAAGTAATTTATTGTTTTAAGGTTGGCTGGCGTTTTGGTCTGTTTTTTGATCTCGGCACTCACGTTCAAACAGTTAACACACCACCAGGCATATTGGTTGAAAAATTAGATTTAGACAAAATGTCTTTATCAATAGGCGATATTTATCGATACCTGTCATTTTATCATGTTTATAAAACACTCGAAGCCGAATCAAGATTTAAGGAAATTATTAAAGATGGATGGTTTCCATTTATTGAAATTATTGGGTCAGAATTCAAATTATTAACGGAGATATATCATGATAAATTTGATTTTCAAAACAGAATAACGCAAATACTTAATAATTTTACAAAAGAACGAATTGATAAAATTTCCAATAAATGGTGGGGTAACGATATTTTTGCCAACAAAAAAGAACTCATAATGGCTGGCATAAAGGCCTACCTAGACAATGATCAATCAGGATACATTAATTGCATTAAAAATCTTTGGTCTGAAACGGAGGGTATTTTACGTGCCATTTATCATATCGATACCGGCAAAGGTAATAACGTTAAAACACCAGACTTAATATCCCACATCATAAACAAGGCAAAAAATAAGTCCGGTTCCGATTTCTCACTCTTATTACCTTTATCTTTTCTAGAATACTTAAAAGATGTGGCATTCGCGAGTTTTAATACAGAAACTGGAGATGTTGAGCTTTCAAGAAATTCTTCTGGCCATGGCGTTGCAGAAGTTAATCAATATACAAAAATAAGAGCACTGCAATTAATTTTAATTTTAGACCAAATATACTACTACGGTTAATGCTCAAATTCACCCAGTTCTAGTGCCTAACCACCAATTCACCCAATTCCTCCAACTTCACCCCGTGTAACCCCGTTCTTGCCCGAATTCGCCCACTTGGGAGCCAATGATCGAGATCACCACGAAGTACTCAATTACAACGAATGTTGCCCCACTTTTGGCACAATGTAATAGCGGTCCAGCTCTTGAAAGTAGGTTATAATCAGTTTCACTACCCCCCGCAATAAAAACACCCACCTTATCAGGTGGGTGTTTTGTTGTTACGACATTTATAAAATTAGCATTTATTTGTTATACTAAAATTATGAATAAAAATATTTTACTTGCCATTTTAATTTTACTAGCAGCTCCAAGTGTCTCGCTGGCCGCCTCAGCCAAGTTATTACTTTACTCAAATTCTGGCGCCTACTCAATCAACAAGGAATTGCCAATTAAGCTCGTCATGAACAGCGGCGGTGAACCAGGTATTAATGCCGTGGAAAGCAAAATCTCCTTCAATCCTAAAGAACTCAACATTAAAAGAATAGAGCTCACTAATTCTATTTTTGATTTATGGCCACTCAAGCCCAAAATTAATAACGCCTCAGGCACACTTTCATTCGCGGGTGGGACAACCAAGCCATACAAAGGACTAGCTGGCACAATTCTGACGATAATTTTTGCACCGCAAAAAAATATTACCACCAACATCACCTTAAGCACCAGCACTAGCCAGGCCCTAACAGCTGACAACCTGGCCACCAACATTCTGACTCAAGCAGCAGGCGGAAGTTACCAAATTGTTAGCAAGCTCAACTACAATAAACTTGAACTTTATCGAAACAAAAGTCTTGGCAAAGTATTGATAAATGATAAACAGAAAAATAATCTAAGTTATGTTAATCCCCTTGACAGATTGCGCTATGATTTCGCAACCTCTACTGAGATAGAATATTTATACAAACGCTTCGCACAAAAAAATACCAGTATTTATATAAAAAAATACGAAAAAAGCAAATTCCCGACCAGTGTTGCTGGCAAATTTCTTAGCTCGCAAACTGGCACTACAACCACCTATTATTACATTGGTCCAATTAGTCGCAAATCCTACAAACTAGACTCCGGACAGGCAGCATACAAATTATTTCAAGGCATTGGCGCGCCAACGCCGTGGGCAGAAATCAGCCGTATACCCAATGGAATCTAAAATTTAATTTTAAAAAAATAGACCGCCCAACTGGGCGGTCTATTTTTTTATTTTACTAAGTTCCAATCCTTTAGCTGCTTAATGATCTTTTGATTGGTTAAAAAATTGAATAAATAGTTCTTATAACTAATCGTTTTTACACGTTCTAAAACCTCCTTATCGTCCTTGTACTGCTCAATGGCTTTGGCCAAATATTCTTCAACCTCATTCGCCTCAACCTTGATACCTTCTTTTATACCTATTTCCCTGATCACCAAAATAGTCTTAACCCGCTTCACAGCTTCAGGTAACATGTCGAGCTGAATTTCTTCTTTTGATTTTTTAACATTTTGCAAGTAATCATTAATATTGCCACCCTGATGCTCAATGTTATGTTCTAATTCGTGAAACATCTGCTCGGCTTCGTTTTTGATTACGACCTCTGGAATATCGCCAAATTTAGTTGTTTCCGATATTTTATTCAAAAGCTCAATTTCAATTTTCTGAGCCTCTTTTTCAATCTTCTCATGGCGCAAATTTTCAGAAATATTTTTTTGCAATTCCTCATAATTCTTTAAACCAAAGGTGATAGCAAAAGCGTCATCTAGCCCTGGCATTTCTCGCTTATAAACCTCAACCAAAGTCACCTTAAAGTCAACCATTTTGCCAGCCAAGTTTTTTTGATGATTGTCCTCTGGGTAGTGCAAATTAAATTCCCTAACCTCTGCCTTTTTCATACCGACAATTTTTTCATCAAAGCCCGGTATGATATAATTTTTGCCAAGAATTACCGCTACACCTTTGCCTTGACCGCCCTCAACTGGAACTTTATCCAAATACATTTGAATATCCAAAATAACTTTGTCAGTTTCAGTTACAACCTCTTCTGATATTTTTTCAATTGCTCTCATTTCAACCAGCTCGGTCATTACTTTTTGCAATTCCGCCTCTGAAATCTCCACCACTGGTTCCTTTAAGGCAAATTCCTTGTAATTGCCCAAAGTAACTTCAGGCATGGTAGATATTTCTACTTTGAATTCAACAGGATTACCAGGAACAAGCTTAGTGATACTGATCATAGGCTGACCAACCGCTTGTCGCTCCAAGTTATCAAGCAAAACTTTATCCAAATGCTTATTCACCGCAAATCGGGTGGCCTCTTCCAAAATAGCCAGTTCGCCAACTTTTTGTTTAACCATTTCGTATGGCGCTTTGCCTGGTCTGAACCCCTCAATCTTTAGACTAGCTGAGATGGATTCTGTAGCACGCTCCATGAAGGGCTTAATCTCCTCGACCGTCAATTCAACTGTTAATTCAAATTGGCTTTTTCCTAAATCTTTTTTTGTTACTTGCATATTTTAATATGTTTAATAATAAACTAAGGGGAGGTTAACATCCCTCCCCTGATTTTACTGCCTAGGCGTAGGCAGCACAACTTGGATCGTAATACTGAGACCTAACCTGCGTCTCCGGTTGTACTTTGGATAATACAATTTTGACACCCACGTCATTTATAATCTTTTCACGCACCACGTGTTTACATGATTCTGCCGTACAAAGACCTTTTGACACACCATAAGGTCGAACCTCAGCCACTGAATGAACCATACGACGGCCGCAAACACCCATGCAAGGCACTGGATTTCTTGCAAGCGTCATGACAATATCATGACCATGCGCTGTGCCGATAACCTTGTAGAGTGCTGCCGGTTTTCGAATTTCAACGTGTCTTCTCCGTTCTTTGTTTGCCATGTTGCACTACCTCCGTTGTGAATTCCGACATGTGTGTCGGTTGAAATGAACGTTTGAACTCTCAATTGAGCCTCGTCAAATTATACGAGGCTCTATGAAATCTCAAATTAACGTAATAACAAAGTTAATATCAATAAAGCAACAATATTAACCACTTTAATCATCGGATTAATGGCTGGTCCGGCCGTATCCTTGTATGGATCACCAACCGTGTCACCAGTCACAGCTGCCTGATGAGCAAAAGACCCCTTACCGCCATGATGACCCTCTTCGATATATTTCTTGGCGTTATCCCAAGCACCACCACCAGTCGTCATCGAAATGGCGACAAACAAACCAGTTACGATTGTGCCAACCAACATACCACCAAGCGCCTCGATACCCAAAGTAAAGCCCACTAAAATTGGTGCCACTACCGGAATAAGCGCCGGGATAGTCATTTCACTAATTGCGGCTTTAGTAACAATGTCCACTGTGCGGCCGTAATCAGGCTTTTCAGTGTTTAGCATAATTCCTGGCTTTTCTTTAAATTGTGCTCTCACATCCTCAACAACTGCTCCGGCCGTTTTACCCACAGCCTGCATCGACAAGGCTCCAAAAAAATATGGCAATGCACCACCAATGAGAAGGCCTGCCAATACGTAGGGGTTGTCAATCAAAAATTCAGCCGACCCACCTTTCAAAACAACCGTGTGAGCAAAATCTGCAAACAAAACTAAAGCAGCCAAGGCGGCTGAACCAATCGCATAGCCCTTAGTAACTGCCTTCGTGGTATTACCCACTGCATCGAGTGGATCAGTGATATTGCGCACATCCTCACCCATCTCTGCCATCTCAGCGATTCCTCCAGCATTATCAGTAATAGGACCAAACGAATCAATGGCAACAATAATACCGGCCATAGAAAGCATCGCCATAGCGGCAATGGCTACACCATAGATATCGGCCAAGGCATAAGAGCCCAAAATTGCGGCAACAATCACGATTACAGGCAAAGCTGTAGATTTCATTGAAACCGCTAAACCTGTAATAATATTCGTGCCATGACCAGTCTCTGATGATTTGGCAATATCTTTTACGGGTTGATATTTTGTGGAAGTATAATACTCAGTTATTACCACGATAGCGGCCGTCACGGCTAAACCAATCAAGGCTGAAAGATACAAATTCGGCACGCCATACAAACCGTTATCCTTCATGAAATAAACAGTTACAGGATAAAAGGCAGCAGCTGATAACAAGCCAGCGGCAATCAAGCCTTTGTACAAAGCCATCATAATATTGCCATCCTTACCCAATTTAACAAAAAAAGTACCGGCGATTGAGGCAAAAATTGCTACACCACCCAGCACCAGTGGGTACAAAATTGCATTTAAATTATAGTCAAACATCAAGGCACCCAAAACCATGGTTGCAATTGAGGTTACGGCATAGGTCTCAAAGAGATCTGCCGCCATACCAGCACAATCACCAACGTTATCACCAACATTATCAGCAATAACTGCTGGATTACGTGGATCATCTTCGGGAATACCGGCTTCTACCTTACCGACCAGGTCAGCGCCAACATCGGCTGCTTTGGTAAAAATACCGCCCCCAAGTCGAGCAAAAATAGAGATTAAAGAACCGCCAAAAGCTAGACCGATCAACGACTCAATGGCCTTTTCCGTACCAATAAGCTTTGAAGCACCAAAATAAAAACCTGCAGTGCCAAGTAAAGCCAAACCAACAACTAGCATGCCAGTAACAGTACCACCTCTGAAAGCTACATCCAAAGCCTTTTGCATGCCGCCTCTAGCAGCCTCAGCTGTTCGAATATTGGCACGTACTGACACGTACATACCAATATAACCAGTTAAACCAGAAAGTACAGCACCCACTAAAAAGGCGACCGCAGTCGGCCAACCCAACCCAGCACCAATTGCCACAAACAAAACAGCTGCCACCATAGCTACTGTTTTATATTGCCTATTCATATAGGCATTAGCACCTTCTTGAATAGCCTTGGCAATGGCTTGCATTTTTTCATTGCCTGTACCGAGCTTCAACACAACCTGGATGAGAATCGCACCATAGACAATGGCCGCTACAGCGCTTCCCAACACGAATAATGTAATCATTGGTTCGTTATTATAAAATTAATTATTATTCTGAAACCTCCTCGTTGTCATTATTTTCGTCGTCTACGGCCTCTTTGTCAAGGGCCAATTCCGTTTTTACACCTCTACTTGATATATCAATTTTCCAACCAGTCAAACGCGCTGCTAATCTGGCATTTTGACCACCCTTGCCAATCGCAAGTGACAGCTGATCTTCATCAACCCAAACAAGAGCCCTATTCTCTTTTTCATTTAATTCGACCGCATTAATACGGGCTGGCGCCAAAGCATTAGAAATGAATTTGGCGACATCGTCATCAAAGCTCACTATATCCACCTTCTCACCGCCCAACTCCTGAATAATGTTTTGAATACGGGCACCACGCTGACCGACACATGAACCGATTGGGTCAACTTTGTCAGACGAGGTGTAGACAGCAACTTTAGCGCGAGCACCTGCTTCACGTGCCACAGCCTTCAAATCCACCAAGCCATTTGATATCTCCGGTATTTCTAAATAAAATATTTTTCGTAAAATCTCATCAGAAGTGCGAGACAAAATAATCTCCGGTCCCTTTGGTGACATGCGCACTTCTTTCACATAAACCTTGATGCGATCACCCACATTATAGCGTTCACCCTGAATTTGTTCATCAGGCAATACAACGCCAGTGGACTTGCCCATATCGACAAAAACCACGCCGCCTTCGCGTCGCTGAATAACACCAGTGACAACCTCATGTTCCTTGTCTTTGAACTCACTAAAGACCATGTCTCTTTCTGCTTCACGCAAACGTTGAATAATAACCTGCTTGGCAGTCTGTGCTGCCATGCGGCCATATTCTGATGGAATTTCTAATTTTGTGCGAACCTCGTCACCCAACTTAACTCCCTTTTTAATCAATCGAGCAATTGAGATCTGCATCTCTGTTTTAGGATTATATCTATGAACCTCTTCTTCACCATCCTCCAGACTCACATAAGCATTTAACTCCTCATGAACAATCGGTTCACCATTTTCGTCTAAGTCCTCTTCTGGCACGTCTTCGACGACAATTTTAACATCATAAACCTTCGACTTGCCAGACTCTGGGTCAAATTCAACTTTAATATTTTGATTTTTTTCACCAAAGTCTTTGCGATAAGCAGCAGCAAGGGCCGATTCCACGGTTTCTAACACCGCTTCAAACGACAAGCCTTTTTCTTCACAAATCACTTTCATGGCACTTGAAATATCGGACATGTATTTTTCTATTGAAATGCTAAATTTTCTAGCAATTTCAGTTAAATTAAGTTTTATAATAAAAAAAGCTAATTGTAAAAACAACTAGCCTTATTTAAAATTTACCATAACTTGTTAAAAATGTCAATCCTGCAAATATCAAAGCCCCAGGGTTAAGTGGGGCTATTTCATATTTAATTGTGGTTTCAGCAAAGCTGTTTTATTTACTCTTGCCACCAAAATAGGTGTCTTTTAGTAAATCAAGGTTAATACACAGCATTGTCGTCTTGATTACCCCAATTGACGGAATTTTTCCACCAAAATCTTGCTGACTCAATTCTTCCAACGAAATGAGGTGCTCAAGAGGATTGAGCTGGTCATCAATAATTTCTTCAACAGGCACAAAACCATTTAAAGGATCAAAATTGCGATTATCACCTGGTGCTAAATCATTTGCAAATTCTGCAAATATCTCATCATTCAATAATTCATTTGCAGCAAGTGATTCTTTCGACATTACCGTAACTAAGTCATGCATAGTTACCCCCTTGTAGCCAAATATGGCAATTTGGAATTTACTAGTTTAAGCCTAACCCGATTGCATCCGCTCGTCAATAGCAAAAAACCCGAGCTACATGAGCTCGGGTCTTTCTATAAACTATTTTCGATCAAAATTTCTTGGTCTGTCGCCACCGGGCCTAGGTCCTCTGTCACCACCTGGACGTGGACCACGATCACCACCTCGATTAAAGCCACCACCAGCTTCAGCAGTTTGCTTACCCTTTTCATCTTTCCATAAAGCTTGATTTTCTTCGAGTCCTTTCATGGTCAGGTTAACACGACCTTTTTCATCTATCTCCTTAATCTTAACGGTTACCGTGTCGCCCTCATTTACAAAATCTGATGGACGACCGACACGATAAGGTGCCATTTCCGAAACATGAACCATGCCATCATTGCCTGGTGTCAACTCAACGAAGGCGCCAAAATCAAGCATGCGCACAACCTTGCCCGTAAAGACTTCACCCGCAACAAATTCACGAACAATATTCTTAATCCAATCAATCGCCTCTTGAGTCTTACCCGCATCAGTACCACATACCATCACCAAACCGTCATCTTCAATATCAATTGTTACGCCCGTTGCTGCAATAATCTCATTGATCACCTTGCCACCAGTACCGATAACATCACGAATCTTGTCAGGATTAATATGAAATGAGGTAATTCGTGGCGCATATTGCGACAATTCTGGTCGAACTGTCGGTATAGCCTGCTGCATAATATCAAGAATCTGCAAACGAGCATTTTTGCCTTGACGTAATGCCTCAGCAATAATTTCTTTTGTCAGACCAATAGTCTTGGTATCCAATTGAATGGCCGTAATACCAGAGTCATGACCAGCTACCTTGAAATCCATGCCACCTTTACCATCCTCCAAATCCTGAATATCGGTAATAACCTGCCACTCACTCATGTCTTCATTCGAGGCAATACCGATAGCAATACCCGCTACTGGCTTACGAATCGGCACACCAGCATCCATCAGAGCTAAGGTTGAGCCACAAGTTGAAGCCATCGATGACGAACCATTAGAACCCAAAGTCTCAGACACCACACGAATAGTATATGGAAAATCCTCCTTTGGGGGTAACATGTTAATAAGTGCTTTTTCAGCAAGTGCTCCGTGACCAATATCACGACGACTTGGCACGCCCATGTTTTTTACCTCACCAACAGAATATGGTGGGAAATTATAGTGATGCATGTAACGTTTTGTGCCAGCACCTTCGATACCTTCAAGACTCTGCTCTAGACCTGCCGAACCCAGAGTTACCACCGACATCACCTGAGTCTCGCCACGGCTAAACAAGCCAGATCCATGAGTTCTAGGCAGTAGTGAAACTTCAGAATATAAGGGACGAATCTCTTCGATGCCACGACCATCGACACGTTTCTTTTCTTTAAGAATGCCTTCCGTAACCGCCTCTTCAACAATTGGGAAAAGTAATTTGCCAATTGCTTTTGCACGGTGATCCTTGCTGATGCCGTTTTCAAACAAGTAGGCATCAAGCTGATGCTTTAGTTCTACGACTGCCCCCTTGCGCTCACCCTTAGAGTTTAACTCTTTATCAAAAATAATTTGCTTCACATTGGCCTTTAGCCAGGTCGTTGCCATCTCTGATGCTTTTTGCCACGCCTCGTCAACCGCCAAATCATCAACATGCACCAACTTTTTATACTCTTTGGCTTTGACCTTTGGAGCTGCAATTTTCAATTTTTCAATAACATCGATGGCACCAGCCATCATCTTTTGTCCTTGATCAATCGCTTCCAAAGCATCTTCCTCAGTCAACTCAGTTGCCCCTGCCTCAATCATCAAAGTACGCGCACGCGTACCAGCCACAATTATGTCGATATCGCTCAAAGCACGCTCCGAGTAGGTTGGGTTAAATACCAACTTTCCATCAACGCGTCCAACACGAATACCTGCAATCGGACCATCCCAAGGTAAACCAGAGATTGACAATGCAGCCGAAGCGGCAACAAGGGCAACAATATCATGATCGTTTTCTTGATCAGCTGACAATACTGTCAGAACGATCTGTACATCTTTGCGCGAATCACCAGAAAATAAAGGACGGATTGAGCGATCGATCATGCGACCAGACAAAACTGCATCCTCAGTTGGACGACCTTCACGCTTCAACCAACGAGAACCCTTAATAATACCTGCGGCATACAAGCGCTCTTCTAGCTCAATACTCAAGGGAAAGAAATCGATCCCATTACGCTCTTCTTTGGCCTCAACAACGGTGGCCAAAATTACCGTATCAGCATAAGAAACTACAACTGAGGCCGTTGCTTGTTTAGCCAGCTTACCAGTTTTGATAGTCAGAGTGCGGCCAAGCCACTCCCCGCTAACCACCGTCTCCTTTTCCTGTGCCATTACAGCACCACCTTCTTTTTGGTCTTTTCCAAATAACCACATAAACATTAGAGTCGCGACCCGCGAACTATCAACCATGAATCAATTGAATGACTTGAGCTGAATAATTTTCGATGAGCGACTAATTTACCTGGTCGACAAACTTTAGGACTATGGTTTTAACCCCACAGCTCTACCTGTTTGTCGACCAATTATTTAAATTAACTAACCGCAATTCATGGCGGTCTTTGAGGCCGCCACTTATAAATTGTTATGATTTTTTTTCAACGCTGGTAATTAAATACGTTTTGAGCGATCGTGTTTCTGGCCTGAAATAAATCAAAATGAATGTTACCAGGCAATAATTTTCCCAATTGGGAAATTTTACCAAACTAGCTATCAAGCCAAAAACCACAGCCAAACCATTTAATATTACAAGTAGCATTGCCAACCACAAAATCAACATATAGGACAAAATCCGCCCAATCTCTCTTAGCAGCTGCCAATTCATAACAACCTCCTTTTGCCGCACCAAAGCCTTCGCTTTAGTGGGTTAAATTTAATGTACACTTCTAATGAAGAATGGAGTCCTGATTTTAAAAAATCAGAACTTTATCTTAACAAGACTTATCTTAACAAATATTTCTTATTCTCCGATAGGTTCAAGAAATCATCAGCCTCTTCAATTAATTTTGATGAAGTTGTCTGACGGAATGCTGCCACCTCAACCAAACAACCAAAAGTGTTTTGAATGTAGGTCATCAAGGGAATGTAATCGCCATCACCAGATACCAAAATAATAACATCAAGCTTCGGCGCCAACTTAATAGCATCCATGGCAATCCCAACATCCCAATCACCTTTCTTGGCTCCTCCGGCAAAAATTTGTAAATCTTTAATCTTAACCTCAAAGCCTTGTTGACTTAGGGCTTCAAAAAAATTCGTCCCCTCGTCTGTTTCGGCCTTAACCACATAGGCTGTTGCCCGAATCAGCTTGCGACCAGCGACTGCATCAGTCAAAACCTGTTTAAAATTAACTCTTTTCTTGTATAGGTTTTTGGCTGAATGATACATATTCGATACATCCACCAATACGCCTACACGTTGCTCCTTGTGCTTTATCATATTTTTAACTTATACCTCTCAATCAAGAGGTGTGAAATGTCAAAATAACATTTCCTAATATAAAGGTAGGCCGAACCAATGTCCGGCCTACGCAATAAAATCTATTTAATTTCCGCTACTTCCTCTTCTTCCTCTTCTTTTAGATCTTGCTGAGCAAGCATCATTTCTTCAATTCTTTGTCGCTCCTCCTCTTCCTCGATCATTTTTTTAGCAATCTTCAGTTTTAGCTTTTTAGCCAACTCCTGAAAAGCAGCTGCGTCTTCTTTTTGCAAATATTTTAGCAACTTACGTCGCTCGTTAACTTTTTTCAAAATACCACGACGTGATGAATGATCTTGCTTATGCTCTTTCAAGTGACCATTCAAGCGATCAATTTCCTCGGTCAAGATAGCAATTTGCACTTGAGAAGAACCGGTATCACTGTCGTGAGTACGATATTTCTTAATAATCCGTTGTTTTGACTCTTTGTCTAACATTTTTTTGTCTCCCAATCCGAGAAATGGCATGCGAAGACGTTACGCGCCTCCATTATCCAAAAACCAAGAATGGGTTATTTACTTATAAATGCTTCCTGAAAATTTTCATAAAGCATGCTTATATTAACACATTTAATTAAATAAATCAAGTCTTGGGCCAATATTCGCTAAAAACAACTTTAGCATTGACAAAAACGCCAATTTATACTAATTTTAACAGTTCAACTGAAAAATACGAGCTTCATTGAACAAGATCTTTACAATTAAAGCATAAGAAAGGAGTAAAAATGTTTGATCCATATCAGAATATACAAAAAGTACAACTCGAGAATGGAATTGATTTGTACATTTGCTATTGGCCAGTTAACTTTACGAGAATATTAGCTCAGATACACTGTGGACACGTCCATAACCCAGAGAATCTCGAAGGGTTGGCACACCTAGCTGAACATGTCGCGGCAAACAGCAGCTATCTAAAAAAGGTCGAAGAAAAAATGAGATTGCTTGGAATTTGCTATAGCACTGGATCAACAGACCTATTACACACATGGATAACTGCAAGTATCCCAAACGGCTCACTTAAAAGTAGTCATACTAATCATTATCTGCGCAAAGCCTTAAATGTGATTGACGATTATTTTTTCAATATTCCAAACTTCCTGATAGAAAAGTGTTTTTTCGCCGAAAAAATAGCAATTATAAATGAGTGTTTCGATAGAGATGGAAGCCCAGAATTACTTAAAAAAACTAGAGCTATTTCTAATTTGCCCTGGGGCGAACTATCGCATTTAAGACGTGAATATCCAAGCACTATAGAAAATATATCAAGCCTTGACGTTGAAACATTTATCAAAAATCAATACACCACAAATAACATGTCGATTTTCATAGTTGGTGGTCTCAAGCTTGACTCGATCATGAAAAGTATTAATTGTAGTAAACTAACAAGAAGATTAAGTACTGGAGAGAGGCGTACACCGTCACCGACTTCACCGCTCACTAAGCCAAAAATTAACCACTATGAATTTTATCCAGAGGACTTTGGTCTACCATCAAGAGGTCAAGGATGTGTAGAATTCATATTACTAACAACTGAATTCTCTTTTGAGGTTTTGTGTCTAGCTAAACTGATTCTCGACAGGTCACTAACAAGTGAGTTAAGAAAAAAACGAAACCTGTCATATTCAGCAAATCTAAATACAAAATGGCGACCTGGAAACATACATGAATTTGAGTTGCAAAGCAGAATACCAAAGGACAGTCTAAACGTATGTGAAAAAATCATAGAAGATACTATCCTTAAAAGCGCTAAAGATTATGACATGATGTTAAAGGCGAAAAAGACAATTTTGTCGAGCTGGAGAGTGTCATCTCCAGAAATCTTTGACACAACAATGGGTTTTGCTTGCGATGTAAGTAAATTTGGCAAAATAATATCCGAGCAGGAAACGAAAAATAAATATAAAGACACTCCACTTGAAGAAGTAGCAAACTTCCTCAAATACCTCGCCCAAAAGGAAAACCGTTTTACTATAATTTCTTATCCTTAATTTTACAGCAGAGAGTCAAGACTTTCTGCTTTTTTATCTCTTGATAAATTTACACATATTCGCTAAAGTATCCACATTGCTTTAAATTAGCAAAATAAGTATAATATCCTTATCCTTTTAACGGATATTTTTAGTCCTTGTAGTTTAATGGATAGAACGGGAGCCTTCTAAGCTCTTAACGTAGGTTCGATTCCTACCAGGGACACAATAAAATACTCTTGAATTTTTCAAGATATTATTTTATTATTCATAAGTCCAGCAAAATGGATATCATGGTGGCTATCGTATAGCGGTTATTACATCGGCTTGTGGTGCCGATCATCAGGGTTCGATTCCCTGTAGCCACCCCAAATAGGAACTCAACTAAAACACCTCTAACAAAACACCAATGTTAGAGGTGTTTTAGTTATGCAAAAGTTCAGAAGCCAAACTTCGATACGCTTGACATTTTGATAGTTTTTTATTACTATACAAAATTCTTGTACCTTATATAAATTTGCTTAAGCAATTCAATTACGAATCGACAAAATAGAAACAAGCCAAAGGAGACTAATTATGTCAACAAAAATCGAGGCTGAAAAAGACTACCTACAAAAGTTAGATGACGACAAAATTCATCTCACAACTCGCCCTTACCTCGATAAGGTCAATAGCCATATTGAGCCATATGAAGTTGATGTTTTTGGCAAGAGCATTACTGTTCTACCAGGCGTAATGTCTCCTCAATATGATTGGGCTGGACTGTATATGATTGACTGCCTGCCTGATGATTTCTATGGACAGAATGTGCTAGAGCTCGGTCCGGGCAGTGGATTGGTTTCAGTCTTTGTTGGTCTGCGAGGTGCAAAGCTAGTCACCTGCGCAGATGTAAATCCCGTTGCAGTTACAAACACTCGAATAAATTTGGATAAATTCCAAATCAATTCAACCGTGATTTTGTCTGATGTCTTTTCGTCTGTGCCAAAAATTGCCTACGATTCAATAATCTTCAATTTGCCCTACCACGACAGCATTCCAGCTAATGACCTCGAAAAAGGCGTTATAGATGCTGGCTATCAGGCAATGACAAGATTTCTGTCCGAAGCCAAGGGGTATTTAAAAGACGGTGGCAAACTTTATGTTGGCTTTTCTCAATCTGGCAATTTACCACTATTTTTAAAGGTAATAGCAGAAAATAACCTGCACATTGATTGGTTTCAAGAAAAGAACACTTACGACAAGGTGTCAAGGTTTACTTGTGAGGACTTTCATTACAATTGCCAGATTTATCAGTTATCATTTCAGTAAACACTAACTAGCCGTTTCCAAAAAGGAGACTGCAACGACCCGCTATAAGAGGTCGTTTTTTTGTGGAATAATAAATAATTTGTTGCTATACTTTAGTCATAAAATTATTAAACAAGGCTATGCGCGAACAAATATCATTTGAATCAAAAGAAAAGGAGCCAAAACACAATATCGTAATTGTTGACTTTTTGAGACACGGTACGACTGAATATCAAGAAAATTTCGCGACACACGAAGAAAAAGCCGCAATGAATGGCAATTATCCACGCGATTTGACGCCCAAAGGCGAGCAAGAAGTAAGAGCAACCGTTGAAAAGATAGTTAAAACGATTAACCCTGAAACTGATATAGTGGCACTTTGGAGTTCTCCAGCTTGGCGTGCACAAGGCTCAGAGGAAATTCTAATAGAACTACTAGAGGAACATAAAATTCCAGTCCATAAAGATTCTTCAATTAGCTCAATGCGTAATTTTGCACAACACGACAAAGAGTTTATGAATGAACTTTGGACCAAGCTAGCACCAACAGGCAAGTCTGCCGAGCTGATGTATGCTCGTGACCCAGAATTTCAAGAAAAAAATGATAAGTTTGAAAGTCAACCCGAAGTTAAAAGACGAGCCGAGCGTGTCTTCCACTATATTCAATCGCTAGCAGAAAAAGCAGATTTACAAGGCAAAAGATTACGCATTATTGGTGTAAGTCATTTTGAATTCCTAAACCCAATGATTGAGGAAATTTTTGGTGCGAAGGTTGAAAAAGGTGAAGGAGTAGTTAAGGGAGAGGAAATGTCTGTAACATTTGATTTTGATCCACAATCTAAGGCTATGAAAATATCAGCAGACTTTAGAGGTGAACATAAAGACAAAATTACCTTTGATAAAAATGAACGTCACTTTGAAGTTAGTGCCAATTAAACAATATGGATAATTATCAAGAAATTATACAAGCTTTTTTATCAGGTGACATCGACGGTCTCAATGAAAATGACTTGAAGCCTGAGCATATTGAAACGCAAATTTCTAACGTTTTCCTGTTCCCTGATACAGTATATAAAATCTGCAAGCGTGACAACAAATTTTTTAACGAGCATTTCCGCGATTTAGCTGGACACGAATCTCGCTTTACCTTTTATAAAGCAGATTTTTTTGAAAACAACTATTTCAGTCCAGGTATTTACACCGCTTTATTGGGCGTGAACTTAGTTAATGGAAAAGTCGTATTAAGCAGTGATATTGATTGTGCTGAAGATGTGGTAATGAAAATGCAACGCATTGATTTTAATAATAACCTTAGCGACCTGTTGCATAAAAAAAGTTTAACTGAAAAAGATTTTCGAGGAATGGGCTTTCAACAGACAAAAGAAGTTGCACTGTATCCACATCAGCCCAAGACAAGTGAGTCGTACTATGCAATATTTAATCGCCGACTGGATGATTTACGTGATTGGATGCATTCAGCCCCTGGCTACATTCCATCTGAAAAAACAGAGGCTATAATAAAAGTACTAAAAAGCTACGTTGAGCAAAAAAAAGAGTATTTTGATAATTTTGATACAACCCAATATGTAATTTCACTTGATAATCACTCAGATAATATTTTTTACAAAAATAATAAGGTTTTTTTCTTGGATATTTATCCGCCCAAAGAAGATTGGATGATCGTCACACCTTGGACAAATATTTATCGCCCAGCAACTGACATCTTAATTTTAATGGGTGAAAAGTACGCCAAGTCATTTATCGAGGGGTATAAGGATTACTATGGTTCAATGGATGAAAGTCACGAATTGTTTTATTTTATTTATAGCGCAGCGATTCAGGCAGTTTCATTGCACAACTTATCCAACAACAACCCAACAAAAAAACAAGATTCTATCTTGTATAAGGATTTTATTTTAGGCAATATCGAAAAATTACAGGTTAGTAGTGGTAATACCCATACTACCTCCTAACACAGGCTCTATATTACAAATCGATAACTCTTCTGAAATAAATCAAACTCAAATGCGATTTTATCCCAGTCCAAAGTTCTGAATACCTCACTCAAAGGATCCATAAAAAAATACTCCTAACTTTAGGAGTATTTTTGTGTTAAAATAAACTCACTCCCAACGACAGGACAACGATATGCCTACGAAAAAATTCCATACTTTAATTTTTATATTTTTTTGCCTATCAATCGGCTGTATTCTAAATTATAGCTTGATCGGTTCTCACGTTGATAAAAACGGGACTTTAGTTGAGCCATTTTTTCTGATTACCTTGAGTTGGCTATTCTTTTTTATTGGAATTATTTTAGGAATAGTTTCAATCATTAATCATTGGCTTAAAAAGACTAAATAAATCTCGACTACAGCGAGCTGATGTAATACTGAAACAAATAAGCTCTCCAAATTCCTAGAGCGATCACTCAGTTTTTACAAGCCAGTTGTAATTTTTTTCCAAAACTTAATAATACCAATAAATATTAAATTTATGTCTATTTTTGATTATTCATTTAAAGATACTAGGGGTCAAGAAATTTTCATGTCTCAATACAAGGGCAAGGTGCTGCTAATAGCCAATACTGCAAGTAAGTGCGGATTTGCGGGTCAATTTGTTGAGCTCGAATCTCTTCACAAAAAATTTGAAGGCCAGGGTCTTGTCGTTATCGGATTTCCTTGCGATCAATTTCTAGGACAAGAGCCAGAAACAAATGAAACAATCGTAAAAACCTGCTTTCTTAGTTTTGGCGTAACATTTATGTTATCAGAAAAAATTAACGTAAATGGCAAGAATGCGCACCCACTTTTTACATATCTCAAACACAAGTTACCGGCTGGATTACTTGGCGAGACTGTCAAATGGAACTTCACTAAATTCCTAATTGATAAAGATGGGAGTCCATATAAACGTTACGAGCCAACAACCGCCCCACTATCCATGGAGGATGAAATTATTAAATTACTTACAAAAAAATCTGATAAAGCCTAAATCATGCATCACAATCTATGTTCAGAATACTACCACTTCCAGATTCTATTAACATCAGCAATTAATTTTAAACATGCCACCTTCCTGCAATCTAATAGCTAGCAGTATTACAAGATTTATTTACAACCAACCAGTTTATAGCATTGATAATATCACTTCGCTTGGTGTGTGTATTTATAAGGCAGGTTCCTGCAGAAGTTATGTATAAAATTTTATACAACTTTTTATTAAAATCCAGATCAAGTGACGCTTGCCTGCTATTGACAAAATAGCTGCCATGTGTTAATTTTCTAAATTCGCAACCTGTACACCACACCAAAAAGGAGATGTTATGAACCTGATCTTTAAAATTGTAGCCGTACTGCTGGTTGTTATGCTAATTCCGGAGTCAACGATCGCTTCAATCAAATCATCCGTTAAAAAGAAGGAGGGGCTAATCGAGCAACATTTTAAGGGCAATGGCGTCTGGATTTACAATGAAATAATGTTAACAGGCAATAATTATGAACCATTTGTTGACATGGCCAAAGACAAGGGCATGAACTATGTCATCATTAAAGCCTATGACGGCGCTGCCTGGGGAACGAGAAATAAAAATCGTCATTTCACCTCGCAGTTAAATGACTCCATGGCGAAAGCCTTTCATCGCAAAGGCATTAAATGCTACGCCTACGGAACTGCCAACCTTCGCAAGGATAGCGATATCAAGCAGGCGATTCAACATGCAGTTAATACTCTGCACAAAACAAGCGTTGATGGACTCGTCCTGGATGATGTATTTGCTCGTGGACAGGAAAAAACAAAAACAGAGCAATTATTCTCTGGGATTCGTGGCCATTTAAGGCATTGCAAGCAGTGCCAAAAAAAGCCATTGGCATTTTCAACGTTTCCACACGTAGCTAGCCAAGCTTATCCTTGGGGAATACCATTCAAGTATTCAGACTATTATCTCCCACAGCTTTATTGGACGGAATTAAAGCGCACCCCAACTGGCACAGTAGCCAAGTTTCAATCAGACTGGAGTAATTTTCAAAAGCATAATCCTAAATTAAAGTGTCGCGTCATTCCGGTTGGACAAACCATTGGCAAGGCAACAGTTACGCCAGAACAAATCAACACTTTTGTTAGGCAGGCTAAGACTTATGGCTACCAGGACTTTGCCTTTTATCGCTGGGATGGAACATCTCTCGCCGAGTGGCAAACAATTAAAAAGGCTACAAAGAAAAAAACCTAAAAACCATGTATCCGCGTCAGATTATGACGCGGATTTTTATATTTTTAAAACATGAATTTTAATTCGCACTGAAATTGGCCTAAGTTAAAAAGCACTAACTAGTTCTGAATTTGTACCTAATTAAAATTCTCGTATTTAAAAAAGAATTTTCAGTTATACGCTATCTTCAACAAATTACTTAGCGCTGAATGGATTATCGCCATCAAACAAGATAAACTTTGTTTGATTATTAAATACATCATTAGAAATATTATATTTTTCTGAATATAAAGCATCGACTGAACAAAATCTGGCTGACTGATAATTAAACCCTAATAGCTCACTCGCATCCTTAACCACGTTTTCCGACCCGCCTTCTATCTCAACAAACGGTTCAAGCCACGGCCACTCATCTATACAAACATCCACTCCATTTAAATTCCACAATTCTCGCCTGGTTTCTTGGTAGGCCTTATTGATGCAGCCAATAGATTCTAGCATTAACACTGCTTGCTCAAAATCATTAACCTTTAGGCAAATTTCTTTTTGATTCTCTATTTTTTTACCATCAACAACTTTGAGACTCATTGTTATTTTATCGCCCTCATCTCGCACCCGCAACCAACCACCAACAATCTCATGACCCGTGGGCAAAGAAAAAACGCAGCGTTTTTGCAAAAACTCTGTCTTAACAATTTTCGCCCCAGCTAACCCTAGCCTTATGCGAATATCTTCTTTTATTATCGGGTAAAAGGTTGCTTCATATTCAATTTGCATATTAGTAAGTTTTAAACAAATTCTATTATTTAATTTTTAATTATAAAACAAATAACCCATCTTAACAACAGAAGCACCAATAAAACCATTAATTATTATATATTTTATATTTTGTAAGTTTAAGCTAAAATTCCTATATATGATCAACATCAAAAAAATATTCTACATTTTACTTGCGTCAATTTTGGGCATGCTAATTTATTATGACATCTGGCTTATACTCTCGAACTTACCACCAAAAATTCAACCTCTACTTTTAATCTTTGTGGGTGGTCTTATCGGCATCGACTGGGGTTTTCGCTGGTGGCGCCTTGTATATACCGAGCACCGAAGGTGGCCAAAATCAAATAAAAAAAATAACGACTAATAGTTCCATGCTGACCCACCTACAAGTCAGCCCCTACCAACTAATGTTTTGAAAGAATGTCACAACCCTCATTCTGGCGATAGTATCAAATACTAATTTTTACCTTACATTTTTGCCTTGTTTAAAGTTCACCAATTATAAGTACGTAATCATCCCTATATGCAATTTGAAGAGAAAAATTTTAACAACATTACCTATCAAAACCAGCAGATCATAGAACACAACCTACAAGACAAAGAATTTACTGGCTGCACTTTTAAAAAGTGTAATTTTAGCGGCAGTGATTTTTCAGGTAGTTCCTTTATTGATTGCATCATAAACGACTCAAATTTATCAAATATAAAAATAGAAAATTGTAATTTTCAGGGAGTTAAATTTATTGGCTGCAAATTAGTCGGGGTCTCATTTTCAGTCATTAAAACCTTTTTAATCGATTGGTCATTTCAAAATTGTTTAATTTATCTGTGCGATTTCAACAAGCTGTCACTTCCTAAATCAAAATTTATTGACTGTGAACTTCACGAAAATGATTTTATCAATGCAAACTTGTGTGCGGCCGATTTTACTGGATCAGATCTCTGGAATAGCAAATTTTTCGACACCAATTTAGAAAAGGCAGATTTCAGAACAGCGCGAAATTACTACCTTAATCCAATAAACAATAAACTCACCGGGGCAATGTTTACTACTCCAGAGGTCTTGAACTTACTGCACAGTTTCAATATAAAAATTGAAATGTAGATGACATCACGACTAAGCAGAGGCATGATTTAGACTTTTTATCATTTAAAATAAAAAAATACACACCAATAAGTGCGTATTTTTTAAGATAACTAAGTTGGTTTCTAGCTATACCACTTATTAGCAACCGCCATCACATCGTCTTGAGCTAGTGCCAAATTTTCATCCAAATGATTATGACTAGAAGTGCCTTGAGCCAAAACGATTTCGGCATCTATACCCATAAAACCAAGTAACGTCCCAGTAAGACTGGTCACATAATCCCAACCTTTAGTGCCAAGTGTTTCGCTGTATTGACCGCCTGAACTGGATATTACTAAGGCTTTTTTGCCTTTTAGCAATCCAACATAACCACTAGCATCCAAATCCCAAGTCTCCCCCTTTAACAATATGGAGTCAAAATAAGCCTTAACTGCTGCTGGCATAGAAAAATTGTGCATCGGAAAAGCTAACACAATCAGGTCTGCCGATTTAAATTGCTGAGTCATTTTGTCCATCCTTGCCATAGACTTATTTTCTTCAAGGTCAAGATTCATGCCCATATAATTTCTTTTTTGATAGGCAGTGATGCTTTTATTAGAAAAAAACTCCGGTTGTTCGACCAACAAGTCCAAATATTCAACCTCTCCCTTTATTTTAACCACAAAACTATCCAGGACTTTTTTCGTATTGGAAACATCTATACGTGGTAAGTAACTAATTATTAATGTTTTCATGTATTTTTTTGATTAAATTTCTTTACATTCATAATAATATCTGATACAGTATTTTTACACAAGTACATACATTTTCGTACTATACTTACTTTTTAGAAACTATTTTAAATATATGCCAAAAAACAAGTGTCATACTGCAGTACAAATTGCCCTTAATGTAATTGGTGGAAAATGGAAACCTATAATTCTTTGGCACCTAATTGACGGTGCGGTCAGATTTGGAGAGTTGCATCGTATGATTCCGGGTGTCTCTCAAAAAATGTTAACTCAACAACTCAGAGAGCTCGAGGCCGACAAAATTATTAATCGAAAAGTTTATCAGGAGGTGCCGCCGAAAGTTGAATATTCTCTCACCAACTACGGGTTAACGCTTCATCCGATCTTAGAAAATCTTGGTAATTGGGGCGAGCTTCATCACACAAAGCAAAGCCTTAAAACCACCAACTAACGCCAAATTAAATAAGACCATATATCTCAAAATTACTTAAATTAACTAATCAAGAGTCATCTAAATGCAAAAAATACCTACAAAACCAGTGTTTTTCGACCCTGAAAACAAGCGTTGGCCCAAAGTCAAGCTTTCATTTGGCATGCTTAGCCTGGCCTCCATACTAATACTAACAGTCTTGGTGATTGGCTTAATAGTTGCTCCCAATATCAAATCCCTATTATTTCCAAATTTAAAACATGCTAAAAATGCCGAAATAAAATTATCCGGCAAATACGACTCTTCTAAATTCTTTTTGGCCAAACAAAATTTATTGAAAGAAATAACTACTCACAATGCACTCGCTCCCAAAAAGAACACCGACAAGCTAAGAATAGGCTTTTATGTTAATTGGGATGATTCGAGTCTTTATTCATTGAAAGACAATTTAAGTAAGCTCGACGTAGTCGCCGGCGAATGGCTTCATTTATCTGACGCCAATGGGAATCTAGTCATAGATAACACCCAAAGAGAACAAGAAACAATTGACTACATAAAATCCAATCAGCCATCGACCAAAATTTGGCTTTTGGTTAATAATTATTCTGGGTCAAAATGGGATGAGACACTATTATCAAAAGCCCTAAAATCTCCAGCTTCAAGGAAATTAATTGTCGAGCAATTAATTAATCATGCTCAAAAATATCAACTAAATGGCATTGCCCTGGATTTTGAAAATCTTACTAAAAATAGCCAAAATGATTATCACCTTTTTCTTAAAGAACTTAATCTTCAGGCTAGTTTAAATAAACTTCAAATATCAATTAATTTACCTGCAGACGACAATGATTATGATTATCAAGCCTACGCCAACGAGGTTGATTATATCATTATAATGTCTTATGACGAGCATTGGTCATCTGGTCAACCAGGGCCTATCGCCAGTCAAGATTGGTTCGATTCTATCGTTGACAAGAGACTAGGTGACATACCAAAGGAAAAACTAATTTTTGCCATTGGTAATTACGGCTATGACTGGCCAGAAAAAAGCGGTCAAGCATCAGCCGCAACCTTTGAAGAGGCGATGATTATTGCACTTGAGTCAGAAGGTAAAATCAGCTTCGATCCCAATAGCTTAAACTCAACATTTGACTATTACGATGAAAAAAATCAATTACACCATGTCTGGCTTTTAGACTCAGCCTCTAGCTTCAACGAATTATCAAGCCTTAACAATGCGGCAATCGCCGGAGTTGCACTTTGGCGACTTGGCAGCGAGGATCCGTCAATATGGCAAATCTTTGATTTAGACACCCTTGATCAGGTTGCGGCGAATTCAATATCAACTGTTAAGTTCAATTATGAGGTCAGTTATGAGGGCCAGGGTGAAATTTTACAAATATCTAAAACGCCAACTGATGGCAATCGATTGATTGAATATGATCAAAAGGACGGCATAATTAGCGATCAAGCTTATATAACACTACCTTCACCCTATATTGTTCGTCGTCTAGGCCGAGCTGAAAAAAAAATAGCCCTAACTTTTGATGACGGACCTGATCCAATCTACACCCCGCAGATTCTTGATGTTTTAAAAAAATATCAAGTTCCAGCCACATTTTTCCTTATTGGCGCAAATGCAGAAAAATACCCAGATATTGTCCAGCGAGAAATAAACGAAGGTCACTTGATCGGTAATCATACCTATAGCCACCCAAACATTTCAGAGGTCTCTAGCTCAAGACTTAGATTAGAGATTATCGCCACTGAAAGACTCTTCGAAACAATTACCGGCCGAATCAGTTACTTGTTTCGCTCTCCCTACGCCGAGGACTCTGAACCAAATAATCAAGCAGAGGTAAGACCGATTGCCCAAATAGAACAACTTGGCTACATCAATGTTGGCATGCAAATCGACCCCAAGGATTGGCAGCAATCAGGTGTTGATGGCATAGTTAGTCGTGCAGTCTCACAGGCAGAAAAAAATCAAGGCAATATTGTACTGCTTCATGATGCAGGCGGCTCAAGAGAACAAACCATTGCTGCGCTGCCAAAAATTATTGAAACCCTAAGACAAAAAGGTTATCAATTCGTCGGAACCAATGATTTATTAAGAAAAACCCGGGAAGAAATTATGCCAGTCTCTTCTGAGCCGCAAATTTTAATAATCGGCAATAGCCTGGCCTTTTTATTGTTTCGCTGGATGGGAAAAATCCTTCAAGCACTATTTTTGACCGGACTGTTACTGGGAATAGTTCGTTTAATTTTCATTGCCTCTCTAGCCATAATGCAAAAAATTAAGCAAAAACCAATTTCAACCGATATAGATGTTTCAACAGCTGTAATAGTGCCAGCCTACAATGAAAACAAGGTCATTGTCAGAACGATCGAATCATTATTAGCTGCTGACCATCCAAAAAAATTTGAAATCATCGTAGTTGATGATGGCTCAACTGATAACACCTGGGATCTGTTATCGGCCGAATATTACAAGCATGATATCGTTAAAATCTTCAAAGTTTCAAATGGTGGTAAACCTGCTGCTCTAAATTTTGGAATCAATCAAACAACAGCCGAGGTGGCTATCTGCTTAGACGCCGACACCATCTTCAGTCGCAACACAATCACTAAATTAGTCAGTCACTTTACAGATGGAAAAATCGGGGCGGTTGCAGGCAATGCTAAGGTTGGTAACCGTGTCAACCTTATGACTCGCTGGCAAGCCCTTGAATATATTACCAGCCAAAATCTTGACCGCCGCGCACTCACAGTCTTAAATGCAATTACTGTCGTACCCGGAGCTGTTGGTGCTTGGCGCAGAGACGCAATCTTGAAAATCGGCGGCTTTTCCACAGACACCTTAGCTGAAGATGCCGATTTAACGGTTAGATTGATAATTAACGGCTATAAAATCACCTACGAAGACGAGGCTATAGCCCTCACAGAAGCACCTGAAACAGTTCGAACCTTTCTTAAACAGCGTTACCGCTGGATGTTTGGCACCTTGCAAATGGCCTACAAAAATCGTTCTGCACTTTTTGGCTGGAAGATGAACTGGTTAGGATGGTTTAGCTTGCCAAGCGTTTTTATTTATCAAATATTTTTTCCACTGATTTCTCCGATTATGGATTTAACCCTATGTCTATCATTAATCACCGCCCTGATAAATAAACTTCAACACCCATTGGAATACTCACCAGAAAATCTTCACAGAGTCTTATTGTTTTATCTGATTTTTTTATTAGCAGATTTCTTAGCTGGTTTTATTGGCTTCTTATTAGAAAAAAAAGAGGACAAAACTTTATTATTTTGGTTGCTACTACAACGTTTTTTTTATAGACAATTATTATATTATGTTGCCATAAAATCAATTACTGCTTCACTACGCGGCAACGCAGTCGGCTGGAATAAATTAGAGCGCACAGGGACCATGAAATAATTTAAAGCTGTTATGACCGCTTATTTATCTGTAGAAAATTTTAACAAAATCAGTTGACCCTAAACATATCATGAAAAAAACTAAAATCGCAAATGCCAAAAAACCCAACCTCTTGGTTTTACTAAAAAATTATCAAGGCTATATCACTCTACTAATAATATTAGGCATTGTCTCAAGTGGCTTTGGACTTTTTTTACCCAAAATAGCCTCATCTTGGATTGATACCTTTGAGGGCTCACATCATCTCGAACTTAAATACGTCTACCAATTTGCAGGACTCTCGGTGGTTATTTTTATAGCCACTTTCTTGCAAGGACTTGTTCAAACCTTGGCCTCGGAAAATGTTGCCAAGGATCTGCGTACTAAATTAATACAAAAAATATCCCTGCAGTCGTATGATTTCATTGAAAAACAAACGTCAGCCAAGCTGTTAACCAATATTACAGCCGATGTAGATTCGATTAAATTATTTATTTCCTTGGCCGTGGCCTCAATTATCTCCTCTATAGTCATAATATTTGGCGCGAGTGGGATGCTTCTTTATTTGGATTTAAAATTAGCGTTGGCGGTTTTAACTATAATTCCTTTGATTGGCTTTTTATTCTTTATTTTATTCAGTCAGGTTAAAGTGTTATTCAAGGCTAGCCGTGAAGTCATCGACAAACTCAACAGAATCATCAACGAAAGTGTTTTTGGTGCCACCTTAATTCGCGTTCTTAATTCAAAAAATGAAGAATGCGCTAAATTCGACACTGTCAATATAGAGTCAAGAGATGTCGGGATAAAAATTCTGAATATTTTTGCCAGCCTGATTCCTCTAGTAACCTTCATCGCAAGTTTGGCCACATTAACTGTTTTACTACTGGGTGGATATTTTGTCGTTAACCATAGCATGACCCTAGGCGGCTTTGCCGCTTTTAACAGCTATATCATGCTTTTGATTTTTCCAATCATCATTTTAGGATTTATGAGCAACCTAATCGCTCAAGCCTCAGCCTCCTATGAAAGAATTATGTCAGTACTTGATGCTGTAGAACCGACACTAAATAAAACAACAGACCATCCAATTGTTGGTAATATTGAATTAAGTAATGTCTATTTGTCTTACAATAAAAAACCAGTTCTTAAAAATATTAGCTTAAATATTAAAGCTAATACAAAAACTGCAATCATCGGTCCCACTGCAGCTGGCAAAACCCAATTAATTAACCTATTAATAGGCCTAACCAAGCCTGACTCGGGTGATATTATAATTGATGGTCACAACATCAATGAGATTAATCCACAGGCTTTGCACAGGCAAGTCGGCCTGGTTTTTCAAGATAGCATCCTCTTTAACTTATCACTCAAAGAGAATATCGACTTCAGTGATAGCGCCAATGAACCAAACATCGTAAAGGCTATAAAAACTGCCGAGTTAGAAGATTTAATAGCTTCACTACCCAATGGTTTAAGTACGATCATTTCAGAACGAGGCACTAATTTATCCGGTGGCCAAAAGCAACGTATCATGCTTGCCAGAGCTCTTGCAATTAACCCGAGGATACTGCTCCTCGACGATTTTACCGCACGCGTTGATAATAAAACCGAACAGAATATTTTAGCAAATTTGGCAAAAGACTATACTCACACAACTCTAATTTCCGTAACTCAGAAAATTTCAGCTATCAAAAATTACGATCAAATAATCTTATTAATGGAAGGCGAATTAATTGGCACTGGCACTCATGCTCAATTGCTGAGTACCTGCCCAGAGTACGCTCAGATCTATTCTTCACAACAAAGCACTAATGAATATGAATAATTTTTCCCTAGAAACCAGTAATAACACTCAATCAAAACCACGCTTTATTCAATCAATTTTAAAGCTACTGCCATTACTAAAAAGCGAAAAGACTAGAATAATGCAGTCTACCGCGGCCGTTCTCACTAATTCGGTCTTAAGTTTATTGGGGCCACTAGTATTCGGCCTAGCAGTCGACAAATTTATTGTCACAAATAATTACAGAGGCATTATTCCATATGGCGCTGCACTTTTAGCAATCTACCTCGTATCTTTGGCCGCTGATTATCTGCAAACAATCATCATGGGCACGGTCGGACAAAACATTCTCTACACCTTGCGTCACGATCTATTCACCAAACTTCAAGCATTACCGATAAGCTTTTTTAACCAAAACAAAGCTGGTGATCTAATATCAAGAATAAACAACGATACCGACAAGTTAAATCAATTCATGTCGCAAGGCTTGGTGCAGTTTTTTTCAAATATTATTACCATATTTGGTGCAGCTATTTTTATTATTTTTATTAATTGGCGTGTAGGACTTTTGGCGCTTATCCCTGCAGCACTCCTTCTTCTGCTCACTCAAGCAATTTCTCCATGGATCAAGCGAGCTAATAAAAACTCCTTATCAAGCACCGGAAACTTGAGTGCGGAAATATCTGAAAGTCTTAATAATTTTAAAATTATAGTCGCCTTTAATCGGCGTGATTATTTTCAAGAAAAATTCAATAAATCAAATGAACTTAATTACGCCCTCGCCGTTAAGGCAGGCATTGCCAATAACACCCTAACGCCAGCCTACGGTCTTGCCGCCAACATAGCCCAGCTCATAGTTTTAGGTTATGGCTTATATTTAGTGTCTTTTAATCTTTTTACGATTGGCCTCTTAATAAGCTTCATAACTTATGTTAATCGCTTGTACGACCCACTCAGACAAATGGCACGAATCTGGTCTAGCTTCCAAACAGCGCTTGCTAGCTATGATCGAATTAGCCATATCATGTCTTTGGAATCCGATCTCCAAATCAAAAAAAATTCCAGCATCAGCACGAAAGACCAATCATTGATCGAGTTTAAAAATGTTAACTTTGGCTAT
>Ga0194059_1000130_pt1 | contig 37933 bp, 32 predicted proteins | sample SepL6211m_MetaG_FD_163426 | JGI IMG/M metagenome (GOLD analysis project Ga0194059, IMG submission 163426) | Anoxic zone freshwater microbial communities from boreal shield lake in IISD Experimental Lakes Area, Ontario, Canada - Sep2016-L626-11m | ecosystem: Environmental > Aquatic > Freshwater >...
TAAAAAATATCGTTGAGCCTGTTAAAAAAGTGGAACCAGTAAAAAATATCGTTGAGCCTGTTAAAAAAGTGGAACCAGTAAAAAATATCGTTGAGCCTGGGCTTGATTCTTTAAAAGTGATAAGGGAATATAATAAAAAGACTTTTCTTCATGATAAAGAAATTTTTGAGGCGTCAATGCCGAAAAAAACGCGAACAAAATCCCTGAGCCCGAGAAAAAAGACAGTTACACCCCGCAAAAAAAGAGTTTCAAAAAAAATGCTTGAAAAGTCTGTCGAGGCAGTTGTGCCGGTAGAATTGCCAAAAATAAAAAAAGCAGCAGTCATTACTCCTGTGCATATAGCCAATAATCCAAGATTTTCATTTAATGGTGGAGGTCACGGTTCTGGTAAAGTGGTGCGAAATTTAATTAAAGAGTTAAAGGATTAGTCTAAAATTCGATAAAAAAATGGTTGTCGCTATTTGAGCCCTCTATCGGATTCGAACCGATGACCTACGGTTTACGATACCGTCGCTCTACCAACTGAGCTAAAAGGGCCTGTATTTGACTGTAATTTGGTGCACGATCAATAGTTATTAACTATTAAGCATAATCAGGTTTAATATTAGCAGTTTACTGTTTTTTTGGCAACGCTTGATTTATGTCAAAAACTTGTGGTATAGTAATGCTGTTACCTGCCATTAGGCAGGCTTTTTAATAGATAATTTAAGTAGTTTAAAATATGTCTTTATTAACAAAAATCTTTGGTGATCCAAACGAAAAAGTAATTAAGAGTGTGGCGCCGATTATAGAGGAGATAAACAACCTTGAGGCCAAGTTCAAAGTCATGTCTGATGCTGAGTTGAAAGAATATTCTAAGGCGTTGATCGCTCAGGTTAGAGGTACTGAAAAAATAGCTATAGGCGATGCAAAGATTTTAAAAAAATTAGATGAATTACTTCCAGAAAGTTTTGCTTTGGTGAGGGAAGCTTCAAATCGCACTATCGGTCAAAGGCATTATGATGTGCAATTGATTGGCGGTATAATGCTGCATCGTGGTCATATTTCAGAGATGAAAACAGGTGAGGGCAAGACGTTGGTTGCCACTTTACCACTGTATTTAAATGCTTTGACTGGTTGGGGGGTAGCCCTGGTGACGGTTAATGACTATTTATCCAGGGTGGGTGCTGGTTGGATGGCGCCAGTTTATTATTTTCTAGGACTTGAGACTGGCGTTATTATTCATGATCAGGCATTAAAATACGATCCTGATTACAATGATGAGACTCAATTTAATGAGAGACTACGAAATTTCCGTCCCGTGCCGCGCCATGAGGCATATAATTGCGATATCGTATATGGTACTAATAACGAGTTCGGATTTGATTACTTGCGCGACAATATGGTTGGTAGTCTGGAGCAAATGGTGCAGCGTGGTCACTATTATGCTATCGTCGATGAAGTTGATTCAATTTTAATTGACGAGGCGAGAACTCCTTTGATTATCTCAGCACCAGACATAGAATCCTCGGAAAAATATTTTAAATTTGCCAGACTGGTTGAGATGCTTGTCGAAAATGACGACTATACCGTGGATGAGAAGATGAGATCAGCCATATTAACGGAAAACGGAATTACAAAAATGGAGAAATGGCTCGGTGTTGAAAATGTCTACACTATCAGTGGCGTGGCAGATGTTCATCACATTGAGCAGGCGCTTAAGGCACATGCTCTTTTTAAGCGCGACAAAGACTATGTGGTCCGCGACGGCGAAGTTGTGATTGTTGACGAATTTACTGGTCGTATGATGCAGGGTCGACGCTATTCTGAGGGGCTACATCAGGCAATTGAAGCCAAGGAGGGGGTTGAGGTGCAAAAAGAATCGCGCACCTTAGCGACAATTACCTTTCAAAATTATTTCAGAATGTACAATAAGCTAGGTGGCATGACCGGTACAGCCTTAACAGAGGCGGAAGAGTTTTTCAAAATTTATAATTTAGACACCACCTCTATTCCAACTCATCGGTCACTGCAACGAAAAGATCTAAATGATCTGATTTATAGGACGGAGAATGGCAAATATGAGGCAGTAATTAAAGAAGTTAAGGCCAGGCAAGCTACAGGTCAACCAGTCTTGATCGGAACTATTTCAATTGAAAAGAATGAAATTTTGACTCTAATGATGGAGCGAGAAGGTTTGCGACCGCAAATGTTGAATGCCAAAAATCATCAAAAGGAGGCCGAGATTATTTCAGAGGCCGGTAAATCTGGCACTATAACGTTGGCAACTAATATGGCTGGCCGCGGTGTTGATATTATGCTTGGTGGCGTTGAGCCAAAACGAGGAACGCCAGAACACGAGGCTTGGCAAGTAGAGCATGATAAGGTCGTTTCTTTAGGCGGTTTACATGTGATTGGCACAGAAAGGCATGAGGCGCGTCGTATAGATAATCAGTTGAGGGGACGTGCTGGACGTCAGGGTGATCCAGGGTCTTCGCAGTTTTACGTCTCAACGGATGATGATTTGATGCGGATATTCGGTGGTGATCGAATGAAAAAGATGATGACGACTCTGAATCTGCCTGAAGATATGCCGATTGAAAATAGTTTAATTTCTCGTTCTATCGAGTCTGCTCAAAAAAAAGTCGAGGGCAATAATTTTGATTTGCGAAAGCATTTGGTTGAATATGATGATGTTATTAATAAGCATCGTGAGGCTATTTATCGCCGACGACGAGAAATACTTTTTGCTAGTGAGCAGAAAAGTGAAGATACTGCGGCCGAAAGTGTTAGCTTATCAGATCTTATTCTTGAGATGATTGAGGCAGAAATTGAACAAGTTGTAAGTTTTCACACGGGGGCGGAATTAATCACTGATTGGAGTTTGGATGAAATCTATGTGGCTATTAGTAATATTTTTCCAGTTCAAGAAAAACTCAAAACAGATTTGAGTAGCTTTACCGCGAACGGTAATCGACTTGATTTAGTACATGCTAGAACAGCGATTATTGAGCATTTAGTTGATTTATCAAAACAAACATATGCCCAATTAAGCTCAAGCGCTACTGCTGCTGGTATTAATTGGCATAGTATCGAACAGGGGATTTTACTACGATCATTTGATACGATGTGGATTGAGCACTTAGAGGCCATGTCAGCAATGCGCCAAGGCATTGGTTTAAAGGGTTATGGCCAAAGAGATCCCTTGATAGAATATAAAAAAGAGGCTTATGGCATGTTCAATGAATTGAATAATTTGATTCAAAAACAGGTAGTTTACAGTATCTTTAAAATGGCCCAAGTGGAGGAAGCGATTGCTCCAGCGCTGGATTTGCTCGCCAACGCTAAATTTAGTGCACCCGAAAAGGAGGTGGGCGAGGGTGAACGGCAGGTTTTTTCCAAAAAGACGGCTAGCAATCCATATGCTGATCAAAATATTGGCCGAAATGACTTCTGTCCATGCAATTCCGGCCTAAAATACAAGAAGTGTCATGGTAAATAAGCGATAATCTATGTCCGATAAATTTTGGCAATTTTACACAACGTCGGCTGACGCTTGGCACGCCATGATTTCGGATATTGAAAAAGCCCAAATATCAATTGATCTAGAGCAGTTTGTTTTTGCTCATGACCAGGTTGGTCATCAATTCATCGAAATTTTAAAACATAAAGCCCTAAAGGGCGTAAAGGTTAGATTAATTCTTGATAGCGCCGGTAGTTTTGCGATTTATAATTCTGGGCACGTCAAGGAATTACAAACTGCTGGGGTGCAGATTAATTTCTACAATCCAATAAGTCCATGGCGAGTCCGCAATATTTTCTCCTGGTATTGGCGCGATCATCGAAAAATTCTTTTGATCGATGGTAAATTGGGTTATACGGGGGGTGTCGGCTTAGAGAAGCAGATGGAAAAATGGCGTGATACCGAAGTAAGGTTTAGCGGTGGAGTGGTCCGAGAGGCACAATACGTTTTTAACCGCATGTGGCAAATAACTAGCGACGGCAAGTTCAAGCGTTTTCGGTTGGAAAAATACAAAAATAATGAAATGCGCTTCATTACAAACTCTCCGCATTTTCGTCAACGCTTTTATTATCGACGCTTAATTCGCGCCATTCGTAAAGCACAAAATTACGTTTATTTGACCACGCCCTACTTCATTCCTAATCAACGTTTGACTTTTACCTTGGCCAGAGCGGCTAAGCGCGGTGTAGATATTCGGTTGATTACGCCAAAGCAAAGCGATCATCCAATAGTTGATTTGGCTAGAAATTCTTATTACACCTTGGCCATGAGAGCTGGAATAAAAATTTACCACTATGAAGGTGAAACCTTGCATGCCAAAACAGTCGTTATAGACGATAATTTTGCTACGGTGGGCAGTAGTAATTTAGACAATCTTAGCTTGCTTTTTAATTATGAGGCCAATTTAGTCTCGATAAATCATGGCTTTGTGGCTGAATTGAAAGATCATTTTGTTAACGATTTGCTTAATTCGACCTTGCTTGATCGTTTTGAATGGCAAAAACGATCAAAAGTTATTAAATTTATTGAATTTTTGACGTGGCCTTTTCATAGTTTAATGTAAAGAAGATAGGCAGTTAAATTGACATTTCTTTTATTTTGTGCTATGTAGTAATGACCGCACATTAATAGAAAGGAGTTTAAAATGGAATACATACAGGTTGTGTTATTCACTGATTGGACGTTTATGGATTTTGCCCCCAATCACAATCAGATTACTGGGATGCATAATTGTGGCGAGGTTGTGGTTCGTGCAGGTTTGCATCGGTTGGAAATCATAAAAAACCCCCTCGATTCTAGTAAAAATATTTGGGTTTTACCAGGTACAAAACTTGGCATGGCAGAAAGTGTATTTCTAAATTTTAAAACCGGTCAGCTGAGCGAAACCGGTGAAAAAATAAACCATGAAGAGCTAGGTATTATTATAATACCAGTCAAAGACCAGTCTTAGATTAGACTGGTTTTTTTAATATATGTCAATGGTGACTTGTGATTAACTAAAGTTAGCCAATCATGCTGTGGATATCTTTTGCCAATATTGCTTGCCTTTTTGCTAACTTTAACCTAAAATGTATTTACAAAATTCAATTTGCCTAGCGTAGTTATTAAATACTAACTTTTAGAGTGCGCTTGGCCTTTATTTTTTATGAAAAATGTTGCGCAAAAAATGTTTACTTCAGGTGGACGAGCAAAGGTCTGGCGTACTTTTGTAGTCCTGTTGGTTATTACTTTGGCCGCCACTGTGATCAATCTGGGTGCCGAATTTAATAAGGGTGCCGATTGGGTAAAGACCAGAACTGGCATTCCTGTGCCACATGTCATTGTTATTCCATTTCATTTAGGGCTCGATCTCTTGGGTGGCACTCAGCTGACTTATCAAGCTGACGTCTCAGCAATTCCGGTAGCTGATCGCACCAGTGCAGTTGAGGGCGTACGTGATGTTATTGAACGTCGCGTTAATGCCTTTGGCGTAGCTGAACCAAACATTCAAACTAACTATTCTGGTGGTAAGCCATTTGTCTTGGTCGAATTAGCGGGTGTTAAAGATGCGGAAAAAGCCATAAAAATGATTGGTGAGACGCCACTGTTAGAATTTAAGGAAAAATCACCAGACGCTCGCAAATTAACCAAGGAAGAAGAGGCACAAATTAAAAAATATAACACTGAGGCTGAAAAAAAGGTTAAAGTAGTCATGGAAAAAATCAAAAAGGGTGAGAATATTGCCAATTTGACAGCGACTTACAGTGATGATGCTGATTCAAAGGCCAAAGGTGGTGATATTGGCTGGGTTACCAGTGATAACAATCCAACAGTGGCCGGCATTGCTGCTAAATTAGCTGTCGGCAAAACTTCGGATGCTGTAAAATTTACCAAGGGTTATGAAATTGTTAAATTAGACGAAAAAAAGGCGAAAACCGATCCGTTTAATAATCAACCAGAACGTGAGGTAAAGGCTAGCCATTTGTTGATTTGTTTTAAGGATGTAGAGGGCTGTGATAGCGGTTTGACCAAAGATGAGGCAAGGTCAAAAATTGAAAAAATTAAAAAAGAAGCAACTATAAAAAACTTTTCCGAATTGGTAAAAAAGAATTCTACCGAGCCAGGTGCTCGAAACTCCGGTGGTTCACTTGGCTGGTTTAGTGCAGGCAAAATGGTTGCGGAATTTGAAAAAGCCGTCTTCGCTGGCAAGAAGGGTGAAATTATAGGTCCCATCGAGACTCAATTCGGGTATCATTTGATATACAAAGAAGATGAACGTCAGATTAGTGAATTTAAAGTCAGGCATTTGTTCATTAAGACGATGTCAGCGACTGACATAGTGGGTGAACAGACTGATTGGAAGAATACTGAATTGACTGGAAAAAATTTAAAGTCAGCTGTCGTAACCACTAATCAAGTGGACATGACACCGCAAGTGTCACTAGAATTTGATGAACAAGGGGCAAAGTTATTTGCTGATGTCACGGGACGTAATATTAATAAACAAGTTGCAATCTTTTTAGATGGCTACTCAATTAGTTCGCCAACGGTTAATGAAAAAATACCTAATGGTAAGGCAGTAATAAATGGTCGTTTTAGCGCTCAGGAGGCTAAAGTTTTGGCTCAGCGTCTAAACGCTGGTGCTCTTCCGGTGCCAATTAATCTAGTTAATCAGCAATTAGTTGGTGCCACCTTGGGTGCAAAATCAGTTCAAGACAGTGTTAAGGCTGGTTTGATAGGCTTTGTTTTAGTGGCTGTATTTATGCTATTGTTTTATCGCCTGCCTGGTTTATTGGCGGTCATCGCTTTAATGATTTACGTGTCATTTAGTTTAGCCATATTTAAATTGGGTTGGATTTCTTTGATTACCTTGTTTATGATTAATGCTGGACAAGTGACAATTACCTTGGCCGGTATGGCTGGTTTTATTATGTCAATTGGTGTTGCGGTAGATGCTAATATTTTGATTTTTGCTCGTATGCGGGAAGAAATGGCTAATGGACGCCCATTTAGTCTGGCCATTGAAGAGGGATTTCGACGGGCTTGGCCTTCGATCCGTGACAGTAATTCAATGACTTTACTTACCTGTATTATTTTAATGATGACCACCGCAGGTGTGGTTAAGGGTTTTGCTGTTACATTATTTATCGGTGTTGTGGTGTCAATGTTTACGGCTATATTCGTTACCAGAACTTTGTTGAAATTAATTCCTGAAAACATTCTAAGTAAATGGAGTTTTCTTATTAGCTCATCTAAAAAATAATTAAGCTTCGATATGACTAATTATAGTATAATTCAAAAACGTTCAATTTGGCTTGGTGCCTCTCTCGCTCTCTTTGTTATGGCAGTGGCAGCTATTATTTTATGGCAATTCAAGCTCGGCATTGATTTTACAGGTGGCAGTTTGCTTGAAGTGAATTTTAAGGGTCCTCGTCCAACAGTGACTGAAGTCCAGGCAAAATTCACTGCAAATAATATCGGTGATTTGGGGAGTTTGGTAATTCAGCCAATTGGTGAACAAGGCATCGCATTGCGATTTCAAGATTCGACCGAGCTAAAGCATCGAGCGGTTTTAAAGGCACTTAATGATTTAGCACTTGCGAAATCGACTGACAAGAAAGTGACAGACTTAATTGAAGAAGTGCGTTTTGATTCCGTGGGTCCCTCAATTGGACAGGAACTAAAATCTAAAGCCATGAGTGCGGTTTTTTGGGTATTTATTGGTATTTTGTTTTATATCACTTATAGTTTTCGTAAAGTCTCAAAACCAGTTGCGTCATGGAAATATGGCTTAGCTGCATTGGTTGCGCTTGGTCATGACGCCATTATTACTTTAGGTGTATTTGCCTACTTGGGGCATTTTAAGGGTATGGAAATTAATACGCCATTTGTCGCCGCAATTCTTACGGTTATTGGTTATTCAGTTCATGATACGATCGTAGTTTTTGATCGAGTTCGTGAAAACTTGCCAAAAAGTCATGACGATTTTGAGGGTACGGTCAACTTAAGTTTGAATCAAACTCTAGGACGTTCACTTTCAACCTCTTTTACAGTATTATTGACTTTACTGGCGATTTTGTTCTGGGGTGGCGATTCAATCAAACCATTCGCTTTGGCATTAACAATCGGTATTGCCATTGGTACATATTCTTCAATTTTTGTAGCCTCTCCGCTCTTGGTAGTTTGGGAAAAATGGGGTAAAAAATAGATAAAAGATCAATCGATATTTCAGATTTTGTAAAATAGAGGGTTTAGCCCTCTATTTTGACACGACACTGTTTTTTATGTAAAATTACCCTATATTTAAATATAAGACAATTAAATTATTTGAATTTATTTTAATTAATTGACTTATTAATAATCCCCCGGGGAGAAAAATAGTCTATGCGACAATCAAAATTGTTTACGAAAATTACAAAGGATCTGCCTAAGGATGAAACCAGTTTTAATGCCCAAGTTTTAATAAGGGCTGGTTTTATTGATAAATTAGCGGCGGGCATTTATAGTTATTTGCCACTTGGCTTACTTGTCTTGAACAAGATAAATAAAATCGTTAGGGAGGAGATGAACGCTATTGGTGGACAGGAAATACTAATGCCTGCCTTAAATCCGAAAGAGATTTGGGAAGCCACTGGCCGTTGGAGCTCTCTTGATGTGCTATTCAAGCTAAAAGGTGATGACAATAAGGAATACGCACTTGGAGCCACGCATGAGGAAGTGGTTACTCCATTGGCACAAAAACATATTATGTCATACAAAGAGCTCCCTCAATATGTTTATCAAATTCAGACAAAATATCGCAATGAAAAACGGGCCAAAGCAGGCTTAATTCGTGGACGAGAATTTGTGATGAAGGATTTATATTCTTTTCATACGAACGAAGAGGATCTGAACGAATATTATAAGCTTGCCCAAAAAGCCTATTTCAAGGTTTACGAGCGTTGCGGCTTACTTAACCAGACGTATCTGACATTTGCTTCTGGTGGGAGTTTTTCGAAATATTCTCATGAATTTCAAACCGTAACTGATGCCGGTGAGGATACTATTTATATCTGTGAAAAGTGTAGTGTGGCCATTAATGATGAAATTATTAATGAACAAACTGACTGTCCATTGTGTCATAACAAGGTTTTGAAGAAAGAAAAATCGGTCGAAGTCGGCAATATTTTCAAATTAAAGACAAAATATTCGGCTGCGTTTGGCTTTAATTACAAAGATAAAAATGGTGATGAATTGCCGGTTGAGATGGGGTGTTATGGTATTGGACCGAGTCGCCTTATGGCCACCGTGGTAGAGGTGCATCATGATGAGCGTGGTATTATTTGGCCGGAAGAGATTGCGCCATTCAAAGTGCATCTGATAAGTGTCGGAATTGCGACTGAAGAGTTGGTCAAGGTTGCCAATGGATTGTATGATCAATTCAAGCAGGCTGGCATTGAAGTGTTATTCGATGATCGTGAAATCAGTGCTGGACAAAAATTTATGGAATCAGACATGATCGGCTGTCCTTATCGCGTGGTAATCAGCTCTAAGACTTTGCTTCAGAATAAAGTTGAGCTTAAAAAACGACACGAATCAGAATTTGAGCTGGTAAAATTAAATAAAATTGTTGAGGCAATCAGATAATGCTAAAAAAATTTTTTGGAAAATTTAGTCACGATTTAGGCATAGACTTGGGTACCAAAAATACTCTGGTCTATTTGCAAGATAAAGGCATAGTTATAAATGAGCCGACAGTGGTCGCGGTCAATATTAAGACCGACGAGATATTAGCTATTGGTGAGGAGGCTCGTAAAATGCTTGGCAAGACGCCTGCTCATATCCAGGTCGTCAAGCCTTTGGTTGATGGCGTAATTTCTGATTTTGAAATCACTGAAAAGATGCTAAAGTATTTCATTGATAAGGCTCATAAGGATGGTTTCATGTTGGCTCCGAAACCGCGAGTCGTAATTGGCATTCCATTAGATATTACCGAGGTTGAAAAAAAGGCGGTTGAGGATGCGGCAAGGGCGGCGGGTGCAAGGCGCGTTTATTTGGTGGAGGAATCTATGGCAGCTGCAATCGGTGCTAGACTGCCTGTTACAGAACCAACGGCTACGATGATTGTTGATATTGGTGGTGGTACAACCGAGATTGCGGTTATTGCCTTGGGTGGTGTGGTGACATATAAGGCGCTACGTATGGCTGGCAATGAACTTGACAATAATATAGTACAATTCGTACGGGAGGAGTATAATGTTTTAATCGGTGAACAGACTGCCGAAACTATCAAGATGAGAATTGGCTCAGCCACGATGTTAAAAGAGTCGATGGAGTTAGAGGTTCGTGGGCGTGATTTGCTTTATGGTTTGCCTAGAAGTGTTAAGATTTCTGATTCGCAAGTTAGGGAAACAATGCAAAGAACTATTAGGCAAATTATTGATAGCATTAAGTTGACACTTGAATCCACTCCACCTGAGCTTGTAGCCGATATTTATGAACACGGAATAGTGTTGACAGGCGGTGGAGCTTTGCTTCGAGGTCTTGATAAAGAAATTGCCCTTGAAACTCGAATTCCTGTACGAGTTGCGGACGATCCGTTAATTAGTTTGGTCAAGGGGACTGGCGTGCTGCTTGAAAATCAGGAGTTGCTTGACAAGGTGGCAGTGCAAAATACTGATGAATTATAATGTCATATGACTTTTAAGCGCAAATACAAGTCTTTTATTTATTTTGGAGCAGTACTAGTGCTGCTTATTTTTTTCGCGCTAGTTGGATTTGTCCGGCCAGTTGAAAATTTACTGGCTTATGTCATTCGTCCAGTTATGTCTTTGGCCTATAATGGAGGTGCTAAGTTTAGTCGAATTTACGGCGAGCAAACGGACCGGCGCGACCTGAATCAGGTTGTGGCTGATCTCGAAAATCGTTTAAGTGCGGCTAATTCAGAAAATTTACGCTTAAAATTGCTTGAAGAGGAGAATAAAACCCTGCGCGAACATTTGAATTTTTTGGTCACCAAGCAAAAGAAGTATGTTATGGCAAATGTTATTTACGGTGGCGATCCGAACTTGGTCAATCAGCAATTAGTTATCGATCAAGGCACTAAAAATGGTATAATCCCTGGTCTAGCCATTGTGGATAGTAATGGTAACGTTGTAGGAAAGATATTGTCTGCCAATAGTCTAACCGCCAATATTTGCTTGATCAATAATTCGAGCTGTCAATTTGCTTCGACCATTATGAACAAAGGTAAGACCATTGGTGTAACAAAGGGTGAATTAGGTTTGACTATAAAAATGGATTTTATACCGCAGACCGAGCAGATAAAAAAGGATGATATTGTGTTTACTTCAGGTTTGGAAAACAATATTCCAAGAGGTCTAGTGATTGGACGATTGTCGGAGATTAAAAAGGAAAATAATGCCTTGTGGCAAACCGCCAGTATAGAAAGTTTTAGTAATTTTAATGAGCTATCCGTTGTGGCTGTCATTATTCCATAAATATGATAAGAATTTTGATACATGTGTTGATAGTTTTGATCATTTTTTTGTTGCAAGTTTTTATCAGTGGTTTGCCAGGTAATCTCAATTCTGCGAATATAGTTCTGGTTAGCTTAATTTTTTATTTGGTTTTTGATGATATCAACACCTTGCTTTATTGGTTGATCTCATTGGCACTCCTGCAAGAATCGATAACTTATTTACCATTTGGTGCCATGCTCATTAGCTTGTCAGTATCAGTCTTCGTCGCTTATCTTTTATTAACCAGTTGGTTAACGAATCGATCACTTTATTCATTACTCATTTTGACCTGGGTGGTAACCATTATAAATAATGGCGTGCTCTATGCTTATAGTGCATTTATAAACCTTGTTCGTGATCAGTCATTTATGTTAAATACTGAATTGATGCCGCAGCGTTTTTTTTGGTCGCTGCTGATAAATTCATTACTAATGCTTATTATATTCAATATTCTTAATTTTATTAATCCAAGATTAAAGCCATTTTTACTCCTTAAGAATAGATAACTTCACATGATATTTTCTAAGTCAAAAAATGAGCAACCAACTTTTGATCCTTTCAAAATTCAGGAAGGTAATTCTAGGCATGGCAAACTAAATGATGTTTATCGACTTTCCTGGACAGAGGCGAGTTTATTTACTGGCCAAAAAACTGGAGAAAGTGTTGGTAAAAGTTTTGACCTTGAACGACTTCGAGTTTATGGTCTAGTTTTTGTCGTGCTTTTTTTATTTTTAATCGGCAGAACTGCTTGGTTACAGGTTATAAATGGTGATTACTACTACAAAATGGCCGAAGGGAATAGAATAAGGGTTGAAAGAATCGAGGCAAGACGAGGGGTGATATACGATCGGAATAATGTACCACTAGTTCATAATCAAGCGAATTTTGTTTTGTATTTGGTGCCCTCAGATTTAACGAAAAATGCTGATGATTTGAATAAGATGGTGATGAGGATAGCTGATGTCTTGGCACCTATGTCTGCTCGTCAAAACTTGATAAACAGTACCAGTACCGATGAACAGATAACTAGCAAGGAGATTGCGCGTAATATCTTTGCAGGTCTTGACAATGTTAAGCCTCATTCACTTGAAAGTTTTCGGCCGCTCTTTGTGGCGGACGGCATAGATTATGACAAGGCTATTCTATTGTATTTAGAGTCGGCTAACTGGCGCGGTGTCGTAATCTCAAATAAAATTAAGCGTGACTATAATGTAGAATCAAAGACCTTGTCTCATGTTCTTGGTTATACTGGGAAAATTAATGACAAAGAATTGGCTAAATTGGGTGATGAATATTTGCCTATTGATTATATCGGTAAGAACGGATTAGAGTATTTTTATGAAAATCAGCTTCGTGGCCAAAATGGCAAAAAACAAATTGAAGTTGACGCCTTAGGTAAAGAGAAAAAAATATTAAATTTTACAGAGTCAGTAGACGGTAATAGTTTGGTATTGACAATCGATCTGCAAATGCAAAAAAAATTAGAAGAATTAGTTTTGGCTCAGCTGCAAAAAACTGGTTTGACTAGGGCCTCAGCTATTATTCTTAATCCAAACAATGGCGAAGTCTTGTCAATGGTGAGTTATCCAGCTTATGATAATAATCTTTTTGCTCGTGGTATTACGCATAACGAATATCAAAAAATCATTGACGATAAAAATTTGCCGCTGTTTAATCGCGCAGTTGCAGGAGAATTCCCATGTGGTTCGACGATAAAGCCAGTTATGTCAGCAGCCGCCCTGCAGGAAGGCGTAATTAATGAAAGTACTATATTTACGAGTCGCGGTGGACTTCGTGTTGGTCAATGGTTTTTTCCTGACTGGAAAGCTGGCGGCCATGGCGTTACGAATGTGAAAAAAGCCATTGCTGAATCAGTTAATACATTTTTTTATATAATCGGTGGCGGTTATGAAGATTTTCAGGGTCTTGGGGTAGACCGGATTATAAAATATGATAAATTATTTGGTCTAGGAGAACAGGTCGGTATCGATTTGCCAGGTGAGGCCAATGGCTTTGTACCGACTAAACAATGGAAAGAGGAAGCTAAGCATGAAAATTGGTATGTTGGTGATACTTATCATTTATCGATCGGGCAAGGCGATTTAACCACCACACCGCTTCAGGTAGCACAATTTACTGAGTATTTTGCTAATGGTGGTAAAATGTATGTACCGCATTTAGTAAAAACAATTCTGTCAGCTGACGAAAAATCATCACAAAAAGTTGAGCCGAGTATTACAAAAGAAAATATTGTTGATCCTGTGAATACGCAAATAGTTAGAGAGGGAATGCGTCAGACTGTGACTAATGGTAGTGCGAGAAGTATGAACCTGGTGGTGCCTGTGGCGGTCGCTGGCAAGACGGGCACGGCTCAATGGTCCACCAAGAAAAAGCCGCATGCTTGGTTTACTGGTTTTGCTCCCTATGAAAAGCCTGAATTAGTAATCACTGTTTTAATTGAAGAGGGGGAGGGCGGTGATATAAATGCGGTGCCGATTGCACGAGAGTTTTTGAAATGGTATTTTAGTCCGAAAGTCGCCTCGAGTACCGCGACATCAACGCCTTCAAGATAAAAAACAGGGACGATTCAAATTAATGAACCGCCCCTTTGTTGCCGGCAGAAATCAAGATATAATTTTGATTTTTTTTGAATGAACGAGTTTTATAACCTCGATCTCTACCTTTCGCTTACCCCAGTTTTTAGCCAAGTCGAGTCCTTTTTGTCCTTCGCCCATAAAGAGATCGATATGACTGCTACTTCTTTTCATTGCTTCGCCGGTATCTTCTACCATACCGACGTACTGTTGCCCGGTTTCTTTGTCAGTTATCCGCAAAATCGTGCGTGGCGGAAACTGCTTTAAATTGGCACTTATAGTCCCAATTTGAGGACGCACGCCTGTGATTGTCTCACCTCCTTTGCCGTTTAATATGACTTCTTTCTTGTAACTACCGGAATTGTAGGTTCTTTGCCCTTTTTTTGGGGCATAATAACCGGTAGCAACACCTTTGAGCCGCTTAACGACCCTGATGTCTTTGACCGAATTTAGTGAGGTTATTCTCCATTGTATTTCAGGATGGATATAAGCACCACTAGGCTTCGGACAAGCCAGGAGGGGTAAGCAAAAAACAACGGCAACGATTAAGGTTTTGATCATGTAACCTCCCTTTCGTTTTCTGTGTTTTTTGCCTTTCTACTGTATATAAACAAAAAAACTAGTCCTTGGGCAAAGATTAGTTTTTTCGAATGTACGTAGAATATATCACGGAATTGATATTTAGTCAAATATTGACATATTTATCTAAATATTATAATATACAAACATAAATACCCAATTTTTTGGGCATTTTTTAATAAATCTCTCACACTCTGTTTATTTTCTTGTCTGCTAATTGCGGATTGATGAGTGGAGGTCTAAAGAAAAAAATATGGTAACTTTACCAACAATCGAGGAGATGCTAAGTGCTGGTATGCACTTTGGACATCGCACCTCAAAATGGCACCCCAAAATGGCGCCTTTCATTTTTAGCTCACGCAATGGCGTGCACGTTATTGATTTAGCAAAAAGTCGTAAGCTTTTAAAGACTGCGCTTGAACAAATCGAGAATTGCGTTGCTGAAGGCAAGGTTCTACTGGTAGTTGGCACTAAAACTCAGGTCAAGGATTCTTTGAAGGCTATGGCAATTGAGGCCAATGTTTCATATGTTAATGAAGGCTGGATTGGCGGTGTTATTACGAATTTTGCAATCATTCGCAAAGCTATCAAAAAGTATGTTGATTTGACAACAGAAAAGAAGATGGGCTTGCTTACTAAATATACAAAAAAGGAACGTATTAAATTTGATCGAGAGATTGATCGTTTGGAGAAAAAGGTTGGCGGTTTGACTAATCTTAATCGAACTCCTGATTTGATTTTTATTTGGGATATCAAAGAGGAATCAACAGCTCTGACAGAAGCTAAAAAGAAAAATATTCCAGTAGTGGCGGTCTGTGATACTAATGTCAATCCTAAGGATGTTGATTATATTATTCCGGCCAATGACGATGCGACAAAAACGATCAAACTGGTATTGAATCTAGTGGCTCAGGCTATCAAGGCGGGTCACGAAAGAGCTGCTAAGCCGGTGCAGAACGTAAAGCCAATAGAGAAGGCTGCCTAGTTAAATCAACTTAACTTAACTTGTAGATTATTGAAAATTTAAATATACTAATATGTCTATTTCATTAGAACTTATTAAGGATTTGCGCGAGCGAACAGGTGCTGGCATGGCTGATTGCAAAAACGCCTTGACCGAGGTTCAGGGTGATGTTGAAAAGGCCATCGAATTGCTGCGCAAGAAGGGTATTGCTAAAGCTGCCAAACGTTCAGATCGTGAGACTACTGAGGGCTTGGTTAAATTAGCCACTAATGAGACCGGTAAAGAGGGTTATATTGTTGAGATTAACGCTGAAACTGATTTTGTAGTACGCTCAGATGGCTTTCAGTCTTTTGCAAGCAGGCTCATTGACTTCATCAAGGAAACGCAACCTAAAAATTTAGAGCAGTTAATGGCTTCTAAATTTGAAAATGGTACCGTGCAGGAAGATCTAGAAGCTTTTAGCTCAGTGGTTGGTGAAAAACTTGAAATCAAGAAATTTGCCCATGTCAGCACGACTGGTAGTGTTGGTGTTTACTCACACGCAGGTGGACGCATCGGCGCTTTAGTGGCAATTGATAAAGCTGATGCTGCTGATTTAGCTCGTGATATTGCCATGCAGGTGGCAGCTTCGTATCCAAAGTATATTAAACCTGAAGATGTTCCAGCCGCAGAGGTGGAAAAAGAAAAAGATATTTATGCCGAACAGTTGCGCAAAGAGGGTAAACCAGAGGAAATGATTGCTAAAATAATGGCAGGCAAGGTTAATAAATACTATGAAGAGGTTTGTCTAATTAAACAAGAATATATCAAAGACGATTCAAAGAAAATTGAAAACATTTTGGCAGGAGCCAATGTGGAAAATATGATTCGTTTTTCATTGTAATGAAAGTACTTAAAGTACAATTTTATCCTTGGGACAAACCAATTATAGTTGATGCGCAAGGTCTCGATTTCAAGAAAGGTGCTGTTGTTGTTTTTCGTCACGAGGGTTCAAATGAACTGGGCGAAGTTGTAGGCTTTGCTGAAGTTGATATTGAACAATACAACAAAGAGCAGGGTAATCTGCGCAGCGTGAGTCGAGCGGCCAGTACGACCGACTTGCAAGCTGAGCTGGATGATGAGCAAAAAAGTGAGATGATCAGTGAGGCTCGTAAACTTGTTCATGAATATAATTTAGAAATGAAAGTGGTTGATGTTCATCAGTCATTAGATGGTAGTCGGGTAACTTTTGCCTTTATTGCTGACGGTCGAGTTGATTTTCGTGATTTGGTCAAAGAATTGACAAAGAAATACAGTCGAACAATTCGTCTGCAACAAATTGGTATTCGTGATGAAGCTAGACTGTGCGGTGATTGTGGTCATTGTGGTCGCACTCTTTGCTGCAAAGGACATGTTAAAGATTTTATGTCGATAACGTCTGAGATGGCAGAAGCTCAACAATGCGAGCATCGCGGTTCTGAGAGAATTTCCGGTTGTTGTGGTCGCCTAATGTGTTGTTTGTCATATGAGGAAAAAGGCTACAAGGAATCATCGAAAGACTTTCCGCCGATTGGTTCAATTGTTAATGTTGATGGTCGTCGTGGTGAAGTTATTAATTGGAAAGTTCTTAAGCGTTGCGTTTTGGTTAAATTTCCTGATGAAGGTGGTGGTCGAGGCTACTCACTTGTTGATGTTGACCTGGATCGGAACAAAAAAAAATAACGTAGTAAGAATAAGTTCAAAAAATCACAGTTTAAAGACTGTGATTTTTTAATTGTTAATAAAAATGCTGTATAAAATATTATTTTGAGCTGAATATTACCACATAATTTATTTTTATGTTATAATTATGACAACTTAAAAAGTTAATAATATCTTATGATTTTCAAAACCAACGTAGCCATAAATGGCTTTGGTCGGATTGGTCGTGCGACCTTTAAGGCTCTAATAGAAAAAAAAGGCATTAAAGTGGTGGCAATTAATGATTTAACCGATACTGAAACACTAGCCCATTTATTCAAATATGATTCCTGTTATGGGACATATCCAGGTAAGGTTAGTCATACCAAGGATTGCATTGTGGTTGATGGTATAAAATATCAAGTTTATGCTGAAAAAGATCCAAAAAATTTACCCTGGAAGACATTGAAAGTTGATGTGGTGGTCGAGTCGACTGGCCGCTTTGTCAAGGCGGATGATGCTGGTCTACACATTGAGGCTGGAGCCAAAAAAGTAGTAATTTCAGCTCCTGGCAAAGGTGACATTAAAACTGTAGTCCTTGGCGTGAATGAAGAAAAATTATTAAAGTCAGATAAGGTTTTTTCTATGGCATCATGTACGACGAATTGCCTTGCACCAGTCACAGCCGTTATTGAGCGTGAATTCGGCATCCTTAAGGCTATTATGAGTACAGTGCACTCGTATACGGCCGATCAAAACCTGATAGACAGTCCTCACCGTGATTTGCGACGTGCGCGAGCCGCTGGTCTTAATATCATTCCTACAACGACCGGGGCGGCAATTGCCGTTACCGAAACCATTCCAAAATTAAAGGGTAAGTTCGATGGTATGGCGATGCGTGTGCCGACACCAACTGGTTCACTCTGTGATGTTACCTTTGTGACCAAGAAAAAAGTAACTGCCGAACAAGTTAATGCGGCCATTGTTAAAGCTACTAAAGAGGCTAAATTAAAAGGCATTTTGACCGCCACTAAAGAACCAATCGTTTTGGCTGATATTGTGGGTAATCCGGCTAGCTCGATTGTTGATTTAGAATTGACCAAGGTGGTTGATGGTGATTTGTTGAAAATCGTGGCATGGTATGACAATGAATGGGGTTATTCAAATAGATTGGCTGATATTTGTGAGTTTGTGGCCAAGAAAAAACTTTTATAAATAATATTTTCATGGCAGATTTATTATTGAAATTAAAAAAAGCCAATTTAGTTGGTCGCGGTGGTGCTTCTTATCCAGTTTGGCAAAAATGGCAAGCAGTTAATGATGCTATTTTAAATCCATTAGCAGTAGGTGATAGTGGACAAGCTGGTAAGTTCGTGGTTTGTAATTGTTCAGAAGGTGAACCTGGGGTTCATAAAGACGGTTATATTATTAGCCATCATGCAGAGCGCATTATTAATGGCATGAAATTGGCGATAGAATACTTAGGAGCAAAACAAGGAATTTTTTATCTCAATTCTAATTATTATCGTAATTTCAAGAAGCTACTCGAAAATGAAATTGTAAAATCAGGGGCGCCGATTGTTTTATTTGAAAAACTGCATATTGCAGGTTATATTGGTGGGGAAGAGACAACCCTGCTTAATGTTATTGAGGGTGGCCGACCAGAGCCTAGACTTAGGCCTCCTTTTCCGACAACTCATGGACTTTGGAATCAGCCGACATTGGTACAAAATGTTGAGACTTATTATGATATTAGTCTAGTTGCGAGTAATGAGTATGAATCAAAGCGATTTATTGGTGTCACTGGCGATTGTATGTTTGAGGGGGTTTATGAATTCTTGGCTACATCAACGATAGAAGAAGTGCTAAAAGCCACTAAAAATTATCCAAATTTTGACTTTTTCGTTCAAATCGGTGGGGATGGGTCTGGCGAGATTTTAAATCACAAGCAGTTAAAAGTGCCAGCTTCTGGTTGTGGCTCGATTCATGTTTATAGTGTGATGAAATATCGGCCACATGAATTAATTCAGGGCTGGGTCAGATTTTTTAAGAATGAATCATGCGGTAAATGTACGCCGTGTCGTGAAGGGACAAATAGATTAGTGAATATTCTCGCTGAGAGTCGACCAGACTGGTCAATGATAAAGATGCTTTTAGATAATCTTAGAGATACTGCCTTTTGCGGTCTTGGTATGGCTGTGCCGATACCCATCGAAACATATATAAAAAATGTGATTGCAGTTTTTGATGAAAAAATTTTGAAATTAACGTCAGTTGAGCGTCAACTTATTCTTGCAACTTTTAAAGTTAAATAATCATTAATATGCCTGATCCTAAGATAAAATTATTATCAATTGACGTTTTGTTCAAGCAAGCGCTGGATATGTATAAGATCGCCTTTAAGCAGTTTTTTTGGCTTCAATTAGCACCGTTATTGGCCTTTATTCCAGTTATGCTATTTGGTGTATTATTGGCTTATGCAATAAAGATTCAGGCAGAGTTGCCAATTATGCTTGGTTTAGGCTTTATAACCTTTATGGCATTCAGTTTTGGTCTTTATTATGGAATTATGTTTTCGATGGCGCCTTACATGCTTCTTAGAAATCTTAAACCTGATGCTGATTGGAAACAGCTCTTGTTTGAAGGTCGACCATTTTTGGGAAAATTTATTGGTGTGTCATTGCTGTATGGCTTGATCATATTTGCGGGTCTGCTTTTTTTTATAATTCCTGGCATCATTTTTGCCGTTCAATATTCATTTGTGGTCTTATTGGTTATAATCGAAAACAAGTCTACAGACGCCTTTGAACGCAGTAAGGAACTCGTGAGGCATTATTGGTGGGAGGTGGCTCTGCGCTTGTCGGTACCACTGATATTTAGTTTAACTTTGAGTATTTTGAGTGATCAGGCAGGCAAGATTTCTGGACTCGAACCCCTAAACATGGTTGCTTTTATTGTGAGTTTATTGATGGGGCCAGTTTTTATGATATATAATTACGCCATTTATCAAGATCTAGTGAGAATAAAAGGAATTTAGTATGCCAAGTAAAAAATTTAAAGTTGAATTGAATGGTAAGAAAATTGAGGCCATAGAGGGCGAAACAGTATTTGAGTTGGCGGCCCGCAGCGGTATTGCTATTCCGGCTTTGTGTGAACATCCTGACTTTCCGCACAAGGCCAATTGTCGCGTTTGCGTGGTTGAAATCTTGGGTAGACGTAATTTGGCCACTTCCTGTTCGACCATAGTGGCAGAAGGCATGGTGATAAATACAGAAACTGAAAGGGTTAAGATGGCACGATCATTGAATCTTGAAATGCTTTATGCTTCACATGTAGAAAAATGCGCGACTTGTGTTTGGCGACTCAATTGCAAGCTCCTCCAATACGCCGGTGAATACAAGATAAATATGAATACCTTTGCTGAACGCAAGCGTCATCGCAAGACTTATAAATTTGCTAATGCGGTTGAGATTGATGGCACCCAGTGCATTGATTGTAATAACTGCATCGATGCCTGCTCCAGGATTCAAAATATTAATTATTTAGAAATGAAGGGCAAGGGCGTGTCACAAGAGATTTGTCCAACTTCTAAAAAAGGGATTGAATGTATTTTGTGTGGTCAGTGTGCGGTTCATTGTCCGGTCAGTGCCGCACAAGAACAATATGATTATGCTGAAGTAGAAAAACTGATCAAGGAGGGTAAAAAAACCGTGGTTGTGCAATTTGCTCCCTCGATACGTGTTTCAATTGGCGAAGAATTTGGCTTGCCTTATGGTAAAATTCTAACACCTCAATTGGTCGAGGCCTTGAAACTGCTTGGTTTTAAATATGTCTTTGATGTCAATTTCGCGGCGGATGTTACCACTATGGTTGAAGCTGAGGAGTTGATTGAAAGAATTACTAACAAGGGAGCAATGCCGATGATTACCTCATGTTGTCCGGCCTGGGTAAGATATGTAGAATATTATCGACCGGATTTGATCCCAAATATTACAACTTCACGTTCGCCGCAGATGCATAGTGGTGGTTTGATTAAGACATTCTGGGCTGAACAACAAAAAATAGCCTCCAGTGAAATTGTAGTTGTCTCAATCATGCCGTGTACGGCGAAAAAATTCGAGGCCAGTCGCTCTGAGATGTTTATGAATGGCAAGCGCGTCGTGGATTTTGTTTTAACCACTCGTGAGCTGGCATTTATGATTAAAAAAGCCAATATTGATTTGGCAAAACTCAAGGGGTTAGAAAGCGATGCACCTCTGGGAGTATCAACTGGTGCAGCAGCTCTGTATGGTGGCTCGGGGGGCGTGATGGAGTCGGCACTCCGCACGGCACAAGCGGTTTTGTGTGGTGAAGATGCTAAGCTATGCAAAGAGCGACTTGAGTTTATTAACACGCGCGGACTTGATGGTATAAAAACAACGGTGGTTGATTTTGGTGAAAAAGGCAAGGTTCGGGTCGGTATCGCTAACGGTATGCGGCACGTCCAGGAACTGCTTAAGCGCATCGATGAATTTGATTATATCGAGATGATGGCCTGTCCCGGTGGCTGCATTGGCGGCGGCGGTGAACCCATACCGACAACCAATGCAATCAGAATTGCTCGCGCCAAAGCCCTATTAAAGATCGATAAAGACAAGCCGATCCGTGAAGCGCATAAAAATCTAGAGGTAAAAGACACGCTTGCCTGGCTTAAAAACAAGGGTACTAAGATTGAACATCAAGTACTACATACCAAGTATTTTAAAAGAAAACAATAAATATGTTCAAGAAAAAAAATCAATTAGGCACAATCACTATAGCGATCGGTGATCGTAATGTCCACGCAGCAGATGTAAATCAGTTATTGGGCATCGCTGGCGATTTGATAATTGCTCGTCTTGGTGTTAACGTTGAACGTACCGAGGTAGAACATTGCAGCGCTTTGATCACGGTGGTTGTAGAGGGCAGCGCTAAAGAAATTTCTGCATTAACAAAAAAACTAGATAGTCTTTATGGGGTAGTAGCTAAATCTAGTATTGTGATTGAGGGATAAGATTACCCCCGGAAAAGATATAATTAATACATAAACCTATGGCTTTAACACAAGAGCGCTTATTGGAAAAAGTAAATACATCAGATATGACTTGGTTGCTTGGTCTTGTCGGTATTGCTACATTTTTGCCATTTGTAATTCATTTGCAATTGTTGACCGGCCCCATTATTAATGCCATCTTGATTATTACTTTAATCGTGTTAGGAGTACGCAGTGCTTTGGTGGTGGCCTTGATTCCAAGCATCATGGCATTGGCGGGTGGCTTGTTGCCCTTGGTACTGGCTCCCACTGTACCTTTTATTATGCTAAGCAATGTTATAATGATATTAGTACTTGATTATATTTATAATCTCAACCTTAGCCTAAAAGGTTTTGGCCTAGGTATTCTAGTGGGGGCATTCTTTAAGTCTTTATTTTTATATGTTTTGGCTACATTTGTGATGGGCTTGATTAATAATCCGGTTGCCACTTCGATGGTACCCAAGCTATTTGGCATTTTGCAATTCGTCACAGCTCTCGCTGGTGGACTTATAGCTTTCGGTTTTTTGAAATTCGTTAAAAGGCTTTAAAATACTATATGGAAAAGAAAAAAATAGGCATATTTTCACTGACTTGTGATGAAGGTTGTTCAATCTATATGATTGAGGTATTTAACAATAAATTAATCGGTTGGCTGGAAAAGATGGAGATAAAATATTTTATGTCGATCAAAGAGCGGGTTGAGATTAAAGATTTTGATATTTGTCTAGTAGAAGGGATTGTCACCACAGAGCGCGACAAGGCCGATATTGAGAAGATTCGTGCTAATACGAAAATCTTGATCGCCATGGGGACATGCGCTATGACGGCCCAACCCTCAGGCATGAGAAATAACTTCAACGAAGCGCAGTTTGAAAATATTAAGGAGCGATTAGTAAAATTCAAATTTTTACCGCGTGCGCATGCGATTAAAGATATTGTAAAGGTTGACGACAATATTGTAGGTTGCCCGATAGATGAAAAAAAATTCATTGAAGTTTTTGAGAAACACCTAAACGCTTAAAGTATTTAATATTAAATATATGCATACATGTGATTTGAATATCAGTATAGACAAGATTTCTAAAATTGAAGGGCATGCTGATCTGGATATTGTAATTAAGGGCGGGCAGGTGGAGACTGTTGATTTACGGGTTATGGAGAATTTGCGTTTTTTCGAGGAGGGAGTCAAGGGTCAATCGGCTCTGGCAGTACCGGCTTTGGTTTCGAGGATTTGCGGCACCTGTTCGATTGCACACATGACAGCCTGTACAGAGGCAGTTGAGAAGGCTCTAGAGATTAAAATTACCGAGCAGGCCATGTTACTACGAAAACTGACCATGTACAGCTTAATGATCCGGGATCACGCTTTGCATCTGTATTTTTTCGTACTGCCTGACATGTTCAATGTCGATTCGATCTTGGACATACCGGAAGATCAGAAAGAATTAATTCACCAGGCTCTACATATCAAGGAAGCAGGTAATAATTTGTCCAAATTAGTGGCAGGCAGGTCTGTACACGCGACTTTTGAGGTTGTGGGTGGCTTTTCGCATGTGCCAGATAAAAAAGATTTTCCAGCTATGATCGAGGAATTAAAAAGTATTCGTCACATGGTTGTCGATTTAGCTGATCTCTTTTTGAAATGCGATTGGGAGCTTAAACGTAAAACAAATTTTGTCGCCTTAAAAACTAAAGACTTTTCATTCCTTGAGGGTGAGATTGTTAGTTCGACTGGAGCAGTTATTAAGGAAGAAAATTTTTACGATCATTTGACCAAGGTGGTATTGCCATATTCGCAAGCTAACGGTTTTGAATTTGAAGGTCATGAATATATGGTGGGGTCGTTGCCACGAATTAATTTGAATAGTGAGGCGCTGCACCCCAATACCAAGCGCGATCTAGCTAGGCATTTAGCTGTTTTTCCTTCGGAAAATATTTATCACAATAATTTGGCTCAGGTTATTGAAATTATGCACTCGATAGATCATACGATTGAGATTCTTGAAACCTATGACTTTAAGCCCGAGGCGATAGTAAAGCCAGGTAAGATGACGGGTGAGGGCGTAGGGGTTATCGAAGCTCCAAGGGGGACCTTGTATTATTGGGTCGGTATCGATGAAGGTAAGGTCCGTTATGCAAACTTGGTAATTCCGACTGCGCAAAATCTGGTCAACATGCGTTCTGACGTCAAGGAGGCGGTCAAGAATATTTGTGCCTTCGGAGATGGGGCTGTCGAAAAATGGGAAACGGACATAAAATTTGAGGTCGGCAAAATGATCCGAGCTTACGATCCTTGCATGTCTTGTGCCTCTCATTTCCTGAGAATTAATTGGAAAAAATAACCGAACATAAAAAGTACCTTATAGGTGCTTTTTTATTTCTGCAATTAAGTTTTTGAGTAGCGAATCGTAATCGCCAGACATTGGTAGACAAAAAATCGTCACTTGGTCGAGCTGGTCTAGCTTTTTTAAAAGCTTTAAAGTAAAACCCAGATCTAAATCGTGCATAGAAAAGCGCGGGCTATCTATTATTTTATCGATATCGTGTAATATTTTGATGCTTGAAATACCTTCAACTGCGTCAATGATGATTAGTTCTTTATTTAAGGGGTGCAGGTTGTCGTTGGGGTCTTGATGAATGAATTGGTAATCTGGAAAAGCATGGCTTAGTGCTGGTATGAATTTTATAGCCAGGTTGTCATTTTCTAGGAGGGAATTGCCAAAGATGTGAATTATTTTTGTCATTAATTTAGTCTAGCATAAAATTTGGACAAATAAAAAACGACGCTGACTGGGCAGTGTCGTTGTGGATTTTTAGGCAGCTAATTTTAGCAATTGATTATCGAGTCGCATCTTGGCTGACCAAATGTCATCTTTCGTTCCACTCACAACTTCTTTAAAAACGCCTTCTTCAGGCTTAAGTTGGCTAACAATCTTGATTTGCTTGATTAATTTTTCAAGCTTAAGTTCGTGATTGCCGGTAAAGAGTGGTGGATATTTAAGATGTTTGCCCTTGCCCATGGGTTCGCCCAGTAGGCCATAGAATTTGTGCTTGCCTGTTGGCATCATAACTAAAACGCCATGGTAGGTTCGATTGGGTAATAGCATTGTAAGGATCATGGTTTGATCGGCGGCTTTGCACATATGAAAGCTCCTCCTGTAATTGAGATAAATTAATACTAGCATACAATAAAAAAAATACCAGCGATTAGCGGGTATTTTTATTTGATGCCTTTATTATTGCTTTATGTATTTGAGAATACTATTGGCCGCGATGGCTCCCTCTGAAGCGGCGGTAATGATTTGTCTGAATTTATTGGAGCCGGTTGTAATGTCGCCTGCGGCATATATTCCTGGAATATTAGTTGAACCGGTAGCGTCGATAATTATGAAGCCATTTTCGTCCATATTGATGCCACATTCTTTTAGTAATTCAGTATTTGGCTCTGAGCCAACCTCGATGAAAATTCCGTCAATATTTAAAATATTTGAGCCGTTAAAGTCTTTACTTAATTCTAGGGCCGATACCTTTGTCTCACCTTTGATGGCGAGGACGTTGGTATTAAAAATTATTTCAATCTTGGGATTAGTCGCTATTGCTTTTTGCCAAGCATCTTCTGCTCGAAGTTCAGCTCCTCTGTAGATCAAATAAACTTTGTCGGCGATTTCTCCCAAATGCACAGCTGCAGTTGCTGCCGCATCATTGCCTCCAATGACAGCTACGGTTTTTTGCTTGAAGAAAAAGCCATCACAAGTGGCGCAATATGAGATGCCTTTGCCCAAAAATTCAGCTTCGCCTGGTACACCCAGGTGACGATGGCTTGTTCCTAGCGCCAAGATCAAGGTTTTGCTCTCAAAGACTTCATTATTTGCTAAAATAACTTTATAGCCGCCATCGATTTTGGTAATTGAACTGGCCATTTTTTCCTTGAATTCAATTCCGTAGCTTTTAACGTGCTTGAGCATTAGCTGAGTCAAATCAAGGCCATTAATTTTTTCAATGCCAAGCCAATTGGCAATTAGGTGAGGAGTACTGGCAAGACCACCGGGTACTGAACCGATAATCACATGTTTCAAGCCATAGCGACTCAAATAAAGCGAGGCGTTGAGTCCGGCAGGACCAGCACCGATAATTATTGCATCTAACATGGGATTATAATTCTTGGCTTAATTCTTGAGAAAACGTATTCTTTTCTCGAAAGCCGATATATTCTTTTGCAACTTCGCCCTTTTTAAAAAGCTTGAGTGCTGGAATTGATTGGATTTGATATTTGGCGGCAATATTCTGATGCGCTTGATTATCTACGTCAAGTTTGGCGATTTTTATTTTGCCAGCAAATTCTGCCGCTAATTCGTCAAGTACTGGGGCCATCATGCGACATGGTCCACACCACGGTGCCCAAAAATCAACTAAAACTGGCAGGTCAGATTTTAAAACTTCGGTCTCAAAATTTTCAGCATTTAACTCGATTGCGTTACTCATATTATTAATAAATTATAAAATTATTTGGATTTAAAAATTTGTTCGAAGTCTTTTTTCGATAGTCTTTCACCTCGATCAAATTTGCACAGTAAGTCGTTTTCCAGGAGTTCAGTAGCCAACATGGCAACGGCTTGCCGGACAGCGTTGATTTGTGGAATGACATCGACACAAGATTTCTGTTCATCGATCATTTTACGAATACCGCGAAATTGACCCTCAATCCGAGAGATACGATTAATTATTTTATTTCGTGCAACATCTACTTCGATTATTTTTGTCATAATTATACCCTATGGGGGTATTATAGATCAGTTTAATAAAAATTGCAAGTGGTTTAAAGTTTAATTATTTGCCCTCATAAAAAACTAGACCAAGGTCAACTAACTTATCGCATGGCTTCTCGATCAAGTGCTTTTTGATGAAAGTTGCGATTTTTAAGAAATCTTGATTATTGATATACAGAACAACAAAAGTTTTGTAAATACTGGCCTTTTTTTTCAGGTAGATTACCTTTTTGTCATTAATAATTTCATTGTTTGAGAAATCATAAAAAAAATCAAAATCCTTCCATAAATAATTTTTTTTAGTTCCTTTTATTGAGAGCGTTATGCCTTCGGTATTTATACCGTATGTTTTAGTTGAATAAAGCAGGTACTTATTTAAGAAAAAATATGTAATGACGGAAAGAAAAATGGTTAACAAGTAAAGGAGTGGTTTTGAAAAAAGTTCAAGATATTCCTCAAGGTTTTGGTCTTGGGTGAAAATTAGTGGGGCAGTGACACCAAAAGAATAAATTGTAATAAAGGATATTGGAATAGCAATTAAAACCAAAATATTTTGAATTTTGTGTCGCTTTTGACTAGGTTTGATTTCCCAGGTGATTTCTTCTAATTCGGGCATTAGTTTAAAATTATTTATATATGATAATTATACTATAAAAAGCCGTTGTTTAAAAATCATGCCCCTTAATATTTAAAAACATAAACCTCACCATTATCAAAACTCTTGTACTCTTTGGATGTAGTTTTGGCTTCCTCAATTATCCTTGCTGAATCAGTCCAGTATTTGTTAATGACAAAATATGACTCATTAACGCCTACGAGATTTTTTGCCTGATTCATGGTAGATTGATTCGGTGATTCATAAACCATTTCAAGATAATAACCATAAAGTGGTCCACCAGTTGGTATGGGATAATAGAAAATATCATTTTTAAAATATTTTTTAAAACCGTATAGATGAAGAGCAGCCGCACTAACTTGTTGATTAGCTAGGACTATAAAGTCCTGCTTGGCGTGCTCATTAATCCAAGTAACTGCCTCGATATCGGCCTGACCAACAGAAACACCGCGCGAGTTAAAATATTCATCATTTCGAGGGTACAAAAAATATAAATTTGCCGTAGTGATTGTGGTAAAAATCATTACAAATATAATTTTGATTATCAGGTTGGCGTGCTTTTGGTGGTGATAAATGTAGTAGGCCAATTCAAGAAATATTGGTAGTAAAGTTAAGAATGACAAGGTGAATAATCTGGCGGCATAATCGGCTTGTTCATAGTTTATGAGGGCGCTATTGCTAATCATGCTCATAATCAAGCCAGACAAAGTAAGACTAACGGCTAATAAATAATTTTTTTTGAAAACAAGACGAGTTTTGTGGAGATAAAAAGCGGCCACAATTAAACCTAAAATTAAAATAATCTGATTGAAGTAAAGTAGGTAGATAGTATTTAAAAAGAGATTGAATTTGTAAGGAACGGTGAATAATTTGTCACCAACAAGCATGGAAAGATTTGGCCAAGTCAACTTAGCATTTGCGAAACTTGAAAAATAATAACTCAGAGGAACGAGAAAAATGGCAGAGAGGTAAAGAAGGGATTTTTGCCATTTTTTGCTGGCAAAATTTAAGCCAAATAAAAGTAGGCCAGGTATACCCGAAATTGGGTGAATACTGAGTCCGGCAGCTACCAGTAAAATGTTGATCAGCGTGGTTTGTTTGGTATTGTCGGTGTTTAGATTTAACACCAATAGACAAAAGAGTAAATAGCCAAAATTTTGCGGCGTGGTAAAAGTCAAAAAAGATAAGGGCAAAATCAATAGAATTAAGGTCGGCCAATTTGGCAGTTGCTTGGCGACGAGATATTTCATGCTATAAAAAGGGATATAAATGATAGCTAGTAGAGGCACCAGCACTTGGTGTAACCAAAAAAGAGGCAAAAGGGTTGTCTTGTGAAGTAGCGTAATTAGTCCATAGTAGCCATTATAATATAAATTCTTGGGTAAAATTTGGCCAGTTTCATCAATGAGTTTGAGGGAGGCGCCATGGATAAAAAAATCGTAGCCATATCCGAGGCGATAAACAAACATTATCAAGGAAAAGGTGAATAAAAAAATTGTCCAAATAGTGATTTTTGAGTTGAATTTGACTGTAAGATAAAAGCCAAGGGCTAAAAAGATGAAATATAAATAAAAAAATTGAAAAGGAATAATTTCCCAGGGTGAAATAATGGCACTGGTGGCCGGAGAAGATAAAAGCAGTTTGGTTAGGCTAATGGCTAAAAGATAAAAGACGGTAAATGCAAAATAATTAATGAATGAGATGGGCCTGGTAATAACAATAAGTGGTTCCTTGATTGACCTAAAAAGATTGAAGTTCAGCCCGAAATAAGCTAAGATAAAGATTATTAGGCTTGATAATAGCAGGCTCCAAATAATGCCTAGATGATTTAGCTGATAATTAAAATAAACTAAAGCGCTAGTCGAAGTTAAAGCTAGTATTATAGCTAATTTTAGCTCAATAATTTTGGAAACAAATAATTTATTCATTGAGGTAATTTTAACATGGAAACAGAAAAAGGTAAAAAATCAATGTTTGCTCTGTGGCGGGGAATACTAGTAATTATTTTGGCATTAATTTTTTTGGTGGGTACTAGTTATTTTAACGCCAGCACTCAAACCGAGGATTTTGTTAAATGGACCTCACCTGACGAAACGGCTAATTATATTTTTGCAAAGCTTTATGCGCAAGAAGGACGACTAAGTATACCTGAAAAATACAATTTACTTCTCAAAGACATTGTTAGGCCACGGAGTTTCGGGGCAGAGCAAGGTATGCTAAAGCCGATGAGCTTTTTGGGTTTGCCATTGTTTTACGGCACAATAGGCAGCTTGACATCATATAAGGTTTTACCATATTTGACCCCTTTGATGGGAGCCATTGGTTTGATATTTTTTTATTTACTTATTAAAGCAGTCTTCAATAAAAATGTGGCCTTGCTTTCAACATTCTTTGCGGGATTTTCTCCGGTGTATATTTATTATTCAAGCCGGAGCATGTTTCATAATGTATTATTTTTGGATTTTGTAATCATAAGTTTATACTTTTTAGTAATCATGAATCATAAAAAAAATATAAAATATGACTACGTTTCTCCCTTAAGGCCAAAAGTTAATTTTATTCATTGGTTATGGGCGGCTCTGGGTGGCGCCTTTATGGCCTTGGCAGTGGCGACGCGAACTTCTGAAGTTATTTGGCTTTTACCGTTGTTATTACTTCTGTGGGCACCTAATTATAAAAAAACTGGGCCAATCAAGCCGATTTTTTTCGTATTGGCCTTTGTGGTCGTCTTGATTCCTTTTTTACAGTGGAATGAAGTCTTGAATGGGGCATATTGGCGGACTGGTTACTCGCAAATAAATAACTCTTTCGTCGGTATCGGGGTGCCAAAAGTTGAAACCTTTAGCCAGGTCAGCAAGGCCAGTGAATTTTTTAATCGGGTAGTCGATACGATTTTTTCATTTGGAATTAAACCACGTCAAAGTCTGCATTTGTTTTTCTCTTATCTGAAATTATCCATCTGGTTGTTGCCAGCTGCCATTTTGGGCTTTGGCACCTGGCTATGGCGTTTTAAGCTAATAAAAAATGCCCATATTATCTATGCCACTGGACTAATGCTTGTCTCGATTATTTTAATTGTTTATTATGGCAGTTGGGATTTTCACGATAATCCTGATGCTTCAAAAATTACAATTGGTAATTCCTACACAAGATATTGGCTGCCTATTTATTTTGGGTTAATGCCCTTTGCGGCCATTTTGGTCATAAATACAACTAGGTTGATAAAATCATATAAATTGGTTTGGGTAACAAGATTTGCGGTTGTACTTTGCGTGGCTGTAATTGGTGTAGGTGAAGTTTGGGCAGGCTCCGATGAAGGTTTGTCAGCTTTGATTGAGAAAAGCCATGTTTCGCGCGAATATTGGGAAACGGTAATGTCAAATACTGAACGTAATGCAGTTATTGTCACCAGGTATCACGACAAGCTCATGTTTCCCGAGAGAAAAGTTATAGTTGGCCTATTTGATGATGATAACATGATTGTTGAATACGCCCATATTGCAAAGTTGCTACCGACCTATTATCTAAATTTTACCTTGCCAGTAGGTGACGTTAAATACTTGAATGCGCGAAAATTAAAAAAAGTCGGCCTCAATTTATCTGAAGTTGTACGTGTAGGCAAGGATTTTACACTCTATAAACTTTCCTTGAATGAAAAATAATATAAAAACCATTGGTATAGATGCACGGTTTTATGGCCCTTTAGGCAAGGGTCTGGGTCGATATGCTCAGGAAGTTGTTGACGGTGTCCTTGAGCTTGACCAGACGAATAACTATGTCATTTTTTTGGCACCAGGTAACTTCGCAGATTTTCAGATTCCAAATCAGCGGGTTAAAAAAGTGCTCATCAAGCAACGTTGGTATTCTTTAGCTGAACAATTGTATTTTCCATTAGCTATTTGGCGGGAAAATATAGATCTGATGCATTTTTTGCATTTCAATGTGCCCGTATTTTGTCCTACCAAGTTTTTAGTAACAATTCATGATTTGATTTTGATTAATCATCCGACGACTAGAGCGACCACGCTTGGACCGATAAAATATTGGCTAAAAAATAAGGGCTATCATTTTGTGATTTGGTGGGCTGTTCATATGGCGAAACAGGTGATTGCTGTTTCGGAATTTACGAAAGACGATATTATCAAGCATTTTAAGATACAACCAGCTAAAATTGTTGTTTCATATGAGGGGGTGGCTAAATTAAATAAAAATAATACTGACGATCCGCTCGCAGTGCTACAAAAATTCGGCATCAAAAAACCTTATTTACTTTATATTGGCAATGCCTATCCTCACAAAAATCTCGAGGGCTTGCTTGAAGTTTTTTCAGAAATTCATCCAGACAAAACTGACTTGCAATTGGTTTTGGTTGGTAGGGAAGATTACTTTTACAAACAAATAAAAGATATCGCCAAAAAATTAAATCTCAGCGAGCGTGATGACGGTCAAAATTCCGTCATTTTTACAAATTTTGTTAGTGATCAAGAAATGGCCACGATTTACAAAAATGGCTTGCTTTATATTTTTGCCTCATTTTATGAGGGTTTCGGCTTGCCGCCGCTTGAGGCGATGGCTAGCGGGCTACCAGTTCTGAGTTCCAATAGGGCCAGTATGCCAGAAATCCTAGGGCAAGCGGCAGCTTATTTTGATCCTGGTGACAAAAAACAATTCAAGTTAAAGATTTTGGAATTAATTGCGGACAAGAAAATGCAAGAGTCTTTGGTGAAACTTGGTTATCAGCAAGTCGCAAAATACAGTTGGGCTGATTGTGCCAAACAAACGCTTACTTTGTACAACAAAATCGTTTCAGAAAAACTTCCATCCACACCCAACTAATGGTATAATAAACAAATTATCCATAGTTATTTTTAGAATGACCTCACCTCAAAAATTAGGACAATTACTTACCAAAAAAACCTGGCTGATTTTTGTTTTGTTTTTGTTTGTCGTTGTTGGTAGTTGCCTATACTATTTATCTCAAAAGACTCAATTAGATTCGTCACTCTTGTCAGAACTCAAGTCTGCCAAAGCGGCTGGTCTCGAAGTGGGGAGTGACCTCCGGTCACTGCCAACCAGCCAGATTACTGACAAGGGGCAGACACTTGAGGTTGTAGACAATCTGACTGATGGTCCGCAAGTTAGTGCTGGCAGTACCGAAGACTTATTAAGTCGCTCACCAGCCTCTCCAGGGGCCAAGCGAGCAACTGGTCTAGCGCCCAGGATAGCTGAAAAATTTGTCGTTAATTTCCCCAAAGATATAGCTGACAAAATAGAGGTAAAACTCGACGGTCAACGTTCGTTTTTCATGACCGACAAAAGCAGTCTAGGTTTTGCTCCCAGAATACTGGATTCACAGGACGAATTAATGAAACCAAACAGTGAATCTCAAAAAGAAGCTAAAGCATTAACTAAGGCAAATCGAGATGTTAATTCAAAAACCGAGATAGAGTCTGTGTTAGCGAACAAAGCCGGCCAAGATGTTGTTAAATATCAAGACATCAATCAACGCAAGGCGATCTATTACGCCTATCAAAAGGATCAAAAGTTAAGTAAACGCAAATTGAAAAATTGGATAGTTTACGCGAGTGGTAACGGTGCTGAGAGGGAAGAGTATGTATTTGAAAATGTTAAACTGAAAAAAACCTCAAATGGTGACGTTGAAGGTTATTATCTAAGCCCAGAACAGCTCAAGAATGAAGAGGTTAAAACTCAGGTAGATGGCAGTTTGCTTGAACGAGCACGTTTGACTCTCAAAAAAGAGGCAGGGCAAGATCTGGACAAGCTCAATCAAAAGCCAGATTTTATCATCCCGCGACCATATATTATCGATGCGGAACGCAAAAAAACTTTACTTGATTGGACAATTGACTCTGGTCAGGCTAAATTATCGATAAATTTTAAGGTCACTAGCGATCAATACCCTTTAGCCCTCGACCCAACCCTTGAATTTACCGCTCCTGGCCAGTCTGACCAGGGTGTGAGTATAAATGGTGAAGCTAATAGTGCCTTTGGCACAACTATGACAACCGGTGATTTTAATAACGACGGCAAGACTGATTTAGCTATCGGGGCAACCGAGTACAATTTACTGACCGGCCGCGTCTATATTTTTTACAATGATGGTTCACTGACGCCGACAGCTGATACGGCTGATGTCGTGATTGACGGCTTGGCTGCAGGTGATCTTTTTGGTACGGCCATGGCGACCGGTGATTTTAACAACGATGGCAAGACTGATTTGGTGGTGGGCGCCCCCGGCTCAGGCACCAACATGGGTCGTGCCTATATTTTCTACAACGATGGTTCTATGCCGACTACAGCCAGTACCGCTGATATTATTATCACTGGTCAGAATGCAAGTGATAATTTCGGTGTCGCTATGCTCGTGAGCGATTTTAATAATGACAATCGTCCGGACTTGGTGGTAGGCGCGAATGGTTTTAATCTGTCCGCTGGCAGGATTTATATTTTTAACAATGACGGTTCGATGCCGACTACAGCCAGTACCGCTGATCAGATTGTAACGGGCGAAGTCATGAATAGTGCTTTTGGTAGTGCTTTGACGGTTGGCGATTTTAATGCTAACGGAAAAAAGGATTTGGCCGTTGGGGCATCTATGTATGGAATTAGTACTGGGCGAGTATATGTTTTTGAACAAATCTCCGCCTTACCTGCAGTGGCTAGCTCGGCCGAAATAATTATAACCGGTGAGACAAATAGCAATTTTGGCGAGGTTATAGCGAGTGCTGACCTGGATAGTGATAACAAAATTGATCTAGTCGCCTCTGCGCCTGGTCTGAATTCCAACACTGGTGCCATCTATATTTTTTATAATAATCAGACCTTGACTCAGACCGCCTCGACTGCTGATGTTATTATCAAAGGCGAAAATACTGGTGACGCCTTTGGACAAATGCTTGGCGCTTTGGACTTGAACAGCGACAAAAAGCTTGACTTGATTACAAGCGCCTATCTTGGCTCCGGTGATGGACGAGTTTATGGCTTCTATTCGAATAATGGGTTTATGGATAGTGGTAGTACGCTAAGTTTAAACAAGAGTAATGAAGTTATTGCTCCATATTTTGGTGGCACAATAGTCTCTGCTGATTTTAATAATGACGGTAAGGTTGATTTGGCTGTTTCAGCTAATAACGCCATCACATATTACGACGTCGTGTATATATTTTATTCAGATGGGTCTCTACCGTCAACCAGTGACCAGGCAGACCTTAAGATTACCTCTGAAGATGATAAAGGGCGATTTGGTTATGCGATGATTACTGGTGACCTGAATAATGACGGTAGGGTTGATTTGATAGTTGGTGATTATTTGGTGAGCTCTAGTATGGGTAAGGTTTATGTTTTTTATAATGATGGTTCTATGCCGACGTCAGCAGCTAATGCTGATTTGATAATTACTGGTGAGGCTAATAGCTATTTTGGAGAAGCCATGACTATGTGCGATATGAATGCTGATGGCAAGCTTGATCTGATTGTTGGTGCGACAATGTATAACGCTTATCAAGGTGCCGTGTACATTTTTTACAATGATGGAATTATACCGTCTTTAGCTATGAACGCTGATAAAAATATCTTAGGTGGTGCGGCTGGAGAAGCCTTTGGATACGTTATCGTAGCGCTTGATTTAAATAATGATGGTCAAAATGATTTAGCAGTTGGTGCAACAAGTTATAATTCAAGTATGGGACGAGTTTATGTGTTTTATAACGACGGTAATTTGCCTGCCACCGGGGCAGCGGCCGATATTATAATAAACGGTCAGGCAACAGGTGATAATTTTGGTTATTCTTTGGCAGTCGGAGATTTTAACAACGACGGCAAAACTGATTTGGTGGTAGGGGCATACAGAAGCTTGTCGAATGGTGCAGTTTATATTTTTTATAACGATGGTTCTATTCCGGGCAGTGCTGGCAGTGCAGAGTTAATAATAACTGACAATGTCAATAGCTGGTTTGGCTACACGTTACTAGCTGGAGATTTTAATAACGACGGCAAAACGGATTTGGCAGTTAGTGGGCAGTACTACTCAACTTATACTGGTCATGTTTATATTTTTTATAATGATGGTTCTATGCCGACGTCAGCAGCTAATGCTGATGTAATAATATCTGGAGAAACTACAAATACTCAATTTGGTTGGACCATGTTTCAAGCTGATTTTAATTTCGACGGTAAGCCAGATTTAGTCATCGGTGGGCCAAATTATGGAGCAAGTCTGGGGGCCGTTTATGTATTTTATAACGATGGTAGCTTGACCTCAACTGCAGCCAATGCGGATAAAAAAATAATCGGAGCGCATAATCTTAATGAAAGATTTGGATATAGCATGTTATTAGCTGACATTAACAAGGATGGTTTGACCGATCTTATAGTTGGGGCGCCATATTATCTTAATATTGGGCGCGTTTATATTTTTTATGGCACTCTTGATAAGAGTACTGAACCAGATGTCAAGATAGATGGTAATGCTTTAGGCTTCGGGTCAAGTTTAACTTTAGGTGATTTTAATGGTGATGGGTGGTCAGATCTGGCAGTTGGCTCACCAAATATTAGTTCTAATATGGGGCAGGTTTTAGTCTTTTATAACGACGGCTCAATGCCTCTCACGGCTCAAACAGCTGATGTAGTTTTTTCAGGCGTTGGTATAACTAATTATTTTGGCTACGCCATGACATCGACCGATTTAAACTCCGACGGCAGGGATGATTTAGTGGTTGGAGCCTATCGTAAGTCAAACGGCACTGTTTACATTTTTAATGGAGGAAGCTTTGTCTCAACCACCTCTGCTGGGGCTAGTACAACTATAACAAATTCAATTGCTGGTTATTTTGGCTATGCCATAACAAAGGGTGATTTTAATGCCGATGGGAAGATGGATTTAGTTATAAGTGATTATCGATATAACACTTATCAAGGTGTTGTTTACGTGCTTTATAATGACGGTACGATACCGACAACCACGATAAAGGTTGATAAAAGAATTTATGGCACCTCAAGTTCTGATTTTGGAATTGCTCTTACAATGGGTGATGTTAATGGTGACAAGACAGACGACTTAATTGTAGGAGCGAGTAGAAATGCAGGTCAGGTTTTTGCTTATTATGTTACTGGAGCAATGGCGACAAATACAAGCGTTGCTGATTTGAGAATTGTAAATACTTACGGCTTGACGAATTTTGGCTGTAGTTTAGTCGTGGCTGATTACAATAATGATGGTAAGAACGATCTTGTGATCGGCGATTCCGGTTATAAGGCCAACGCTGGCCGAGCTTATGTTTTTTATAATAAACCCATTATGGCCACGTCAACCTTGGCAGCTGATGTGGTACTAACAAATCACACGACCGGCAATTTTGCCGATTCAATGTCAAGTGGGGACTTAAATAACGATGGTCGAGTTGATCTGGTAATTGGCGCTTTTGGTGATAACAGTATTTATTATTATATCTCAAAATATATCGCACCAACGCACTCTATCCGTGGTTCATTCAAATCCTGGGGTAATGTTAAGTTGTGGTGATAAATATTGAGATAATTTGTTCAAAAACGTGAAACATGGTAAAATAACTCTAATATCATGAGTCAAAAGTTTTCTCATAATTTAAACGACAAGCAAAGCTACATTCCATCTCGGCATGTAGTTGATTTGCGTTTTTTAAATGCGCCACCCGTACCAAAAAAGACTAAACTTAAAGTCAAAATTAAGTTCGGTGTATTAAGCACTGTTAACAAGTCGTTTCTAGTTTTTTTAAAAAGTAGTTGCAAGACACTCGTTGATGTTGTTGAGACTTTTGCTTTGCCTTTTAGCGCGATAAAGCGGCAACTTTATCGAATTATTGAATTAGTTCGTGGTTATGAATTAAGTTTAAGTGGTTTAAAGCTATTTAAATTAAAATTGCCTAGCCTTAGAAATTTAAAAAACGATTTCGAACATGAAGAATTAATACTTGAAAAACGGTTATTACAGACTTCTGGCTTTGGTCTCGGCTCTTGGTTAGGCTTTGTCGCCTTACTTTTTTTTATTATTTTACCCTTTAAGGGTTTTAGTTATTTCAAGTCGCTAGATGATCTCAAGGACAAGATTGTTGGTTCATCTACCGCCGCTATTTCTGATCTTAAAAAAGCCTCCGCCTCGGCTAGTGGCCTGAATTTTAAGGATGCTAGTCAGGATTTTAATCAGGCCGGTGCAAGTTTTATAAG
>Ga0194059_1000131_pt1 | contig 37615 bp, 35 predicted proteins | sample SepL6211m_MetaG_FD_163426 | JGI IMG/M metagenome (GOLD analysis project Ga0194059, IMG submission 163426) | Anoxic zone freshwater microbial communities from boreal shield lake in IISD Experimental Lakes Area, Ontario, Canada - Sep2016-L626-11m | ecosystem: Environmental > Aquatic > Freshwater >...
GCATATGGTTGTGTCGATTTAATTTTGTCCAAAAGCATTACCAAAAAAGCAACCACATTCAAAATTGCAAAAAAACTCAAGAGAAATAGCAATAGATTATTCATAATTATTAAAAAATTGAGGCCTGCCGTGTTTTACCCGGCGGACAATTATTACTTATAGTTTTTTCAAAATCTTGGGAAAACTTTCTAAAAGCAAGGTCCATGACCAATACGTCTGGATCAACCTGTAAGGCTAATTCATTCAAACCAACTAATCGCAAGCCCTCTAGTGAGCGCAAGCGTGACAAAGCCACATAGCCCATGCCAAACTCAAATGCCCTTGATAAATCTATTTCAGCCCCATCAAGACTCATGCCCTGACTCTTATGAATGGTAATTGCCCAGGCGAGCCTAAGCGGTACTTGACGAACGCTTGCCAAGACCTGATCATCTTCACCAATCATCCACACTTCAGGCTCAGCTGCAAAAACCCTACCTGTACTCGTGGTGACATTAGGCATGAGCGTATCTTCATCAAAGCTAGTCACTATGCCGGTTGTGCCATTAACATAACCAACCTCGAAATTATTTTTAACAAACATTACTTGGGCGCCAATTTTAAGCTCAAGCTTCTCAGGCGCCAGACAGCTATTAATCAACGTCTTAATTAAATATTCGTCTCCGCTACTATGCATCTCAAAATGCCTTGAGCTACCAGACAATTTGGCAATTTCCTGTTGATTAATGTTATCAACATTAAAATTATGAGAATATAAACGAGTCGGTTTAATATTTTCAGCAAACCCAAAACCAATTCTCGCTTCCAGTAAATTCTTGTTATCAATATTAATAGTTCCTGAACGTAGATCATTCAATATCAGGGCCAGAATGTCATTTTTTTGCCGATGCTGCTCATCAAGATAACAAACCCTTATGTTTGCGGCCTTCCAGGAATATGCAGCATGGACAAATTCAACCTTGGCATCCGCCTTTTTATGGACTGGCGGTAATTGAAAAAAATCACCACACAAAACAATTTGCAAGCCACCGAAAGGTAAACTCTTTGATAATATGCGACGACATATTACATCAACTAAATCGAGCTGATGAGCATGAAGCATTGAGATTTCATCAATTATCAAAACTTTGGTGGCTTTTATTCGTTTGCGAATTTTGCCGTTGGATATAATATATTTTATCTCAGCTTCGCTCAATTTTTCACTGATACCAATGCCACTCCACGAGTGCACCGTTATACCGTTCATGTGAGTAGCCGCAATGCCAGTTGAAGCCGTGACGGCGACACCAATATTTTTGCTTTTGAGGCTCGCGATAAACTTATTCAAGACATAAGTCTTACCACTACCGGCCGCACCCGTCAAAAATATATTATAGCCTAGCCCCAGAGCCTTGAGCGCAAAGTCTTGCGTCATAAATTTATGTTGGAAAATTTTTCTATAATCAGATAATATCAATATAATACGTTAAGCTCGATAATTAATCCAGCTACTTGACTCAAACAAATAAAATAGCACCCTTTGGTGCTATTTTATATGTAAACTAAAAATTTATTTTTTGACCGGAGCCTTGCCTTTTGCCTTAGTTACTGCTTTTGGTTTGGTTGCCTCCTCATCAGCTTCTACTATAACCTCCTTAACAGCCGCTTCTTTAGCTGAAGACTTACTGCTACTTACTTTTTTTTCTGGCTTAGCACTCTCACTCAAAAAAGCCAAAATCTTATCAAGTTTAGCATGCAACATTTCAAATTGCTCCTTGCTGTCCACATTAATTTTAGCAATTTTTGACGAAGAGCCGCCTTTAAAACAATTATCACATAAAACATCCTTGCCAGGTATTGGCCTAAATGGTACTTCACATTGCGCTCCACACTCTTTGCAAGCTGCCTTAAACATCTTCTTATCTGCTCCCGCCTCAAATGAATTACTCTTCGCCGCAAAAGATCGTGGCGCGCTCGTACCTTGCTGATCAGCAAAACAATAGCTACAAAGAACTGGCTTTTCTCCAGTTGGTCTAAATGGTACCTCGCAAGCCTTGCCGCAATCACTGCAGGTGGCTTTATACATCGGTCGATCAAAGCTACGAGCCTGTGAGTCCCTACTATCTCTACCACCTCTAAAGCCTCGCGATTCGCTGCGATCACTACCACCTCGAGCGGTAAAACTACCACCTTGGGGCCTGCTAAAACCGCCTCGACTAGAGCTACTAGCCCCAGCACTTTTAAATTTACCACCACTAAAACCGCCTGGTTTTCTTGCACTGTTTGAATCTCTCATATTTATATTAATATCTTATCAAGGTAAGCCTAACAGCTTAGGCCTCAAATAATTTTAAACAATAACATATTATTGACATTTTGTAAAGAATAACGAATTACTTCAAAATCACCGACAAAACTGCCTGAACTACGGAAAGCACAAGCCCAAACAATAAAGCGTTCCAAAAACCACCAACCTCAAACCCCTTAACCACGCTCGAGGCCAGAAGGATCATTAAAGCATTAATAACCAGAGTAAATAAGCCTAAAGTCAAAATATTAATTGGCAAAGTCAGAACTAAAAGCAACGGTTTAATAAGCGAATTTAGAAAACCCAAAACCAAAACTAAAATTAAAGCACTCCAAAAACTAGCAACTTTTACTCCACTCACCACATAACCAGCCAAAATAATAGCCAAAGCCGAAAAAAACCATTTAATCAAAATAATCATATATTTTCTTTATTGCTAACGTCTGTATTATAGCACGGATAGGCCAAACAGAGCACCCTAAAAATAAGTTGACATTTTTTTAAATTTATGCTAAAGTAAAAATAAGTATAAATTTTTTTATCAAAAAAGAAATCGTCGAGCTTTCAAAAATTATTCAACTTGCCAATCTACAAAGTAATTATATTACACACATGAACGGAATTATTAAAAACAAGACTGACAAAGGTTTTGGTTTCATTACCATTGAAGGTCAGAGCAAAGATTTATTCTTTCACAGCAACTCTTTGGTCGGCGTAAGCTTCGACCAACTACGTGAAGGTGACGCTGTCACTTTTGAGTCAGAAGAGTCTCCAAAAGGAATGAATGCAGTAAATGTTAAGTTAGCTTAATACTACTCAAATAAAAAACTCCAGATTAATTTCTGGAGTTTTTTTGTAATAAGTATTAACTCAAAACGTATGATTATTAGGAAGATTAATCTATCTAAATTAAAAATATGAACCGAGTTATACATTTTGAGTTACAAGCAGACAACATAGAACGGGCTAAAACATTTTATCAGACGGTCCTGGGTTGGAAATTTGAGCAAATGATGACCAAGGCTAAAGACGGCTTGGACTATTGGGGAATTACTACAGCCGATGATGGCCCCGGCATTAATGGCGGACTATATAGCCGCACCGACGGTGAAGATAAATATTATCTTTTCGATTGCACTATTCAAGTGACCAACATAGACAAATCAATTGCAAACATCAAGGCGAATGGTGGACAAATCACCAAAGAAAAGTCAAAAATTCCTCATGTAGGTTTTTTCGCTAACGCCAAAGATCCCGAGGGTAATCGGTTTGGTATTATGCAAGCCACTGAGTGGCAACCCAAGTAGTAGCAGGATTTACTGAATCTTATAAAAAAGCACCCTAAAATGGATGCTATTTTATTTGCTCGGGGACAGGGATTTACCCCTATGCTAAAGCTCCGGGGCATAAACTTCTCATCCCTTTTCTCAAAATAGTAAAATAAAGAAGCGGCATGCTTTCGCTTTGCCGCTTCTTTATTTTACTAGCTCAGGGACAGGGATTCGAACCCCGATTGACTGGACCAAAACCAGTTGTCCTACCATTAGACGATCCCCGAATATAAAAATAAAAAAACCACTTTAAATGGCTTATGATTATTATAAATTATATTTTGTAAGTTGTCAAAATAGCTAATTTTAAAATAAATCACTCAATTCTAGCAACTTTAGCGACGAGTATTTACGATAAATATTGACAATAATGCAATTTTGTGATATTTTTTAAGTCTGTTCATTGCAATTTAATTAGTCAACGGTAGCGAAGTTTCACCAAAATCAACCAACAAAAAAAGGAGAAAATGAAATGATGAAGCAAACCATTACGACGATCAAGGCCCTAAATTTGTGCAACCTGCTAACAATCGCAGGTCTGGCGGTGTCGAATGACAAAGTTGAGCTTACTGTAATCCCTGGCAATCCCAAAAAAGCCATGGCCAACAAATCAATTAGCATCGACCCACCATTTCTCAAAAACTCTACATGTATTCATGCATTGCACAAAACCAACGAGGGCCTGATAGTCAAAATGGAGACGGATGCCATTACAACAAGCGTATACAACACTATTGGCATCCTGGCCAACATGATGGAAAAACAAAACCTAACATCAGTTTATTTCCCTGCCATATCAAATGGAACCTGCGGCAACTTCTACGTCGGCGTCAACTCCATCAACCTTGTCAAAGTTGAGGGCATAACTGACATGCAAGTATATGGCGAAAAGGTTTTCTTTAATCTCGAAAAATTCCCTCGGCAATTGCGCTTAACAACAGTTGTCGACATGTTTTTTAACTCAAACTGGAAAAAAATTTCTGATGTAGAATACTCATTTCCCGAAGCAATTAGGGGTCTTGGTCGCATTAATAAAAATGGTAGTCTGCCAGTAACCCTGGTTAATAATAAGATTATTACCTACAATACTGTGACAAAAAATCGCATTTGTGCTGAAGAAGTTGCCCACAACAATACTATATCACTGGGAAAATTCAAGCTTTGCGACAAACTGGATCATGCCATGCAGATGTTTGTTGGTAATAGCAATATGTGCTTTATTCCTGCAAATTAATCCTAAAAAACCGTTGACACTTTAAGCCCCGCTATTATTTTAATAGCGGGGCCTTTTTTTATTTCAACTTTTTACTTTTTTTATAAGAGGTTTAGTCCTAGTAGCACTCGCCCTTTTCACCACCCAAGTCTTTGCAACACCTAATTCAGATGCTCTATTAACCTTTGATTTTAATGGTAGCTCAACCTTATCAATAAAATGCTCAGTGTATTTTAACTTATTTTTAAGCTCCCTAATAGTGCGTTGTTCTTCAAGAGTTAGTTTTCTTTTTTGCTTCGCCTTGGCAATAAAATCAATAATTTTTGATAAGTCATAATTTATGATCTGGTGAGAATTTGATAAGACATTTTCAGCTATTTTTACCTCAAGTAAAACTCTGCGCTTAAAGGCATATAATTTAACGACAACAAGCAAAAGCGCAAGCATTATAAATAAAATTATAATTGGCAAGTAAAAAGCGACGGCACCCAAAGCATTAAAAAAAACATCAGCTAACCAGAAGCTTTTAACTTTAAAGGTGACAAATTGCGACGCGGCACTTTTTTGACTACTATTTAGTAGCGTAGTAGCGGCAATTTTATAATTCCCCGCCGGTAACTTATTTTTAATATACGTGAACTTACCAGTATCACTTGACTTAATAACCACTTGCTCATTCTCTGGCCCGATAAGCTGAATTTCAACCAAACTTCTAGGCAAAGTATGACCACTAACCACTAAAACTTGTCTAGTAGTAATTACTTTTGGCAAATACTCAAAAACTGGCACCTCGATAGCCTCAACCAATAATTCCGTCGAAGTGGTAGCTCGATTACCAGCTAGATCAAAAACTTCAAAATCTATTTTTGATTGACCCAATGGCAATACTGGTAATTTAAATAAATTATCCATCAAACTTGAGGTAGCAACTTTAAAAATCTCTTGACCATTTATGAGGCCTCTAAAATAATCAAGACCTGACAGATTATCCTCTGCAGCCAAAAAAACATTAGGCTCTTGATTGTAGGTTTTTTGGCCATCTAAAATTTTTGCCACAAAATTAGCTGGTGGCACCCTATCAACCGCAATTTTTTTATGAATTACCTCTCCCCAGCCATTTTTATTTTTATAACGAATATGCAAATACCAAGTGCCATCATGAACATTTTGCAAATAACTACTGACCATCCCCTCTGACTTTGTATCTGGAACTGTATCTGGCTTTTGATCAAGGAGATAACTAACGCCCGTAACAGCTGGCGGCAAAACCCAATTACTCGAAAGCTTGCCATCATTATTCCACTGCGCTGCGTTAATAGACATAGTACTGGTAACAACTGGTAGTGTTGGTAAAATACCAGTACTAGATGACTTAATTTCAGAAGACTCAATCTTTGGACTCTCAACATGTGCTACTTCATGAACCAACGAGGTAGATGCGGCAACCGCAGGATTTGACTTTTCGTCAGTTATTAAAATTTGGGCATCCCCCGTACCAGACAAGATCTCGCTAGCCTGACCATCGTTGGCTAAAATTGAGCCAGAGGCAAATTTTAACGTCGCCTCACCGACTGATTTTACCTTAAAATGAATCGAAAAAATCCTGCCACCAACACCTTGATAACCAGGATTTAAAGCAATGCCCTCAAAATTAATGACCCCAGTGGCATTAGAAAAGCTTGGCTCTTTTAGCCAAAAATTTACCACCGAACCTCCAACTGTTAGCGACTCGACGACTAGCTTATCATTAGGGAAATATATACTACCGGAAACGGCATTAATTGCCTGATCTTGACTGCTGGTCAAAACATTGAGGCTAAAGCTTTTATGCAAGTCACTGTTTATTTTTTGCGGTGCCAAAAAAAGAGTTGCAGCTTGTGAGAACAACAACGGCATCAATACAAGTGCTACTATAAATGCTAAATAAAATCCCCTTTTCATTATACGAATTTATTTTTTTCTTAAAAAATTTATGACCGCAATCAAGCTTAAGGCCACAATCAAAACGACTAAGATAATTATAGCCTGTTTATTTGTATCTTGGTAGGGCTTTACTTGAGACTCGATAGTTACAGTCCGTTTATTACCATGTTTATCAACCGCCCTAACTATTACGTTTTGATTAATATCCTGATTTTTTAATAAATAAGGGCTACTAGCTCTAAAAAAATCAGCAACACCTTCCTTGACTTCATAATAATCAAGCCCAGAATCCTTGTCAGTCGTTGAAAATATCAAGAATTTTTGACCATCATAAACATCCTGATCAGTCGAAATAAAGACGTCAAAATCTTCTGGCGGAAAAATATCTTCCAGGTGTCTTGGCTCAGTTAAATCGACTGCATTTTTTGTAAAAGTTATTTGGCGCTCGGCAACATTTAAATCATCAAGCGTTCCCAGTCCGTCGTTTAATAAAATAGATCCCGTAAAATTAAATTTAGCAACACCTTCATTATTAGAAGTCAAAATCAAGGACAATATCTTGGCCTTATCAGATTTAAGTCCACCGGGAATTAAACCAGAAAATTTTACTTTATTAATATTTATTTCTGGCTTTTTAAGCCAAAGGCTCACCAGTGAACTACCATCACTTATCTCCTTAATAAGAAAATTTTGATCAGAAAAATTAATTTCCCCATCAATAGCATTTATATTTTTTCCATTGGTATTTAAATAGACGTCGTATTTCACTTCTTGCCCAATGCCTACTTGCCAGATTTTTTTTGTTTGATCAATGAAAATCTCTGAAGCTTGAGCCTTGGATGAATTCATTAGTACACAGCCAGCAACACTTAATATAATAATAAAAAATTTCATAGTTTTAGATTGTCCAGTAGTAAGCCATGATACTAAATTCAATCAAGCTAATTTTACCATCACCATTCAAGTCATATTTGGTTGGGGCATTACTGCGACCATACCAATAAGCCAAAATCGAAAAATCAACTATATTAATCTTGCCATCACAATTAACGTCTCCTTTTTTTTGAAGTATGCAATTAATGATCGGCGTATTTACCTTTTCAACTTGCAAATCGACAATATTACCGTAGCCACTAATTTCACCCTGCATATTCGACTTTGCCTTGGCCTGATAGCTACCAACGAGCAATTTATTTTGACCTACCGTATACAAAAATTTTCCGTCTTTTCCGGCTATGACAGTAAATAACTCCTCGCTTGAGCCGGAAAAATTTATTACGACCTGACTATTTGGCCTTGATTGGCCGCGTAAAACAGCAGACACATCCGGAGTAATATTATTTTTTTCAAAACTCAAGGTCGGCGCGATAAAAATATTACTAACTTGAGCTAGTGAACCATAACTAATAGTAACCGGAACGTTATAGAGACTGGTCTTTATGCCAAAAACATCAGTGGCAAAAATGGAAAAATTATAACTTCCAGGGGAGAGTTTCTCGGTTGAAAATTTAAATGTCCCATCAGCAGTCGTATCAACTGAGGCCATAGCCTGTGCATCTTTTAAAATTGTGATTTTTGCGAATGGATAAGCAAAACCACTTAATGTTAAGGTGGTAATTGGATTAGTTGAATAACCGCCACCGCCGCCAGCACTTCCGCCGCCAGTGGGGGCTGGTGGCGTTGGTGGCGGTACGATGATATCAAGTTCACTATTATCACCAGGAGAGGAGCAACCAGGGTCATCAGGAAAATCAATTTTTAAATCGCCATCATTATCGATACCGTCAAAGCACTGTGGTGAATCAACAATGTCTAAATTAAAAGTAGTCACAGTATTAGCCATAACCAGAGATGGCAAAAATATCACAATTGCAATAATATACTTTAAGATAATTTTGTTCATTAATTTGCGACTATGGTAATAGTTAAATCCATGGAATAATTGTTTGGCAATTGCATAGCTGGAATTGTTTGATAGACGCCGATACCTGAAACATCCCAATAACAATTTGTACTAGCTGTACTTGCACCGGATATCAAGGTCAAAGCATCAGTAACACCCTCATTGAATGAGGCACTTCCACCCTTTGAGATACCAGTCAACTGACATCCTGACTGAGGTGTAATCACTGATATTGCTGGATTGACGGTCATCTGACCGGCAAAATTATCAGCATCTGGTCCATCACTACAACCACTACCTAAAGAGTCATTGAAATCATATTGACTTGAGGTGGTTGACCACAAGGCAGTCGTTGATGATGCGGCGATACTAACTGTCCAACTTGATAAGCTTGTCTGATTATTAATTCTTATATCCTGTGTAGTTGTGCCAATTGTACCAGAAGCCGTTTGACAATTATTAGACATGCTCATGCCGTTCATGTATATCAAGGGCTGACTAATAATCGAACCAGTTGCAGAAACCATATCAGCACTAAGTGAGCCAAGTGAGTCACCACCCATCCACTGAGGACTAACGAAGGCAAAATCCATTTGACCAGTAGCATTGGTGGTTGAAGCGGCATCAGTGGTTGTTCTAATACGCATATTCACCGTATTACCGACCGAATCGATAAAATCTTCACCGTTCATATAAACACTGTTCGCGCCACCATTGGCGACACCGCCAATCGTAATATTATCGGTATAGGTCAAGGTATTAGTAATAGCCGCCCCAACCGGTAACCAGGTCGTAGACGTATTCAAGCCAGAATAATCCCTGAGACCAGCTTGCACCGTACCAAGGGCTGTGCCTGACATGAATCTTGCCGCAAAAAATAAACCAGTCGGATAAGAATTATTGGGCACCGAGACGCTAAATGGAATATTATAAGCCCCAGCCTCTTCTAAGACCGCATCAGCATCATAATCATAAGGATAAAATGTAGAGGAAGCAATAGGCATTTTTGCCGACTCATCCATTGCCTTGATGCCCCAAATTGTTGAAGTTCCAGTCATGTCGAGGTCGTCAGAATAATCGCAACTCGTACCGGATGAAGCAGTGCCAAATGATATTTCGCAGCCAGCCGGATTTGAATTGACCGAGCCGATCATGGCGTACAATTGATCAATTCGAATCTGCGTGGTGGCACTTGGCGCCTGACCCTGCCAACCAATCCACATCTGATTTGAACCATTAATATAACTTGTAACATTAACTGGGCTTTTTGACCACGCATTAATAGCGTCTGTTACTGAGCAGGCAATACTGGTCGAACCAGTCAGATACTCCCAGGAAGATGAGGCGAAATTATAAATCTTTGGCCGGTGACCGATACCAGTAGCACTACAAGAGTATTCTGCTCTAACCACAATGGCATTTGCACCAGTATAATTTCTAACATCTTTCATTATTAGATAAGCATCAGCTGATGACGCTGCCGTACCAGTAAAAGTTAAATATAAGTTATCAGTGGTTAAATTCTGAGTCACATTATTAGTCGACATATAACCGCCAGCGACTGTGCCAGCAGTAATGGTTGCAAAACCCGCTGCCGTATAAACAGGATTGACAACTGCTTGAGCTCGTAAATAATCAATCTTAACAGCGGTGGCAGTGTTGGTTGGCGAGTAATATCTAATTTTTATCCGACTTGAAGTACTTACGAAATGATCCAATGGCGTTGAAACCACAACATTACTTGAAGTGGCCGCCGCCCAAAAACCATCATAGAGATACCATACATAGGCTGTGGCAGCCGAAATATTAATAGCCGTTTTATTGTTATTCAGCGTGCGCCAACCACCACCAGTACACTGAGTATCAGCTGCCGCATCCACACTCGTTGGTGAAACCCAATCACAAATTTGCACTAGAAGTTGAGGTGCTGTCGCATCTTCATCTATCTCAGTGTTAATTATTAAGGTATTAGCATTATTGAGTTGAACTCGACCCAAGTCCAGATTAAAATCTATACCACCTGGATTTAGAGAATAAACCATCCAATGAAAATTATCATCATACAAAGTACCTCGCCATGAACCCATATTTACACCCTCAGCTAATGAGGTTGAGGCTGTGTCAGAGGTTGTGGCATTACCAACAACAATTGTGCCAGCCACCGGCGTAAAGCGGCTATTTTCAGAAAAATGAGAATTATCATAAGTCCACTGTAAACTCACCATGGCAAAATCCATTTGACCGATAGCATTTGTGGTTGAAGCGCTATCAGAGGCCGTGCGAACTCGCATATTCATGTTATTGGTTGAAGTTGAGGAGTCGATGAAACTCGCCGGACTAGTGAACATGCCCAAGGCTCCGCCATTGTTGGGTGAACTATCAGTGATATTATCGATATATGTCAAGGCCGCTCCGGTTGTCGAACCAACTGATTGCCAAGTATTCGTTGCAATCAAGCCAGAATAATCTCGCAGACCTATTGCCGCTGCACCAGCTGCACTGCCGTAGGCAAAGCGGCTCGCATAAAACAAGCCAGTGACTTGCGCATTTGTTGGCGGAGTAACAGAAAAAGGAATATTATAGGCTTGAGCCTCTTCCAGTACGGCATCAGCATCGTAATCATAGGCATAAAAGGTCGATGAAGCTAGGGGCGTTTTTTTTGACTCATCCATGGTTCTAATATTCCAGGTATTACTCGTTGTAGCTGTCATATCAAGATCAGTAGAACTTGCACAAGTGCCTGCACTCAAAGTCCCGAATGATATTTCACAAGCTGAAGAATCTGTATTAACAGTGCCAATTTGCGCATAGATTTGATCAATACGGATCTGCGTAGTAGCGCTATTGCCCGTTGCTTCCCACCCTACCCACATCTCGCCAGAACTATTAATATAATTATTTACATTTATATTGCTTAAAGCCCAGGCATTAGTAGCATAAGCGACGGCACAACCAATACTACTGCTCGCCGTTAACCACTCCCAACTTGATGAAGAAAAATTATAAATCTTTGGCCGATGACCGATACCGGTGGCACTACATGAATAAGTCGATTTAACCACTATGGCATTAGCACCCGTGTAGGATATTACATTATCCATTTTAAAATAAAAATTAGAGGAAGTGGCCGCTGTACCAGTTACCGTTATCGGCACAGCGTCAATAGCACCGGCAGTTATCGCATTTGTATTCATATATGAACCGGTTGTAGTACCAGGTGTGATAGTTGCAAAGCCGGCCGGAGCATAGACTGGATTTACCACCGCATACGCTCTTAGATAGTCAATGGCCAGATCAGTATTAGTATTGTTAGTGGAAAAATAGCGAACTTTTAACTGATTAGTGCCATTGACGAAATTAGTCAATGGCGTAGCTACTGTATCATTAGTTGTACTGCTAGTCGTCCAATAACCGTCATAAACATAATATACATAAGCAGTCGCAACAGTAGGCGTAATAGTGGCACGTCGATTATTTAGAGTGCGCCATCCACCGCCAGTGCATTCAGCGTCACTCGCATTATCAACAGCAACGTTCGAGACCCAATCACAGACCTGAATATATAATTGCGGTGCATTTGCATCTTCATCAATTTTAGTATTTAAAATCAACGTATTAGCGCCATTCAATTGCACATTTCCAAGCACCAAATTAACATCTAAACCGGTTGTGGTAGAGGTAATCATCCAGTGATAATTATCATCAGCTAAAGTGGCACGCCAGGAGCCGAGATTGACTCCTTCGGCAGCCGCCACGGCCATCGAATTGACACTGGTTGCTGTACCGTTGACTATTGTTCCCCCGGTCGGCGCAAATTGATAATTTGCCAAAGCAGTTTTGGGTAGTACTGAAAAATTTTTTAGTGCGTCAATTTTCTTTGAATCAGCCGAGTTGCGGAATAACAAGATACTATAAACAAAAATTGGCAAAACTAAAATTATCAAGGCAAGCTGCCAAGTCTGACTATGAAATATAATTTTTTTTAAATTAAAATTATTTCGCATCGATTATATTTTCATTTGCATCAAGCGTACGCTCCCCAGTCTCAAGTTGAAATTTATCATCTATCGAATCAAGTTTTACTTCCTCGAGTTCATTTGCCTTATTTAAATATGGCAAATTATATATAGTCTTAGCCTCATCAATGGATTGAGAATTCATGCCTTGTGTTTGAATATTATACTGATACATTGCCGTGCCATCACTACTCGTCCAAAACAGATTGCCATCCCGAATAATGGGCGGTACTGACTCACCGACGGAAAGTCCAGACGTGACAAAATTCCAGGCATGCAAATTCACGTCATTAATTACGATTGGTCTAAACCAAATTTGCAACTCACCTGATGACTCATTTTTTAATTTACGCCGCAGCAAGACAACTTCGTATTCATCGTTGATTGAGCTGTATATTTTTTGATCCAAATTAAAATTCGGTTGAGGATTCGGATCTAAATCATCAAACTTGGTCGGCTCGTAATTCAACTCAAGCTCAACATTGGCCAGTAATACCATTTCCCCTGCGGACAATGAGTTAATCGATTCGATCGATATGCTTAAATTTCTTAACTGCTCAATATCACTAATAGGTAATAGATATTTTGACAATAAAACATCAGGAGTAATCACGACCAAGTCATGCCAATCAACTCCATTAACCGAATATCTAATCTTGAAACCAAAGCTTGAAGTTGCTAGTTGGCTTAACGTACCTGTAGCATCTTTTGGTAAATTGCCGTCATCAACTATCAAGGGACTATTTTCTAAACTATCAGCGACTACCACAGTAGAAGAGCCATCACTTGCTATTTTATTTTCACTTGATGGGCTGATCAACTGACCCTCAGTCGTCACCGCATCCGAAGAGCTGGAAAATCCAGTGAGCTGATTATTATCTGTCGAGCTAGCCAATGATTCAATAACCAGGTCCGTTGATGATGCAGACAATTCAGGTGCAGGCAATGAAATATCCGCCTCGCTATTTACTAGAGTTGAAGTTGTTCCCACTACAAAAATATTTTCCTGATCCACAGTGGCCTCACCAGTCGTCGTAGAACTTCCTAACTCAGGAATATTGTCCAGAGCATTTGATTGATTCTCAACCACTGATGTATCAACGTACTGCTCGGACGAACTCAACAAGACCCGACTAGAAGACGTGGCCAACCAATTTAGAGCCAAATACACCGCTTGCGGTTTGTCAGTAAACACTGAACTACTGGCAAAGAAATTACCACACAAAAGCTGTTTATCTTGACCTTGAAAAACAGCCGAATCATTTATGTTTGGAAAGTGTCCAGTGCTTTGTCCATCTTGTTGAATTGAATTTATTAAATTCGCTTGTAACCAATTACCCGTGCAATTTGCCGCAACCATTAATTGGGACTCAGCATGGCCATTTTTTGCGCTAAATATGTTAAAATTTATAAATGAAAAAAACAAGCCGCCACAAAATATAAACAAAAAAATCCAAACAAATTTTGGTCGGAAACTTATAAACATATTACTTATATTATAACAAAAAAATAACCTTTGAACAAAAAAAATAATCGCTATTTTGTAGCGATTATTAGATAATTTTTAAAAAAAATTAATTGGGTGGTAATTTTAATTTTTGGCCAGTCTTTATAGTATAAGGTGCCTCTAGCTTATTAATTTTGGCGATTAATTTCCAGTCAACATCATATTTTTTAGCAAGAGACAAAATATCATCATTTTCTGAAACAGAGGTTAGTTGCCAAGTTTTTTTAATCACTCTTAGGCGATTAAGTCTTACAAAGACATAAATCAAAAGCGTAAATAGTAAAACCAAAATTGCCAATTCTACAAGTAACGCTAGCGGTGCTGGCATTACAAAAAACCAAACAGCTGGACCTGCTAAAGTCTTGATATTACCGCTCGACTTGCCAATTTCAGTCTTGACGTCAATATCATAACTAACAAACATAGATGACTTGAACCAACCACCCCAGTAGGGATTTGCAAGCTCAAAATTCCAGTCGGATCGCTGCCCGCGTAAAATTGGATAACCACCTCCATGCTCCACAATCACTTGACCAAATAGATTCGTGGTTAAAATCTTAATTGTCGCATCAATTGAAACATTACCGGTATTTTTAACGCTAGGGCTATAGGTAATTTTTGTAGCATCTTTTAAGACCTTCATCTCAACAATCTCAAGGTTTTTCTTAATATCACCTGGCACCATCAAAGCGACACGTAAACCCGTTCTAAAATTAATGGCAATGCCACTACCCTGAGCTGCACTCTTTTTCTTTTCTTGTAAAATAATGCAACCGTTGTGCTCCCCCACGTCGGCGTTAGCTGGGGCAGTAATACTAAAATCAACCACCTCATTAGTCGATGGTTTTAAGGTAACCTCAGTTTTTGTTAGCTTAATCCAATTACCAACATCCGATTGAGCGTCGCCGAGTTGTGCACAAGAAAAAGCTCCACCGCTGGAGACAACTGAATCAACAGCATAAAGATTGATGGTTTTTTCCTCACCTGTATTATTCAAAACTTTAATTCCCTCTTTCTTGGTCTCACCAAGTTCAATTGAATGTATGAAAATTGACTCGGTTCGTTGATTGTCAGGACGTGGATAAGCTGGGCGACCACCGATGCCACCATATTCAACTGCGCCTGCAGCCTGAGCTAAAAGCAAAAATAGGGAAAAATTTAACAATACTAATTTTTTTGAAGTCATTTGGACAATTTATCCTCCTTGGATAAATTAATTAGCTACGATCGTAACCGTAAGGTCAAAAGAATAAGCATTACTTGACTGATTAGCTGGAATTTTTTGACTAACACCAAAACCATAGGCTTTCCATTTACCAATATCGTCAGAACCGGCAGCTGCCTGTATCAATGTTACATTACTGGCCGCAGAAGTAAAAGCGGTTGCGGCACCAGCTGATACACCAGTCATAGTAGTGGGCACCGAGCCAGTTGCTATGGTCGCCGCTGTTGGATCAATGAACATCTGACCACCAAAAGTATCAGCATCACCGTCAGTACAACCAGCGCCGCCCGCATCATTAAAGTCATATTTCGAGGTTGACGCCACATTGTGCCACAAAGATGATGTGGCAGCGCCAATAGATACTGTCCAACCGTTATTGGCTGCATTTAAATTATCAATCCAGATGCGCTGTGTAGCTGAACCCAGAGATGAGGTGGCAGTTTGCTGACACGTTGCCGAAACAGCCAATGCACCAAAGGTTACTGAAGTGGTTGTAGAGACTTCAGAATTATCCTTGAAATCCATAGTCAATGAGCCAGGATTAATAGTTTGGTTAAGTGTAGTGCTCGTATTGGCTTGAGCTAAATGTATCAAACCTGACAGACCACTAATCACAACGACGAGAGATAAGGCTATTATTCGCAAAGCTTTATCAATTTGCATGTTTTTTTTCATTTATATGATTTTAATTTTTTATAGTTGTCCACAATATGATAATATTATAACACATTTATTAAAAAGGTTTAAACTTTAGAATATTTTTGTACCGCCACCAAACTAGCTAACACATTAATCATGCCAAATCCAGCGAATTCTAGGCCAGAAAAAAGTAATAAATGCTTGCTAAAATACTGTATAATATTCAAGGTATAGCCAGAGAAAAAGGTTTCAAGATAAGGTTGCAATAACGATAAAAAGGGATAAAAAATTATCATAGTAATTCCCAGTCCAAGAATCGTATACATCAAGCCCGATATTATAAAAGGCGCCCTGATAAACCAATTTGAGGCGCCAACTAGGCGCATAACCTTAATTTCCCTGTTATGAGTATAGATATTAACTCGCACTGAATTATAAACAACCAGCAAGGTAATAATAATAAAAATAATACTAATTATCATACCAACCTCATTAACTTTAATAGCAATCTTATTTATCTTATCAAGCATGACCTTTGGATTGTCGGAATTTTTGGAATCTACAATTGGACTATTCAGTCTGTCGAGATCAATTACTAGATCGTCATATTGAGCCACATCACGAGGCTTGACAACCAAGGCGGCAGTCAGCGGATTATTATCTAATTCCCTAAGTGATTGTAAAACCTCTGGGTTGGTGGTGTTTTTTTGTCTAAATAGATTCAATGCCTCAATTTGTGAGACGTAAATCACATCTTTAACGCGCTCAAGGCCGGAGACTTGATTTTTTAAACCTATAACATCAGATTCTGGCGTACCATTTTTAACATACAAGGTAATATCAATCTTATCCTTAATTGAACTAATAGCCGAATTTGTAATGACTTGCACGGCTAGTAATAAATTTACAATAAATAAAGACAAAACGAGAATTAATACGGTAACCAATGACAACCAAAAATTTCTAAAAATATCTTGAAAGCTAAATTTTATGGCCCGAAAAAAAGATAATAAAAACATAAAATTATAAAATATACTTACCCACCTGCTGATCAGAGACAACTCGGCCATTTTCTACCGTCAAGACACGTCTTTTTAAACGATTAACTATTTCGCGATTATGTGTCACTAAAACAACCGTTGTACCAAATTTGTTTATTTTGAGCAGTAATTCAATAATCTCATCTGCATTAATAGAATCAAGGTTGCCAGTCGGCTCGTCAGCTAGTAGTATCTTTGGTCGATGTACCAGCGCCCGAGCAATGGCAGCTCGTTGCTGTTCACCACCTGAAACTTCATTAGGATAGCGCTCAATTTTACCCTCAAGGCCAACGATTTTTAAAACCTGCGGCACAATGGCTCTGATTTTTTGTGGCGTTTGACCGCAAACCTGAAGTGCGAATGAAACATTCTCTTTTAAAGTTTTTTTAGGTAGCAACTTAAAATCTTGAAAAATTACTCCGATTTGACGACGCAATATGGGTATTTCGCTTTTTCTGATTTTAGTGATATTCCAATCGCCAATAATAACCTGGCCGGAATCTAGCCGTTCCTCACCGATCATGGTCTTGATCATGGTCGATTTACCAGAGCCTGACTGTCCGACTATAGAAACAAATTCACCAGCTTTGATGTTTAAATTTGCATGATCCAAGGCCTTGATGTCGGGTTGGTAAATTTTTGAGGCGTTTATTAATTGAATCATATTATTTAAACCTGGAAATTATATATTATCTAAAATGATTTTTTTATTATAGCATAATTTAGCAATTCATGAAAAGCTAGGTTCATTATTGTAATTAAAATAACTCACATTGCACAAAAAAACAGGATGATTTTAACTCTCCTGTTTTAAATTATCATTTTACCAAATAGAAATCCTACTTAATACTAACTCTGCGTCGGTCAATCATTTTTTCTTTGTGTTTCACAATCGCTCGAGCTAATTGATCCTTAACCTTGTCAACCGACTTAAAAATATCTTGCTCAACTTTTTCAATTACCAAGACTACATTGGGCAAACTCAGGCTAATCTCAGTTTTATAGATATCGCCAGCATTTTGACCACCCACAGCAATACCAATATTTACATGACAATCAATCGGCTTGATGCTGCCCAAATATTTATCCAGCATGTCTAATTTCTTCTCAACATAAGCCTTGATTTCTGGGGTCAATTCAACCTTTGTAGCCTTAATATTGTATTTCATATTATTAAACCGCTTATACTTGTCACGATATTATCGGGCCAAGCTCGGCAGTGTATTATTTTTGCAAATAGCCCGGAATTTTTTCAATTATTTCCTTAGGGATAAACTGAATTTTTACAAGAAAATCCAAAACACCCAACTTATAACACTCATCGGCAATTTCTTTTTTATTCAAATTTGATAAGGCAACTTTCTTAATATCTTTTGTTAGAGGATTTGAATTCAGAGCAACTAATATTTCCTGCCCTTTCATATCACCAAGCAACATATCAAGAAAAATCAAATCTGGCTTAAATTCTTGAGCCTTTGTTATACCTTGCTTGCCTGTATAGGCCACGTCTACGAGATAACCAGCAGTAGTAAAGGCTAATTCATACATCATAGCCTGCGTTTGATCATCCTCGATTACTAGAATCTTTATCTTTTCCATATAATTAATTATACACCCCTATACTACATAAATCAAATAAAAAACCAGGCTTCTTGCCCGGTTTTAAAAATAGCTAAGCTTGTCCCCAGATCAAGTTATCAATTGTCCTGAGACCACCCTTGCCATAAGAAAAAATCCACTCCATGTCGGCAAAATGATCAACTATTGTGATAATACCAACCATCGTGCCATCAGACGTACAATGAATTTCGCCTTCTATAGTCCTATCCGAATTAGTTTCGGCCTCTAGACTAAATACGAAGGGTGATTCAAATTTTTGCAGTTCATCAATCTCAATGCAGTGATCCGTATTGTGAGGATCAGTCGCCACTAGAGCCTTTTCGATCATTTCTCGTGAAAATTGCGCAACTGAATACTGACATTCTCTCATGATTGCACCTCCAGAGTAAAATGATTTTACACCTATTTAAAAGAACCTTTGCCAGATGGCCACAAATTTATCGCTAAACTTAAAGATATCTTTGAATGTCACCACAATCACGAGTAGCATTAGTAAAGCGAAACCGATGGTGTGAATAATGGTTTCAATTTCAGTCTTGACCGGTCGGCCTTTTATTTTTTCAATCCCTAAAAACAGAACGCGTCCGCCATCCAGAGCTGGCAACGGTAAAAAGTTTATGATCGCCAGATTAATCGATAACAGTGCGGTAAATTGCATCAGATAAACAAAGCCCATGCGAGCTACCTGACCAGTTAAGGCCGCGATTCCCACTGGACCAGCAACATCAGCCGAAACCCCATGACCCATAAAAATACCCTTAATCATCCCACCAAAAGCCAGCAAGATCGCCCAAGTTGCAAAAGCCGTCTGTTTTATGCCCTGCCAAGGCGCTTCATACCATGAATATTTTACAATACCAATCTCCGCCACGCCAATACCAGCCACAACTTCATTCTTGTTGTTAGCAGAGGCTCTCGGTGTTATTTTAAAATCTTTAATCTCATTCCCACGTTTGACCACATAGGTCAATTCCTTGTTGGCATTTTTATTAGTGTAACCCTTCAGGCCTTCATAATCCACGAATTCATGCTTGTCTATTGTCAGCAAGGTATCACCAGCCTTAATACCTGATTTTTCAGCCGGAGAATCTTTTTGCACCTCAATAATCGAAAGATGACGCTCCGTAATCGTCGCACTTGGATCAACATTTTCAAGTGATTGCGCCGTACCCACCATGAAACAGACCGTAAATAAAAATGCGGCCAAAACTAAATTCATCGACACACCAGCTGACAAAACAACAGCTCTTTGCCAAATTGGCTTATTGACAAAACTATCCTTGTCAACATTCTCACCATTCTCACCTTTAATTTTTACAAAACCACCCAAGGGAAAATAATTCAAGGAATAGATAGTTGTCGGATAAGTACTTGGGTCAATCGGCTTATTACCATGCACCACCTTCCACTTACCTTCAAAATCCTTGTAAAGACCTAAAAATCGCGGCGGAAAACCCAAGCCGAATTCTTCTCCACGAATGCCAAATCTTCGAGCGGTCAAAAAATGCCCCAATTCATGGACTAACACTAAGACAGATAAGACTGCCAAAAAAATCAATAAAGTTACAAACATAATTTTTATATCCAAATTTCAAAACTTAAATTCCAAAAGATAAAATCCAAATTTTGATTTTTAGTCATTTGGATATTGAGATCTAGTTAGTTTACTAGATGGTCATTATCTCAACCTCTTTTTTGTCACGCAAAGTCTTGATCTCCTCATTCTTTGCAGTTACCTCTTCTTCGAGTTCCTTGATAAAACGAAATTTATCATCCTCAGAGATATCCTTATTTTTATCAGCTGCTTCAATAGCAGTTTTAACCTCATCGCGGATCTTTCTAATATTAATGCGCGCATCCTCCATCATTTCATTAAGCTTCTTGACCATCGCTTTTCTATTTTCCTCGGTCATCATCGGCACTGTCAAACGCAACTTTTCGCCATCATTAACCACTCCGAGACCCAAATTTGCCTCAACAATCGCCTTTTCTATATCTTTCAGTACGGACTTATCCCAAGGCGTAACCAGCAAACTTCTGGCATCGGCCACACTAATACTGGCTAGACCAGTAATTTGATTACGCACACCATAGGCATCAACCTGAACCATGTCGAGTACCTCAGGATTGGCTCGACCGACACGCAAAGCATGAGTTTCTTTTTTGAAAAATTCAATTCCTTTAATAAAATCCTCCTGTTTTTCTTGCAAATAACTGTTCATATATTTCTTTTAATAGTTTTTTTATTGCACTAACGCCTTAACCCCCATAAAAATCCAATTTGCAACCTCTGGATCTACCCAAAGTGTAGATCCAATCCTGGAAGTTGGCAACTCCTTGGTTGTCCAGGCTTTGCCTCCATCGACTGACCGATAAAAGGTAGTATTGGTAACATAGTAGATCTCAAGATCGTTTTGAGGATTTACAGCCAAGGCGTTGATGGTGGCCTTGACTTTTGGTGTAATCAGATCTATCTTGGTCCAATTCTTGCCACCATTGTCTGTCTTTAATAATCCATACTTTGTGGCTATAAATAGACGATTCACATCCATGCCGGAAAACACTAAATCCTTAACCGAAGCACCTTCATCAAAGGCTTTTAGAGGTTTTTCAAGAGTAGTCCAATTAGCACCGCCGTCGGTTGTCACGCTTAAGCCATATTTCTCACTCGCGGCATACATGTTTTGACCATCCCGAGGGTTTATAAATAATTTTGAAATTTTGCCTTGAATGCGATAAATTGGTTTCCAGCTGCTGCCTCGATCCTGACTTTTTAATACTTCCCCACGCGAGGTGGTCAAATAAACCTTGCCGCCATTTTTGGGATCAATTACCACGGCACTTATAGTGACAGTCTTGTCATTGTCAACATATACAGGCTGCCAGGTACGACTGCAATCCACAGATTTCTGCAGACGATTACCAATGGCTACATAAATTGTGCAGCTAAATTGAGGGTCAATGGCGATTGAACGCACCAAGACGTTGCCCAGGCTAACTGATTTTTGCCAACCAATACCGCTATCCAAACTAAAAAATAAACCATTAGCCAAAGTACCGACATATAAAGCCCGACGATCAGCCGGATCGGCAGCGAATGAAACAATATCCGTACCGGAAAATGACGAAACCTTAGTCGTGCTCATCATGGATGATTTTTGCACCCACTTGTCCCCCTTGCTTTCACTAAAAAATAAGCCACCGAAATCACGGCTAGCTGTCGTAGTATTATTTGAGCCAATATTAATACCGCAACCAGTCAAGAAGGTCAGTAAAAATAAATTTAAGGCCAGTAGATTAAATTTTGATTTAAATGACATGTTTTTTAAAATTATTATTGCCCAAAGTTGAGCTTTTAATTACCAGACTTATTTCAATCTAAAAATTCAACACTAACGACTCAAGAACCAATTTAGGATTAACATTAGCTTTTAAATAGCTCAAGCTTTCCAAGGCTTTATCTGAAAATTTTAACAACCGCTCACGGGTAATTTTAACACCGATCCTATTCAAACTCTCAAGTTCTAGCTCATGTTGCACTAAATCAGGATGACCGTAGCTAACCAAAAGCAAATCCCTGATTACGCCTTGCCATGAATTAATTATTCTCATCACCAGCCGGCTAGCCTCTTGACCGGTTTGCTTGTCATTCAGCAACTCTTCGACCACACAAAACCGCTGATTAACATTCATTTCGGTCATTTTTAGCAAACCGGAAATGCGAGCCATATAATTATCAAAAAAAGCTTGATCTTCCATAAATTTAACTGCCAAGGCGGGCCGACCAGCTGCTAACCTGGCAAATAATTTAGCTTTACTACGACTTAAGTCATATTTTTCGATCAAATAATCATAAATAGTATCCGTCTTGACTGGATAAAAATTAATCACCTGTGCTCGTGAAATTATGGTCTTAGGTAAGGACTCAATATTTTTAGCAATCAAGATAAAGATAACCTTAGAGCGTGGCTCTTCCAAAGTCTTTAATAAAGAGTTGAAGCCATGGTCGTTTAAAGTCTCGGCCTGCTTGATGACACCTACTTTATAAGAATTTAAAAAAGAACTCATTTCAAGTGATCGAATAAAAGCCCGCACATCATCAACTTCAATCGTTTTTTTATCGCTTGCCCGTTTTAAAAGATGGTAATCAGGGTGAACGCTGGCAAAATTATCGGTAAAACCAGAATTTTGACCAACTTGATTTTGTAAGCATGCCGCACAATAACCACAAGGCAATGGCCCGCCAGTTTTCAAATTCTCACACAATAAAGCTGAGGTAAAATAATTGGCCGTCGTCGTCTTGCCAATATCATCTGGACCAACAAAAATATACATCCCAGATATTTTACCATTAACAAGGCTTCGACTAAGAAACTTTATTACCTGGTCATTACCAAGCAGTGGCCAATTAAACTGAAAATCCATCTTATTATTCATCACTTAAGTATATAAATAAGTGACCATTTAGTCAAAGCTTTCCAAGGGTAACTAATTTATTATGACACAATATGATTAATACCACAAAGTGTGGACGTATTTATATTTATCCAGTAAAATATAGCTATAAATATAACTCCCCGTTATGCAATCTAAATTCATAAAATACATTTTCCCTAATCTTTTATTTGTCAGCTTTTTTTATTTTACCCCACTGGCGACCCAGGCAGCTAGCATTAGCTTTTCCATAAATAGCGCACCGATAAGTTCCATAGCCGCCAGCACTACCGCCAGCCTACTTGTAACAGGTGTTGATACCAGCTTTAGTAGTACAACTCTAGTAACTTTTTCGTGCAGGGACTTCTCGACTACGAGCGATATTATCATAAACAACCCAACAGAATTAATCATTCCTATTAATGTCTCAGCCACGACCAGCTGTTGGGGTTATGAACGCAACGAGGCAAATATAACTATTCAAGATGAAGCAACTACATCCGTAGCCTTGCTACCAATCATCAACACCACCATCCCAGTTCATAGCTGCTTAGTCGGTGACGAAGAACTCTGGTGTAGCATAGATGATGCCGTCAATAATGACGCCAATTATGGTGACACACTGCTAGTCTATCCCGGTCTGTATGAAAATGACATCACGATACCCGTTAGTGCTAATGGCGTTACTCTTAAGTCTCTTGCCGGTGCCGCCAGCACTATTCTAGTTGGCTCAGGCAACCCCAGTGAACCGTCAGCGCCGTATATTAGCTCAATCATTACAATCAATGCTAGCAACGTCACAATAGATGGCTTCACACTGCAACTACCTCAATCTCAAAATCTGCTAGCTTACAATGCCATTAGTTCTGACCCTAACGGTATTTCTAACGCGACAATCAAAAATACCATCATCAAAAGCCTTGACTACACTTTTGCTTCTGGGCCTAGCGGTCAAATCTATTCCTTTCAGACTGGCCTAAACATGTCCCAAAATTCTGATTTGCTAATTGAAAATACCTCGATTGAAAATTGTCTCACTGGCCTACGAGTGAGCGGTGCTCGCCCAATCATAATAAATAGCAAGATTTTTAATAACCGTGACTATGCCGTAGTTAATGAGAATATTCCCTTTGATGCTAGCCAAAGAGTGCTAGCCGCTAATTCTTTTTGGGGCGAAACTGGTCCTAACACTGGCACAACCTCACTCAATGCCCTTGCTGGTAGCATCCAATACAGTCCTTGGTGCACCAATTTCGAATGTACAGCCAGTGCCAGTTTAGTTATTGCTACCACTTCAAATCTTTTCGCCGATCCAAATCAAGGTAACTGGTTACTTAAACCACCTAGTGATACACCCATTCTGCCAGATGGCCTACCAGACCTGACTAGTGTCACCAATGTCACCGCCTCGCAGCAATTTGACATCACGCTACCCACCGTGAGCACATCCTCGGAAGTTGGCACGACCACAATCTCAATTCCAGAAAACACTACTATTAGTCGTTTTGATGGCCAACCGCTTGACGCCACACAAATTACTGCTATGACCATGAATGTTAGTAATGTTTCTGGCTATACTGGTGATGTTATTGGCACCCCCATTCAATGGGGTCAAATTGGCGTCAGTCTCGTCTTTAGTCCGGCGATTACAATCAAGCTTTGGGTTGGCACCAGTTCAAATGGTCTAATTTTAACCGTTCTTCACTCAACCAGCACTGATGCTGATTGGAATACCGATGGCATCGCCTCAAGCACTTGTTTAGTTGCTGATGGCTATTGCAGTTTCGAAACGACTAGGGCTTCATATTTCATCGCTACCAATCCTCCAGTTGCCTCGAGCAGTGACATTATTACCTTGCAAGGAGCAAATAGCCCAGCCATACCCCAAACTTTTTATGCTACTTCAAATTTTTCCCTGCAAACAACTGCGCAAGCAAGTACAACGCTCACAATCACAAACACAACCACGCCATTAACCAAAAAATTAGCTGGCGGTAATAAAATCTCCCAACAAGTGCTTGGTCTAAAAATTTATCCCGACGGCACACTTCTTAAAGATAGACAAAATAATAAAATCTATCTTATCAAAAGTGGCAAAAAAAACTATATCAAGAATCTCAAAGAACTCGCCAAGCACAGAGGACAAAGAATCTATCTAGTTGAAAAAGCGCAAATCAATAGCTACAAATAAATGCCGCATAAACTAAAAAAATTAGCCCTATATTTTGGTGACATTCTGGTTTTTTATCTCACTCTTTACTTGACCTTGCTACTGCGTTATCAGCACATCCCCTCAACAGAACTTTGGCAAAAACATCTCCCAATATTCACCTTAGCTTTCGTTTTTTGGCTACCGCTGTTTTATATCACCAATCTTTATGATTTATATCTGGCCGTCAACAATAGCAATTTCTGGAAAAGAGCCACAACGGCTATTTTTGGGGCAGCCCTAATAGCCACCTCTTTATTTTATGTGACCGCCAGCGACGTTGCACCTAAAACCAATTTGGCTATATATTTTGTCATCTTTAGCGGTCTATTCCCGCTCTGGCGACAAGTTTATAATTCAGCCCTGGCTTCGTATCTGCCCAAATTAAATATTGGCTTTATTGGTTTAAACGCTGAAGCCAAAGAAATTATTGATTTTTTAAAATCACACAGTCATATTGGTTATAGCGTGGCGGCCACCTACGAAGCTGAGGACGTCAAGCTCAACAATCTAAAAGAAGAAATTAGCCTGCACAATATCGCACTCTTAGTTGTCGCAACTAATCTACATGAATCAAGCAGTTTACGTGACCAACTCTTTGCTTGTTTGCCATTAAAGGTCAATTTCATCAATCTGCCCTTATTTTACGAACAAGTCACGGGCAAAATACCGACCAACGTTATTAATCAGATGTGGTTTCTTGAAAACTTAACCGAAGGCGGTCGCGGTAACTTTAATCTGATCAAACGAGTTTGTGATATTTTTGGCGCTACCGCTCTTTTAATAATAACCATGCCCTTTTGGCCGCTGATAGCCATACTGATAAAAGCAAGCAGTACAGGGCCGGTTTTTTTCAGCCAGACACGTGGTGGTAAAAATGCAGCCCCTTTTAAAATGCTAAAATTCCGCAGCATGCGAGTCGAAAATAACGATGCTAGCCTAACAGTTGAAGGCGACAAACGGATCACCAAATTTGGCAATTTTCTCCGCAAATCACGTATCGACGAATTACCGCAACTGATAAACATACTCAAAGGAGAGATGAGTTTTATTGGCCCCAGACCCGAGCGTCCTGAATTCATTACCGACCTTGAAAAGGCTATTCCTTTTTATCGCGAGCGCATGCTGGTCAAACCCGGCGTGACCGGTTGGGATCAGGTTTCTGGCGAATACCACAGCGCTTCAACCGAGGACACCATCAAGAAACTACAATATGATTTATTTTATATCAAAAATAGGTCAATCTATCTCGACATCTCGATCATGCTAAAGACTGTTTATACCATTTTAAATCGTAGTGGTCGTTAATTTTTTACAAAATTCTTTCCAAGAGCGTAGGCTAAGCGTAATCGAATGCCAACATATACCAAAGAACGTAATAATATATTATGTTCTTTTTTAAAATGCTTAAAGTAATAGAGCCACATGGAATCATAAAAATTCAAGATAGACCTAATTCTTCGCTTTCCACTACTACCACCACCTAAATGCACAATATGAGCGGAAGCCAAATACCAAATACGTCCACACTCCTCTAACACTCTTTTACAAAAATCCAGATCTTCGCCATACATAAAAAAATGAACATCAAAGCCGCCGATTTTTTCATAAACCATGCGACGAAAAAGCATAGCCGCTCCAGATAGGGCCTCGGTATATCCAGAGATATTACAATCATCAAATTCCCTCTTATAATCACCACCGTTGTGAGAAATTTTAACCAAGCCAAACAAATACACGAATGCACTCAAAGGCCTTGGGAGATTGCGTCGACAGGCATGCTGAAAACTACCATCAGAATTTAAAAGCTGCGGACCAACCATGGCAATATCGATATTTTGCTCCAAATAGGCTACCAATTTTTCAATCGCCCGGTCTTTCACTATTACATCACTATTTAGGAACATTAAATACTCGCCTTGAGCAACTTCCAAACCTTGATTATTAGCCACACCAAAACCAAGATTAGTTTTATTTTCGATCAATCTAACCTTGTCATATTGTGCTCTGATTAACTCCTGGCTACCATCAGCTGAATTATTATCCACGACAATAATTTCAAATGGAAAAACCGTAGTCTCACGATAAATAGAATCAATTGTCTGCTTGAGCAAATCTTTAGTATTCCAATTTACAACAATAATTGAGAGTTTCATAATTAAGAGATCATGATTGGAATCTTCTTTATTTTTTTAAACTTCTTTTTGCAATTACTACAAACATACTCATCTGAATTATCAATAAGCGCAGCCTTACAATCAGTACAAGCAAGCAAATGATTCAAATCAATTGCTGGCCCACGATAAAAAAGCTTTCGACGCCATTTGTTAACAAAAATCTTTATTTTAGTATTGCGGCTATACCTTCTTCTAATACCCTCTAAATCAATATCATTAACTACATATTCTGTACCACTAATCTCACGTTGATATTTGGTATTTTCAAGCGAAAAATTTATTTTGTCCTGCCAATAATAATCAACATACAACAGATCGCGATATTTAACAAAAAAATGCTTCACATTATTGGTTTTTTCAAGAAATAGCCTGAGCCGTTCACCCAAGGAGTCAGGCCTTAATTCTTTACCGACAATAAATAATTTTTCATTATTTTTTGAAACTTTCCAAATATGAAACGGCCAGCCAAAAATCTCTTCACTCTCAGCGCTAGGCGTCTCAATATATCCTGCCTTGGCCACCCGTTCAAGCTCAGCGATAAACAATTCAACATTGGGCAGGTGCTCTAGGATGTGACGAGCAATAACAAAATCAAAAGTCTTATCAGCGAATGGTAACTTAAAAACATCAGCTACGACAAAATCCCGATCAATGACCAAGGCGGCATTCCGCTCAGCATCATCATGAACATATCTATCAACCAAAACATTTGAACGCCAATAAGGTTTGCCCCCACAGGCCACCTCTAAGACCAAGGCCTTGTTGTCGATTTTAATTTTTTTTCCGCCGTACAAAAATTCAGAGACGCGATATTTTAAATAATTCATAGTTCAATATTTTTCAAAAATAATCCTTTTTGTCAGTCTTTGAGAAACGCCAATCGGCCAGCCAGACATTTTCGCCAAATCACCAAAAGCAATAATAAATGGCATCAACAATACACCACTAACTCTAAAATAGAGTGATTTATTTTTTGTATACTCGAAATATCGTAACCAGAATTTTTTCATATAAAATGGCATCGCCAGTATTGCTAAAATTAAATAGTCAAAATTATAAAATGACAAAATTACTATAACGGCCAAAACAGAATATACACCATAACGAATTAGTTGACGCTTGAACCATAACTTCCCATGCCCATCACCCCGCGTATAACGAAAAAGCTGCAGAAAATACGATTTAAAACTTGGCCTAGGTCGCCAAAAGACTAGGACCTCCCTAATGTAATCTATAATATAGCCAGCCTTTTTAATTTTAAGATCAAAAATCACATCCTCGCAAATTGGCAACCATTCAGGATAACCGCCAACCGCTTCCCAAACTTTTTTACGGAATGCGACAGACCGACTTGATGGCAACCAATCATGTTTGAATTCATTTGACGCTGGAGTTGTGGCTGCGGCTATCAGATACCAGCGCTGTCCATCGCTCGGGTCAAACCACGGACCAAAACCAGTAGACACCACATTAACTCTTTCCGTAAATGCCTCTTTAATTTTTTTAAACCAATACTTGTCATAAATACAACCAGCATCAGTAACGACTATAATATCTCCAGTGGCCAATTTAATGGCCTCATTTCTACCAGATGATATATTGCCAATTTTTTGTGCAACAACGCAAGAGACGTTGGTTATTTTAAGATTTTGCAACAACTCCCAAGTACCATCAGTCGATCCACCATCGACGATCACTAGCTCATCCGGCAAAATACTCTGACTGGCTATACTTTCAAGCCACATGCCAAGAGATTTGTTTTCATTTAAAACTGTAATAATCAATGATATCATATTATTGTCTTAGGCCTTTCAAAAAAATACTTAACTCACCAAATAATCGAATTTCTAAAATAATAATTTGGGCGTACCATTTAGAATAGTTCTTTTTTACAAAAAGCTCCAGACTAGACAAAAACATTCGAAGTCTTTTGTCGTCAGCCTTACCCTTAAAACTTCCTCCATAAACATGCATAACCGGATCTGTTTTTATGCCCATCAGCTTGTAACCTGCCCGTGCTATCCGGTAGCACAAATCCGTTTCCTCAAAATACATAAAATACTCAGCCCCAAGTAACCCGACTTGATCCAAAACTTCGCGTCTAAAAATTGCCGCGGCTCCGGTAATATAATCAAGCTCAATTCCAGCCGCTGAAATAGACTGAGGAAACAGAGCGATTGATTTCAGTCTTTGCTTTAATGAAATAGGCAATAAATAGCCAACAGGAACTAAATAATAAAAAACATTCAAAATATTCGGAAAATAACCACCAACAGACTGTAAGCTCCCATTTGGATAAACTAAAGTTGGTTCAACCCCAGCTATAGCTGTATTTGCCTCCAAATACGTCAGCGCGTCTACCAAACTATTTTTGCCAACCTCGGTGTCACTATTGAGTAACCAAATGAATTCTTCTTTAGCCAGATCCCTTATTGCCAAATTATTAGCCCTGGCAAAGCCAATATTTTCTGGATTTTTAATAAATTGGACCCCAGGAAAATTCTCCATCACCATCTCAGCGCTGCCATCGATCGAATTATTATCAACAACAATAATCTGCCTTGGCACAATAGACCCGGCCAAAAGTGCGGTGAGTGCCTTATGGGTAAGTTCACATGTATTATAACTAATTATAATTGCCGTAACTGGGGCTAAATTCATTTTATTATTTACCTACTTTTTCAATTAGAAAAACCGCATATTTATAATCATATCCCCCTCTGCCCAACATTTTTTCTTTAACTCTTTGCAGGGTCGCATCTAATGGAGTAAAAGAGCGATTTTTAACAATCTTAAAGCCGGTTGGTATCTTGCTTTCCGGTGTTCTGTTTAAATTTTGATCATCAGAGCCTGTAGAAAAAAACCAACAATGAGACCTTGCCTTAATCTGTGAAAATTCATTTGCATTCCAAAAAGAAACTGGTCGCAATTTGCTAAAATACGAAAGACGATAAAAGTCATACAAACCCATTGCCATGTCGCCGTTAATGATTATGCAATCACCAGCCTTCGCATTATCCTTTACATATTGAAAACTGTCAAAACCCCTAAAATAACTAGCATTGAAATAATTTTTTAAATTTATAAGATTATAAGTGCCAAATATTTGAACGCTAAATAGTATAATTAATAAAATAAAAGCACTCTTATATTTTTTAAAAGTCAAAATAACTGCCACGATTAAGATTAAAAATAGCGGAAAGGCACCAAAAACAAATTTTGGATAAACTATAAAATTATACCTGGGATTCAATACGTTTAAAAAAACCGTATTTAGAGAAATCAAACCAAGAATCAGTAGCAACAAGATACTTAATTTTGATGCCTGTCTATTTTTATATAAAATAAATATTTTATATGCAACCGCGCATAAAACTATAAGACCCAGTGCAAACATTAAATAATTCCAGGGTAAAACTGTTTCACTATAAAAAAATTGATAAAAGTGTATCAAAAAATCCGTTAACCAATTCATTAATCCTGCACCCAAAATACTAACAGCAGTAAAATCACCATCACCACTCTTTATTCTCAAATAATATAAATAAACAATCGGCAAAAATAAAGTCAAAATTATAAAATGTCCGACGAGCCACTGCTTAAGCATTATGGGATTTTTATTTTTCCACCAATCAAAAATAAACCATGCATTCGCACATGACAATAAATAAACAAAATTTGGTAAATCGGTATAAGCAGTAATTAAGCTAAAGAGAAAAAACAAATAAAGAGAATTTTTTGTATTTCCCTTAGTAAAAAATTTTATCAAAAAATATAAAGCCAGCAAAACAAAGAATGCCGTTAGACTATGATATCGCGCCATCTGGCCATACTGCAAGAAGAATGGTGACACCGCCATTATCAATACGGTTATTTTGGCAATTTTACTATCGTCAAATAACAATTTCGCTAAATAAAAAGTAGTTATTAAAATACCAACCGAGGCCATGATTGAAATCAATCGCATGCCAAATTCTCCATATGGCACAATTCTATAAGCTATTATGGTCAATAAATAATATAATGGGGGATGATTGTCAGGTATAATAAAATAGTCGTGAATAAAGTTTATAGGATTTGGCGTTTGATAATAATACTGCAATACAGCAGTTTCATCCATCCAAAAAGTTCTAGTCGTGGCTATAATGATTAAAAAAACTGCCGCGACTGACGAAATTATCAACAAATAAAACAAATCTGATTTTAAAAATTCCCTACAATTAATTTTTTTTAAATTTATCATATTTTACGAGCTACAATAAACATAGTATCGCCGACGTTTATCGGTATGGATATGTGTCTTAAAAAATTTGAATTACAAAAGGTTGCTAAGGTACCAAAGAAATTTATAGATGTCCAGGTTTTTAACAAACGGAAAATATAAGGTAATGAAAAAAATTTACCAAAATGTCCTATGTATACCTGTTCCAAGTCGTTAGACTTTAACAAAAACTCAATATTTTTTCTTGAAAATAAGTTTATGTGTTGAGGTGGAACGAAGGCGTGCCATTTTTTTCTCCATATTTTCGCCCACAAACTACCAGCATCTGGCGTTGAAAAAGCTAGCATGCCCCCACTTTTTAACTTTGTGGCGATAATTTTAAAATCATTAACTGGAGTTGACAAGTGCTCAACTGTATCCAATAGCACAATGGCGTCAAATACATCACAATTGTTCTTTGCATATCCCTCAAGACTGCAACTATCAACAGCCAAACCTTTTTCAATCGCTCTGTCAGTAGCATACTTCGACACATCTATACCGGAAACACTCCAACCGTCAGCTCTGGCCAAATCCAGAAAAAATCCAGTTGCACAGCCAATTTCAAAAAGAGTATGGCCAACACCCTTATAGTTCTTTAAAATTTTTAGATATTTCTTAAATACACCGACTGTCTGAAGTTTTTCAGCTTCATAATCAACATAACCATCCAGTTCAACATCTCCACTAAAATAACCCTCACTATAATAGCTATTTAGATCAAGCGGTATATTTTCCAAAGAATAGAGACCACATGCAGCACATCTTGAATATGAAAAGTCGCCTTTTGTCATAAAATCCCTTCTAACTCCTTCGTAACCACAGACTGAACATATCATAAATTTAAGCCTTACTTATAATTATCTTTAATAATGGATGGAATATAATTCAAGAACCACTGCTTAAAAGACATCGTTTTTAATTTAATAAATGGTTCTTCGATCAAATAATAGGTGATTGTTGAAAACACCAACGTGATCAATATATTTAAAATATATTTATGAATATTAGTATAAGGCATTTTTTCAACAACACCTATTATAATAGCATGCCAAATATAAATACTAAAACTAATTTTGGCAATAAACATGATCGGCCTTACTGAAAACAATCTAACAATCGCAGTGTTTTCATTGCTTAAAAAAGAGAGCATGCCAAAAACAATAATAATACTCAAAAAAATCGGTGCAAAAATATAACTAATTGTAGGCGCAAAATTCAAATCAAACCAATAAATAAAAAGGAAAAAAACAATCAAAGCGAGGGCTTGAAAGAACATTCCACCCATAGACCTTACCCAGTTATAGCCATTGACGTAGCAATAAGCACCAAGCATGCCAATGGCAAAAAAATCTAAATTAGCGGGAGTAAATCTCATGAACTGCATACTTGGCGTCTTTATAAAATAGACCAAAAATAATCTATAACCTAAGCCAAGAGCGATTAATATTAAAAAAAGATATAACTTCTTGTATTTATAAAAAAAATAATAAAAAATTGGCAGAATGAAATAAAAATGCATCTCCACTAACAAGGACCAGTAAACAGGATTAATGGTAATTGTAGCGCCGCCGTTACTGCCTTTAATCCCCCTAATAAAGATTAAATTATACAATACTGAACGCAATCCATCTTCTGCTAAGAAAATATCATGACGCAAAAAAATGATGATAAAAAAAATTGAAAAATAATAAAGGGGTAAAATTCTAAATAATCTATTTTTGATATATACTAAAAGCCTGGACTTATCCAGGCCTTCATGATTTTTATATAGCTGATAAAATAACAAAAATCCACTCAAAACAAAAAAAACACATACTCCAACCGTGCCAGTTACAAAATTTAATTTATACCAATCTATCACGCCGTCGCGAGAATAATTCAATAAATAGCCGGCATGAAAAATAAAAACCAAAATCGTGGCAAATGAGCGAACTATATCAAAGGTTTTTATTCTTTTGTCTTGAATTAATACTAATGAATTCATTGAAGATATTATTTTCTAAAAAAAGCATAAAAACTATAGCCGATAACCTGTTTAGCAAATAACCAATATTCATTATAGTTTAGTTTTGAGGTGCTGAATTTGCGCATACGAAAAATAAATGGTATTTCTTTGATTTTATTCCATTTACCTTTCACCAGGATTTCAAAAAGAATTTTATAACCTTTTGTATCGAGGACAACCCCTGACAGGACTGACTTTTTAATAAAGAAATACCCACTTAACGGGTCCTCTGCCCTTGATATCTTCTTGATTAAAAATACCCCAACGACAGAGATCAAGCGACGCCACCAAACCCAACTTTCAACCACGCTACTATCCATAAACCTACTGCCAATAGCAATGTCATACTCACCCAATGCATTAAGCAATGAATTAATAATTATGGGATCGTGACTCAAATCCGCATCCATAACACCAACTATCTCCCGGTCAGACATCTTAAAACCTTCAATAACTGCACTACCAAGGCCTAATTTTCCGGCTCGATGGATCACCTTGATTGGATACTGAGACTTTAAATTATCAGCTACCTGACCAGTACCATCTGGCGAATTATCATCAACAACTATATACTCCAAATCAAAACTTGATTTGTCGATTATACCTTCAATCTCATCAAAAAATAAAGGCAAGTTTTTGGCCTCATTAAATGTAGGTATAACTAATGAAATATATTTCATATTTTTTTTTGATAGACTAAAAATATTGATTTAGGAAAAAATTGACTCACTAGCCAGCCAATCGGTAACGTGAATGGATATATAAAAAATAAATATTTCAAACTTGTACGAAATAATCGTTGATCAAATATCCAAACCATTGCAATAAATAACTTGCTAAAAAGTGGTGAACCGGTCTGAAATGCAACCCAACGCTTTTTTTTATTAAACATAAATAATATGCATAAAAATAAAGCCTCCACGCCCCTAATCTTTGACTGAGATACAAGCTTATAACCAATTGCCTCAAGTTTGAAGGAGAGCTCTGCCTCATCTACTATTCTAACATGAGCAACCTCTGAAAAATAGTCAGGCTTTATTTTTAACAGCATTTCTTCAGAAATTCTAGCTGGAACGGTTATAACAATCTTTCCGTCATTTTTCAAGACGCGATCGATATCGTTTAACGTGATATCTAAATCATTAACATGCTCAAGAACGTCATAGCAATGAACTTCGTCAAATGAAAAACTGTCGAATGGCAATGTCCGACCATCAAATTTTATAAATTTACCAACACCATACCGCTGAGTTGCGTAATCTATATTACTATCAAGTATGTCCACACCAAGATACTCCCCAAATCGTGAAATATACTTAATGTTACCACCCAGGCCACAACCATAATCTAAAATTTTCTTACTTTTCATTTTTTTATTCAATCAATTCGCCACCAAATTGCAGTAAATATTTATTAAATTTTCTCTAAACAAGGCGGGGCCAAATTTTTCTTGAACTCGCTTGCAGTTATTTTTTAATTCAAAATAAACATCCTGATTATTTATTTTCTTAATTGCCATATACAGATCCGAAGGATTGCCTGGTGAAAACAAAATTCCCGCATTTTCAATAACTTCTGGTATGGCCCCTGAATAAGTAGAAATAACCGGACAGCCACATGATATGGCCTCTGCTAAAACGAAACCGAATTGTTCTTGCCACAATGGTCCAGGCAAGCTTGCAAGTATCAAAACCTTGGCATAAGAAAATAAATTTCTAACCTGGTCGTTCGGTAATGTCTCAATGAAGCAAAAATAATCGTTTAGCCCCCAGTCGTTAACCATGCGCATAGCGTTTTCTCGTTCTCTGCCAGCGCCGATCATTAACAATATTGCCTTGTGATTCTTGTTTTCAAGACAATACATTCGCCAGGCATATAAAATATCATAAATGCCTTTCTCTTTGATCATCCTATTAACTACCATGTAAATGTCCTTACCCTCAAGATTGTGATTTTTTAAAAAATCAGGATTCAAATTATTGTCACGAGGCTGAATAACTGCAGGCGTTAAGACTTTAATCCTTTCTTCTGCTACACCATAATCCATGAGCATATCCTTGGCGGACTGAGTGACTGGCAAAAAAAGATCTACCCCATTTACATTCTCAACAATACTACGGGTTATAAGTTTCCTCCACCAAGCAGGAACCTTTTTGAACCAAGGCCAATAATTATACTCAAAACGACCAAAACTATTATCCCAAATCGTGACAACAACTCGTAAATTGGGGTTACTTTTTTTAGCCCTCACTGCCTGATTTGTATACCAATAAGATAATTCAGCTGTATGAACAATATCAAATTGATCAAGCTCGCTTTCAAGGCCAGGCATAGCCAAAAAACGTGCTCTTAAAAATTTATCGACCTGGCGGGTTATAAAATTATCAGCCGTACTGTACATGCGCTTGACCGGAAAAGCCAAGTTAAACTGATAAAGATTTTTATTTGTACAGAAGCCAGTAACGGCAATATTCTCCAAATCCTCCCATAACTTGCCCTCCCAATTATTCAGGCTATTACCTCGCACAAGTGCTACTTTTATATTCTGATCCTTATTCATAGACATAATAATTATTTCTTCCAGGTAACATTATTTTTTATTTCGATTACTGGCTGCCCTGCAAATACTTTACATTTACCTCTTAATGGCTTGGAGACTAAGGAATTTGCTGCGATTACTGAATGCGAAGGTATTTCAGCACCTTTTAGAACCATAGACCTGCAACCAATCCAAACATGGCTACCTACTTTGATTGGCCTAGGCTCGTTTAATACAACACCTTCAGCATTATAAATTAAGTGAAAATCAGTATCCATAATCAAAACATCCCATGATATGAGACAATCATCACCAAAAGTAATATCCCTGTTATTAGCAATGATTGTGCTCTCGGCCGTGATTATAAAATTATTTCCCATAATCAAAACACCATTAACATCAACAGATATTTTTGAGCCATGACCGATACTGGCACGTCCATTAAAAACGACTTTTCCTGATACCTGCCAAATTGAACGAGATCGTTTATGATCAAAAATCCCAACACTATTAAAGCCTATTTTGATCATGCCCGTATGGACAGGTCCGTTGATTTCCACCACACCACTCAATTTGCGCAAATAAACCCTCCTGGACACTAAAATTGGCAGCTTAACCGCCTGCCTCAAGGGCAAATATTTGAAATTGAAATAAATAGTCTTTAATCCAACTTCGAATATAATACTAAATTTATTCTTTGTCTTTATATCTTTCATTTATTTTTCAAAATATTATTTTTTGTGTGCAACTTGCTCAATCTGTACACCTCGATATATAAAGCCAGGTAATAAGAGTACTGCTGAAGGGCACTGTTAATGCCAGCAAAACTTTTCCAAAGTCCATTTTTTAATTGTCCTAATGAATATTTAAATGGATAAAAAATAATTGACCATAATATGCATTTTTTTGCTTTTTCGATTCTTTTGACCCAAGCCGAAGTATCACTTTGGTAACAATCAATCACAACTGTCTCAGGAAAAAAATATTTAGCATGTATCGGCGCCCATTTTTTTTTCTTTTTAAGGAAATTTGCCCATGAGATATTGCTTGCTACTGGCCGATGATGCAGCATTATGTCTACCTTCCTAATCTCCCCCCTTACCACTCCTCCTTCATGAGGTATGCCACAAAATGAATAATTACTTTTACGGAATAAAATGCGCTTCTGTAGGCCATCAAAATAAATTGCCTTTTGACCATTCCACATTTCCCACTTAAAGGCTACCGCGGAAATATTATCATCATTAATCAATTCCCTTATTTTTAACGTATCAGTTTCATCA
>Ga0194059_1000133_pt1 | contig 37429 bp, 37 predicted proteins | sample SepL6211m_MetaG_FD_163426 | JGI IMG/M metagenome (GOLD analysis project Ga0194059, IMG submission 163426) | Anoxic zone freshwater microbial communities from boreal shield lake in IISD Experimental Lakes Area, Ontario, Canada - Sep2016-L626-11m | ecosystem: Environmental > Aquatic > Freshwater >...
GGCTCTTTGCTGCAGTGGCAACTCAATTTGAGGGCCTGTATTGTGTAGTGAATAACGCTTCTATTTTTGAGTATGACCGAGCTAGCTCTGATTCCAAACTGACTAGTAAAAGTTTGCAAGAACATATGCAGGTGAATGTAGCCACGCCAATCTTGTTGGCCCAGTTGATGTTTGAAGCGCAAAAAAATAGTGTAAAAAATAGCGCTGACCAATCACCGCCTTCAGTCATCCAACTTCTCGACCAGAAGCTCATTAATCTCAATCCCGATTATTTGTCATATACCTTATCTAAGGCTGCATTACTGACCTCAGTTGAAGTCTTGGCTATGGACCTTGCTCCTTACTTACGCGTAGTCGGTTTGGCCCCAGGAATTTCTCTTCCATCGGGCAATCAAACCCAAGCGGATTTTTCTAAAGCGCATCAGATGACGCCCTTAGGAAAATCATCTACGCCAGTAGATATTGCAAAGGCCGCTGTATTTCTAGCAGAGGCAAGCGCGATCACCGGCACCACTTTGTATGTCGATGGTGGTCAGCATCTTTTATCTTCATCACGCGATGTGATGTTCAAAACACATTAATAAAGCAACTATTTATGCACGCTATTCTTTCTCATCCTGCTTTGGTTGATTGTCGCCGTTTGTTCTTGCGCGACTATGAGATCTATATCAACATCGGCGTACATGATTTTGAGAAGAAGGCAGAACAACGCGTGATTCTGAATGTTGATTTATATATTCCGCTGGCAATGAATACTCCATCCTATGATCAGCTAGATGAAGTTGTTGATTATGACTTTATGCGTGAAACCATTAAGGCGCTGGCCTCGCAGGGGCATATTCATTTGCAAGAAACCTTTTGTGATGACATCGTGACCGCAATGTTGACTCATCCCAAAGTATTGGCTGCGCGCGTCAGCACTGCAAAACCCGACGTATATCCTGATTGTCATTCAGTCGGCGTTGAAGTATTTCGGATGAAGCAAATTTAATCCTGATGACTGATACTCGCAAAACCGTCTTCGAAGAAAACAAACTCGAGAAGAAATTGTGTCGCTTGGTTGGTCAAGCCATTGGTGACTTTGGCATGATCGAAGAAGGCGACAAGGTCATGGTCTGCGTATCGGGTGGTAAAGATAGTTATGCCATGCTCGATATCCTCTTGAAGTTGCGCGAGCGTGCGCCAATCAACTTTGAAATCGTTGCCGTCAATTTAGATCAGAAGCAACCAAACTTTCCTGCAGAAATTTTGCCTAACTACTTAAAGACCTTGGGCGTACAGTTTCATATTGAGAACCAAGATACTTACAGCATTGTTAAGCGCGTGATTCCGGAAGGCAAAACCACTTGTGGATTATGTTCACGTTTGCGTCGTGGCATCTTGTATCGCGTAGCCGACGAATTAGGTGCTACCAAGATAGCGCTGGGCCATCATCGCGATGACATCTTAGAGACGCTACTATTGAACATGTTTTATGCAGGCAAGCTAAAAGCAATGCCACCAAAACTGCGTTCTGACGATGGCAAGCATATTGTGATTCGTCCTTTAGCTTACGTGCCTGAGAAATTGCTGGAGCGTTATGCTGCCGATATGAATTTCCCCATTATTCCGTGCGATTTATGTGGCAGTCAGCCCAATTTGCAGCGTGGTGCTATGAAGCAAATGCTTCGCGAATGGGAAAAGAAATATCCAGGACGAGTCGAAAATCTATTCCGCTCCATGCATCACATCGTGCCTTCCCATCTCATGGATGGCGAGGCCTTTGATTTCCAGAATCTAGAGATCTCCACTGAGTTATCTGGCATTGCAGCCAGATCATCTGGCGACAAGGCAATTGATGAGGCTCAATTAGATGAATTAGCCTGTGGCACCGTCATTCAAGGGATTTATAATTCCACCTTATGAACATCGTCATTTTGGCTGCGGGGCAAGGAAAGCGGATGAAATCTGCTTTGCCAAAAGTGCTTCAAACTCTAGCTGGGAAGCCTCTTCTACAGCATGTACTGACCACCGCATTGTCCTTGCAGGGCAAGCAGGCTAAAACGGGGCCAATCGTTGTCGTTGGGCATGGCGCAGCTGATGTAAAAGAATTTCTAGCAAATGCCAGCAAAGAAGACCCTGGCTTTGGCAAAGTGCTGACAGTGCTACAGGCTGAGCAAAAGGGAACGGGCCATGCTTTGTTACAGGCTTTGCCCAAATTAGATGTGCAAGAGCCCACTTTGGTTCTTTATGGCGATGTCCCCCTCACAAGCAAGAAGACTTTAGCGAAGCTAGCCAAACTGGCTGATGGCGTACGTGGCCAAGATTCTGCATTGGCCCTGCTGACACAAGATCTCACTAATCCTACTGGCTATGGCCGCATCGTTCGTGATGCTGATCGCTCAGTAAGGGAGATTGTCGAAGAGAAAGATGCAACTTCCGCACAGAAAGCTATAAAAGAAATTAATACCGGGATCATGGTGTTGCCAACGAACTCATTGAGAAAGTGGCTTAAGGCATTGCGTTCCAGTAATTCTCAAGGCGAGTATTACTTAACTGATGTTATTGCGATGGCGGTTAAAGAGGGTGTGCCCATTCGTACAACGCAGGCGGACAATGAGTTTGAAACTATCGGCATTAATAGTCGTGATCAACTCGCTAGCTTGGAGCGAACCCATCAACTTAATATTGCCAATCAATTGATGGATGCTGGCGTATCCCTAGCTGATCCTGCCCGCATCGATGTGCGCGGCACGCTTGAGTGTGGGACTGATGTCTTTATTGATGTGGGTTGTGTATTCGAAGGTTGCGTGACTTTAGCGGCTGGAACCAAGCTTGGTCCTTACTGTGTCATCCGTAATAGCGTGATTGGTAAGAATGTTTCCATACATGCATTTAGTCATGTTGATGGCGCGAAGGTCGGCAATCATTCTTTGATTGGTCCTTACGCGCGCTTACGTCCAGGTGCTGATTTGGCCAATGATGTGCATATTGGCAACTTCGTCGAAGTGAAGAACAGCAAGATAGCTGCTAATAGCAAGGCGAATCATTTAGCGTATGTTGGCGATGCCATCGTGGGCTCCAGAGTCAATATAGGTGCTGGCACGATTACTTGTAATTACGATGGCGTTAATAAGCACCAAACTACTATTGAAGATGATGTCTTTATTGGCTCTGATACTCAGTTGGTGGCACCAGTGCGTGTTGGCCGGGGAGCAACATTGGGGGCAGGTACAACGCTTACCAAAGATGCGCCACCGAATCAGTTGACAATTTCTAGGGCAAAACAAATTTCTTTACCATGGCAACGCCCTGCGAAATTAGAAAAAAAAGTTCCAGAAAAAAAGACGGCGACTAAGAAAGTCGTAGCCAAGAAGGTCATAGAGGGTAAAAAATAATGTGCGGAATTGTTGGCGCCGTTTCCTATAAAAATATTGTTGATGTTTTAGTTGAGGGCTTACGCCGCCTGGAGTATCGCGGTTACGATTCCTGTGGTTTTGCAGTGATCGATAGCGGCGATGCTCAGCATCCTATTGAAAGAGCTCGCACTACTGCGCGCGTTGCAGAATTAGCGGAGCAGGGTAAAGATTTTCATGGAACGCTTGGGATTGCCCATACTCGTTGGGCTACGCATGGCAAGCCTGATACCCAAAATGCCCATCCCCATATTTCTAATGGCTTGATTGCAGTTGTTCACAACGGCATCATTGAGAACTACGAATCACTGCGTGCGGAGTTAAAAGCGGCTGCTTATGTGTTTACCTCCGAGACTGATACCGAGGTGATTGCCCATTTAGTGCACCAACAATATGTAGCAAGTGGCCAAAAAGATTTGGCGGCATCTGTAAGGGCTGTACTACCTAAGTTGCATGGTGCTTATGCCATTGGGGTGATTTCACAAGATAGCCCTGAGTTATTGGTTGGCGCTCGCGTTGGCTCTCCTTTAGTTGTGGCGCTCGGCGATAAAGAAAACTTTTTAGCTTCAGATGCCTTGGCATTGGCAGGTAGAGCCCACGCTATGATGTATTTGGAGGAAGGCGATGTTGCCATTCTGAAAGCGGGCACAGTAGAAATCATTGATCAAGTTGGCAAAACCGTGCAGCGCGAGAGTAAGGCAATGCCTGCTCAATCAGAGGCTGTGGATTTGGGCCCTTATCAGCACTACATGCAAAAAGAAATTTTTGAGCAGCCTAGAGCGATTGGGGATACTCTTACCAATATTGCGGAATTTGGTCCGGCACTCTTTGATGCCAATCCAGAAGATTGGAAGTCCTTTGATCAGATTTTGATTTTGGCTTGTGGTACTAGCTATTACTCTGCCTGTGTTGCTAAGTATTGGCTGGAAGATATGGCTGGTATTCCAACTCAAGTTGAGATTGCTAGCGAGTATCGCTATCGCAATACCGTTTCAAATCCGAGCACACTGATCGTTGTAGTTTCCCAGTCGGGTGAAACTGCAGATACCTTGGCGGCATTGCGTCACGCTAAGAGCTTGGGTCATCGCTTTACCTTAGCCATTTGTAATGTGGCAAGTAGCGCAATGGTTCGTGAAACCCATTGGCATTTCCTGACTAAGGCAGGGGTTGAGATTGGCGTTGCTTCTACGAAAGCCTTTACGACTCAGTTGCTAGCTCTCTACCTCTTAGCAGTTTCTATTGCAAAGCGTGCGGGCAGGATTTCTGCCGAAAAAGAAAAAGAGCTGTTACGCGAGTTGCGCCATCTACCAAAAGCACTTCATGCGGTTTTAGCTTTAGAGCCGCAGATTATTGCTTGGAGTGAGGCTTTCTCTAAATGTGAAAACGCTTTGTTCCTTGGGCGTGGATTGCACTACCCAATCGCATTAGAGGGCGCACTCAAACTTAAAGAGATTTCGTATATTCATGCTGAAGCTTATCCTGCTGGTGAATTGAAGCATGGCCCCCTTGCTTTAGTGACAGAGAAGATGCCAGTGGTTACGGTTGCCCCAAATGATGTCTTATTGGAAAAACTCAAATCTAATATGCAAGAAGTTAAAGCGCGTGGTGGCAAGCTATATGTCTTTGCTGATCAAGATACAGAGATAGTCAGCAGCGAGGGCATCAACGTGATTCGTTTGCCAGAGCACTACGGTAATCTTTCCCCAATCTTGCACGTGGTACCACTGCAGCTCTTGGCGTATCACACGGCCTGCGCCAGAGGAACCGACGTAGACAAGCCAAGAAATTTGGCTAAGAGTGTTACTGTCGAGTAAATCTGCTTTTTTCAAGTTGACTTATCAACCAAGTTGTGGACAAATTTCAGTAGTTAAATCAGGGCTTTACGAAACCCCCTCGTTAATTTTGTGTTCAAATAACTCTTGTACAAGAGGATATTTGTTGCAATTCATGTTTCCCCAAAATGTTCTATCGAAATCTCGCTGGCTTGCATTGGTTTTGGCAGGCGGTCTTTCTGCATGCGCAGTCGGACCAGATTTCAAGCAGCCTGAGGCCCCCAAGACCTCTTCTTATACTGAAACTACTTTATCTAAAAATCTCACTACCGCTCCTGGTGTACCTGGCGGTACGGAACAGGAGTTTATTGAAGGCGCTGATATTGAGGCTGGATGGTGGGAACTGTATAAATCTCCCGAGCTCGATGTACTCATTAAAAAGGCTTTACAGCAAAATCCAAATTTAGGCGCTGCTGATGCCGCATTGCGTGCCGCCCAGGAAAATGTCAGTGCACAGGTTGGTGGCCAATATTTCCCAGCCATTAGTGCTGGGGGCGGCCTTACGCGGCAGCTTCAGCCCTCAGCAATCTATGGCCTTCCGTATGGATCGGATACTTATAACCTTTACAACACCTCGGTAAATGTCACTTATAAGCTGGATGTATTTGGTGGGGCGCGTCGTGCGGTTGAGGGTGCTAGAGCACAAGCTGAAGTGGCGCAGTTCCAACTAGAGGGCGCATATCTATCCTTAACTTCCAATATTGTGACTGGTGCTATTCAGGAAGCTGCGCTAAGAGAGCAGATGCAGGCTACCGAAGAAATCTTGAAAGCCCAAACCAATTTGGCAGAGGTCACTGAAAAGCAGTTAGTGATTGGTACTGTTTCAAAGGTCGATGTTACTTCACAGCGAACTTTGGTTTCGAATTCTCAAGTTGATCTATTCAATTACGAGAGAAACTTAGCTTTTGCGCGTAATCAGTTAGCCGTCCTCACTGGTGAGATACCGAGTAACGCTAGCATCACCAAGTTTGATTTAAGCAAATTGCACTTACCAGAAAAATTGCCACTCTCGGTACCGTCAAACCTCATTCGTCAGCGCCCAGATGTGCGTGCGGCGGAAGCTCAGCTCAAGGCGCAGAATGCTTTTGTGGGCGTTGCCACTGCTAACTTGTTACCGCAATTCAACATCACCGGTTCAATTGGCTCTGCTGCCCTAACGTCTGCCAATTTGTTCGGCCCGAATTCTTCTTTATGGTCTATTGGTGGCGGCATATTGCAACCCCTGTTCCAAGGCGGTCAGTTATTAGCTCAACGTCGTGGAGCGATAGCTAATTATGAGCAGGCAGCCTTCCAGTATCAAGCTACCGTTCTCAAAGCCTTTCAGGAAGTTGCTAATGCGCTTCGAGCCTTAGAGACCGGCGCCCAAGCCTTAAAAGCGGCATCAGATGCTGAGCGTTATGCCTTCGAAACATTGGACTTAGTTCAACAACAATATAAGTTGGGTACGGCCAGTTATCTCGCAGTTTTGTATTACCAAAATCAATATCAACTTGCCAAGGTCAAATCAGTTTCAGCTCAAGCGACTCGATTTTCTGATACAGCAGCTTTATTTGTAGCATTAGGTGGTGGTTGGTGGAATCGTACTGGCCCCGCTTTTCAACCAAAAGACATAGCGAACAAAGATCAAAATGAAACTTCTGGAAAAAATTAAGACTAAGGTCATGACTGCTGCATGTGCAGTGTGGACCTGGATACTCGCCAAGACGGAAGAATGGAAGCTACGTGAGAAGTGCATTGCCTTTTGGGAAAAAGCAAAAGCCTTGTGGGCTCGACTTGGTCAAAAGTGGCGCAATACAAAAGCGCATGAAAAGCTGATGGCTATGGAGCCTTTGCAGCGTCGCATGATTATCATGCTGTGTGGAGTATTTTTACTGCTTGGCCTGATCTTTGCTTTCAATCAGTTCAAGACTTTTATGATTAAGCATTTCATTTCAGGCATGGGATTGCCACCTGCAACCGTTTCAACCATGGTGATTGCTGCTGAATCATGGCAGCCAAAGCTAACGAGTGTTGGCAATATCCGTGCCTTTAGGGGCGTCGATCTCAGCACTGAAATTGGCGGTTTAGTACTAACCGTGCCCATTAAGTCTGGCATGGATGTCAAGGAGGGCGATCTACTCATCAAGCTGAATGATGCTTCTGATGTAGCCCAATTAAATTCATTGAAAGCTATGGCCGATCTCGCCAAAGTCATTAATGAACGCGATAAACAGCAACTGGCGATTCAGGCGATTAGTAAGAATGTATTTGATACCAGTAAGGCGGATGCTCAATCTAAACAAGCGCAAGTAGAAGCCCAAATAGCCCTAGTTGCCAAGAAGAATCTCAAGGCACCATTTAGTGGGCGCATCGGTATTGTGTCAATTAACCCAGGACAGTTCGTTAATCCTGGCGATAAGCTGCTCACTCTGCAAACCCTCGATCCTATCTTTGTTGATTTCAATTTGCCACAAAGTAATGCTGAGCAAATACAGGTAGGCCAAGAAATTGTTGTCACTACCGACGCATTTAAAGATGCGAGTTTTGCTGGCAAGATCACTGCAGTCAGTCCTAAGGTGGATACCAATACGCGAAATATTCAGGTTGAAGCACAAATTGCCAATCCTGATAAAAAGATCTTGCCTGGCATGTTTGCCAATGTGAATATCAAACTTGGGGATGAAGTGAAGTTATTAACTTTGCCACAAACTGCCGTGACCTATAACCCTTATGGCTCCACAGTATTTGTTGCCAAACCTACTGGCAAGAAAGATAAGCAAGGTAATCCTGCTGTAGAGGCTCAGCAAGTCTTTGTTACTACTGGCTCTGCTCGTGGCGATCAGGTCTCAATCCTTAAAGGTGTTGATGAAGGCGCAACAGTTGTAACTAGTGGCCAGTTGAAGCTAAAGAATGGTACGCCGCTCATTATTAACAATAAGGTGCAGCCATCGAACTCACCAGACCCTAAGCCGCAGGAATAAGCATTAGATGAATTGGACTGACATATTCATCCGCAGGCCAGTGTTATCACTGGTAGTGAGTGCACTCGTATTGGTATTTGGCTTAAAGGCTTTAGGCTCCCTGCCGGTGAATCAGTACCCGCAAACACAGAATGCGATTGTGACGATTACAACCGCTTACTATGGTGCAGACCCGGAAACCATTGCTGGCTTTATTACTCAGCCACTCGAAGCCTCGGTCGCTCAGGCACAGGGTATTGATTACTTGTCATCTACTAGTGTGAGCGGCGTTTCAACCATCACTGCTACTTTGAAGTTGAACTATGACTCCAATGCGGCACTTACGCAGATCCAAACCCAAATCAGTGCTGTTAAGAATCAACTGCCACCACAAGCTCAGCAGCCCGTATTGACTGTGCAAGTGGGTCAGTCCACTGCAGCTATGTATATGGGCTTTTATAGTGACGACATTCCCAATAATGCGATCACTGACTATTTGTTGCGTGTGGTTAAGCCTAAGCTAGACTCTGTTGAGGGTGTACAGAACGCCGAAATTACTGGTGGTAGGAAATTTGCTTTACGCGCTTGGCTAGATCGCGAAAAGATGGCCGGACTTGGCGTCGGTGCAGATGATGTCTATAGTGCGATGTCTGCTAATAATTATTTATCAGCAGTAGGTAGCACCAAGGGTGACATGGTCGCAGTCGACTTGGTTGCCGGTACTGACTTGCATACCTTAGATGAGTTCCGCAAGCTGGTTGTGAAAAAAGATGGCGTGAATATTGTTTACCTAGAGCAAGTAGCCACAGTTACTTTGGGCTCGGAGGACTACAACACCAATGTGGCGTTTAGTGGCAAGAAGTCTGTCTTTATTGCGATTAAGGTGGCACCTCAAGCCAATCTATTGGATGTTGCGCAGCGCGTGCGAGATGCAGCTCCGGATATTCAAAAGCAACTGCCGGTTGGGATGACTGGCAAGGTTGTTTATGACTCAACCAAGTTCATTACCAGCTCTATTGATGAGGTAGTGTCGACATTGTTGGAGGCTCTGTTGATTGTGACCGTAGTGATCTACTTGTTCTTGGGTAGTTATCGTGCTGTTGCAGTTCCAGTGATTGCAATGCCCCTTTCTCTCATCGGCACTTTCTTCTTAATGCAAGTCTTGGGTTACTCGATTAATCTTCTCACTCTGTTGGCATTAGTTTTAGCAATTGGATTGGTGGTAGATGACGCCATCATTGTGGTTGAGAACGTCGATCGTCATATGAAAGAAGGCAAGTCACCTCTTGAGGCTTCTTTAATTGCTGCGCGTGAATTGGGCGGGCCGATTCTAGCGATGACGGTGGTATTGATTGCGGTATATATTCCTATTGGCTTTCAGGGTGGCTTAACGGGCGCACTCTTTACCGAGTTTGCGTTTACTCTGGCAAGTGCGGTCGCAGTCTCCGGTTTAATTGCTTTGACACTATCGCCGATGATGTGCTCTCGAATCTTTACTGAAGAGCAAGAAGCATCTCCGTTCGTACAGAAAATAGATCGCATCTTTGATAAGGTGCATCACAGCTATCAAAGCACCTTGCGCAATCTTCTTAGTACATGGCAGGTCATCATTGTGATGGGGGCTATTCTTTTAGGCGGTGTTGCTTACCTATACGCAACGGCTCGCGCTGAATTGGCGCCCACTGAAGACCAAGGTATTGTCTTGATGCAAGCTTCTGGACCCCCTAATAGTACGGTCAATCAGATGCAGACTTACGCAGATCAGATCTATCAAATATCTAGTGCAGAACCTGAGTATGAGCAAATGTTCCAGATCACCAGTCCAACCAGTAGTTTTGGCGGTGTTCTTTTAAAAGATTGGAATCAGCGCAGTCGTAATGCCACTAAATTCCAACAAGATATGCAGAACAAGTGGAATACGATTGCCGGCGCTCGTGTCGCAGCTTTCCAGTTCCCAGCTCTGCCTGGTGCGCAGGGTCTGCCAGTACAGGTGGTCATTACGACTACTGAGTCCTATGACCAGCTTAATGAGGTTTCTCAGGCGGTGTTGGACAAAGCGCGACGTAGCGGCAATTTCTTCTTTGTTGATTCTGATCTCAAGATCGATAAGCCTCAGGATGTATTGGTAATTGATAGAGAAAAAGTGGCCGCTTTGGGGATGACACAGCAACAAGTTGGCGCCGCCTTATCGGCTGCACTTGGCGGGGGCTATGTCAATTACTTCTCAGTATCGGGGCGCTCCTACAAAGTCATCCCGCAAGTGAAGCAAATGGATCGACTCAATCCTGAGCAGATCTTGGATTACTATATTCGCACGCCGAGTGGCGCTATGATTCAGGCGCGCACCATTGCTTCGATTAAGCAAAAGGTGGTTCCGCAATCGATTAACCACTTTCAGCAACTGAATTCGGCCACCATCTCTGGTGTGAGTACACCATTTATTTCGCAGGCAGATTTACTAGAGTACATGCGTCAGGCCTTAAAAGAGGTTGCACCTAGCGGATACAGCATGGATTACGCGGGCCCTTCACGTCAATTTATGGCGGAGTCTGGCGGCTTCCTAGTAACAATGTTCTTCGCGATTTTGATTGTGTTCTTAGTGCTAGCAGCTCAGTTTGAAAGCTTCCGCGATCCGATCGTGATTCTAGTTTCAGTACCGCTAGCTTTGTTTGGCGCATTGATCTTTATTAATCTTGGTTTTACAACGCTCAACGTTTACACGCAAGTGGGCTTAGTAACGCTCATGGGACTTATTAGTAAGCACGGGATTTTGATTGTGGAATTTGCCAATGAGTTACAGGTCGCTGGACGTAGCAAACTTGATGCGATTATTGAGGCCAGCAGCGTTCGTCTCAGACCAATTCTGATGACGACGGCTGCCATGGTTTTGGGTGTGGTACCGCTAGTGATTGCATCAGGTGCGGGTGCTGCTGGGCGACAATCAATGGGCATCGTCATTTTTACGGGTCTGTCGATTGGCACGCTCTTTACATTATTTGTTGTGCCCGCTATGTATCTCTTCATTGGAGCGGATCATCATGCGAAGAAATTTATCCAGCAGTGAGTAAGCTAAAGTAAGTAAATTGTTTTGGCTTGGAAATGAAAAAGGATGAACATTTGTTCATCCTTTTTAATCAGCGGTATTGCTAAATATTTTTGTTATTGCTCAACGATGTTCAACTCTTTTTCAGCGATCTCACTGTACTTAGTTTCATTTTCTAAGCGCTTTATCCAAACATCGATATTCTTGAGATCAGCACGTGGTCCCGTTTTTTCAGGGAAGGCTTCATGCAGAAGAATCCAGCGACCTACGCAAAGCGCTAGCGGAATATCGCCAATATGAAATTGATTTCCAGAGCAGTATTTCTGATTGGCTAAGGTCTGGTCTAGAAGGCTAAGCAAATGATTGGTATCTTGATATGACTTGCGGATAGCATCGTAATTACGCTCTGCTTCAGGGATGCGAGTTAGCCCTAAGAACGGGGTGCGCAGTGCGGGCCACATCGTGCCCACTTGCCAATCTAGCCACTTTTCAGAGCCGTACTGACTGGCAATATCGTCAGGGAAGTGTTTTTGCTTATCGTACTGGCGAGCTAGGTAACGCATGATGGTGTTTGATTCCCAAAGGGTGAGATCGCCATCTTTCAGGGTTGGCACAAGGCCATTAGGGTTGAGTGCTAAAAACTCGGGAGTGCGATTAAGACCAAAGTGAAGGCCTGCATCAATGCGCTCAAAGTCTTTACCTTCCTCCAGCCCCAACTCAGAAAGACACCATAAAACTTTTTGCACGTTGATAGAACTTTTTCTACCCCACAAACGCATCATTTTATTTCCTTCGTTTTAAAGCGAGTTAAACAGTTTTGATTTCGGCCACATCCAAGCCCATGAATTTACTGCGCGCAAAAATCAATGGCTCAAGCTCAGGATGATTTTTCAAGCTCAAGACTTTCGCAACGATGATGTTGTGGTCACCGCCTATATGAACTGAAACGGTTTCACATTCATAGTAGGCAACGCACCCGTTGATCTGCTCAAGCCCACTGCCAGTGGTTTGGTGAGAGACGCTATCAAATTGGCTCTCTTTTACTTTGGCAAAGTGCATTGCTAAGTCTTCTTGAGAGCGTTCAAGCACATGAATCAGTTGCTTGTGACCTACTTCAAAATGCGGCATCAGTCGAGAATGTTTATTGAGGCTCCACAAAATGAGTGGCGGCTCTAAAGAGACGGTATTAAATGAGCTAATAGTGATACCGTGGGCTTGCCCATTAGCGTCTAGGCAGGTGATGACTGTAACCCCAGTTGCAAACGATGCAAATCCAGTGCGGAGTTCTTGTGAGGTAAACGGGGCCATCAGTCTTTTGCTTATTTAGCGTCAGCTTTTTGTTCAGACGCAATTGTTGTGCCTGGAATTGGAGCCAAGGTCTCATTCTCTTCAGCTTTTACGCACTTGAAGCGATATTCTTTCCCAGCCTTAGATAAGAAGCTGGCACCTTCATAAAAATCGCCTTTACAGGTCTTGGTTGCAAAGTCCATGACATCCTGAGGATTAGCGCTAGAGGTGATGAGGCGCATATTGCCCATCGACATATTAATCTGGGTGGAATAGCAGCCAGAGAGCAGTGAGCCGGAAAGTGCGGTTAATAGTAGAATTTTTTTCATGGAAACCCCCATAATCAACAATGCTCGTTAGGATAAACCCTTTGGGGATTTGTTGTGGGGAATTACTCCGCTTGAAAAGGAATGAATATGTTTAAGGCTATTTTGGTAAAGAAAGACGATCAGGGCTACCGTGCTGAGTTGGCTCAGATTGATGAGGCGAGTCTGCCAGAAGGGGATGTGAAGGTTAAGGTTCTCTATTCCACTCTCAACTACAAGGATGGCTTGGCTATTACGGGTAAGGGTCCTGTAGTACGGAGCTTTCCAATGGTGCCCGGGATTGATTTTGCTGGCGAGGTTCTCGAAAGCGGTAATGCGGACTTCAAGGCTGGAGATATGGTGCTCCTCAATGGCTGGGGTGTTGGGGAAGGGCATTGGGGTGGATTGGGCCAGATGGCTCGGGTCAAGGCGGACTGGTTGATCCCTCTGCCAAAAGGTTTTACGGCCAAGCAGGCCTTAGCAATTGGTACTGCTGGATATACAGCCATGTTATGCGTCATGGCTTTGCAGAAGCATGGCCTGAAGCCTAGCGATGGCGAGGTTTTGGTGACGGGTGCGGCTGGTGGGGTGGGCAGCTTTGCTATTGCCTTGTTGAGCAAGCTAGGCTTTACAGTGGTGGCGAGCACAGGACGCATAGCTGAAGCGGATTATTTAAAGAAATTAGGCGCTACTGAAGTGATTGATCGTGCTGCTTTATCAGCACCAGGGAAGCCTTTGGCAAAAGAGCGCTGGGCTGCAGTGGTCGATAGTGTTGGAAGTCATACTTTAGCGAACGCGTGTGCGCAAACAAAGAGCGAGGGCGCGGTAGCAGCATGCGGTCTTGCACAAGGCATGGATTTTCCATCTACTGTTGCACCCTTTATTTTGCGTGGCGTGACCTTGTACGGCGTCAATAGCGTGACGGTGCCCCGCGCAAAACGGATTGCCGCCTATGAGCAATTAAGTAAATTGGTGGATCTTAAAACTTTAGATGAAATCTCTCATGAGATTAGTTTAGAGGAGTCGATTAAATATGCAGCAGAGTTAATGGCTGGAAACGTACGCGGACGTCTTATCGTAGATGTGAATAAATAAGCATCAACGATGAAAGGAAATAGCTTATTGAGTTTGTTCTGGTTTGCGTGCAGCAAGTTGTGCACAAACTTTGAGCTTCTCTGGGTCTGAGAGCTCTGACCAATCTGCAATTTCAGCAAGAGTGCGATAACAGCCGTGACAATAGCCGTTCTCTGGATTGATGTCACACCAATTAACGCAAGGCGATGGAACTGTTGTCAAAGTAAACCTAGAAATAGAAGAATAAATATTAAGTATGAACACTAAAAATCAAGCAAACACAAATGATGCTGTTCATTATCCCTTAGGAGACGCTCTGCCAGAACAGGGCAGTACGATTGAGTTAGCTCCTGGTGTTTATTGGCTCAGAATGCGCTTGCCCTTTGCCTTGGACCATATTAACTTGTGGCTTTTGCGCGATCGTTTTGATGGTATTGACGGTTGGACGATTGTCGATTGTGGCATTGCCAATGATGAAACGCGTGCAACGTGGGAGCAGATTTTTGCTACTCAGCTCCAAGGCCTCCCTGTATTACGTGTGCTTGTGACTCATATGCACCCTGACCATGTGGGTCTCTCTCAATGGTTATGTGAGCGCTGGAAGGCGCCTATGTGGATCTCTATGACAGACTACTTAACGGCACAGTGGTTAAGTCACAAGGAGGGGGGCGCGGCAGCGGGCGCGCTAGCTGGAGGCGGTGGCTCAGCAGATCATTTTCAGAAGCATGGCTTGAGTGCGCCTGAGGATTTGGAGAAAATTCGGGGGCGCTCCAATTACTACAGCAATATGGTCCCTGGAGTTCCACGTCAATACCGGCGCATTATTGATGGTGAGAAAATTTCTATTGGCGGCCATCAATGGCAAGTCATCATGGGTTACGGTCATGCACCTGAGCATGCCTCCTTGTTTTGCAAAGAGCTTGGTGTATTAATTTCGGGAGATATGCTCTTACCGCGTATCTCAACCAATGTCAGCGTCTATGATGCTGATCCTGAAGCGGACCCTTTAGGCTTATATTTAGATTCTTTGGATAAATATTTACCATTACCGGATGACACTTTAGTGCTGCCATCTCATGGCAAGCCGTTTACAGGTATGAAACCACGGATTGCGCAATTAAAGGCGCATCACGATGATCGCTTAGCAGACACTCTTGGAGCATGTAAAAAACCGGCACACGCTAGAGAGATTGTGCCGGTCTTGTTTAAGCGGGAATTAGATATTCACCAAATGACTTTTGCGATGGGCGAGGCTATTGCTCATCTGAATTACCTACTTCGTCGAGGTAGGTTGAGTCGCCAGCTTTGCGAGGACGGCGTGTTCCGGTTTTGCGCGGTTTAGCACTACTAGCCTTTTTTCCAGATGATTCGCTGGAGCTGGTTGCTGCCGCACCTGCTGCAGAGACCGCATCACCAAAGGACTTAAGCGCCATCATCGTGGCATGCTGAACTTCAAGCCCCTGGATGGTCGATTTAAGAATGTTGAGATTGAGGTTTAGCCAATTCTCAACGCTCTTAAGGTCTTTAATGCGCTTTTCAAGCTCATCCACATCCAAGCCGGGGAAGGCGCCAAAGCCACTGGCACCCTTAGAACTATCGCTAGTGAAGGGAAATTGACCTGGTTGGCCGGCTACACCCTGCCCCCACATGGTTTTAAACATCTCAAGGCTTTGGTTGAATTCTGGCATTGCTCCGAACATATAGATCCCCAGTTAGATAAAAAGGTGGTTTTACCAATAGAATAAGAGATTCTAGAGATTATTCCCGGTTAAGCAATGCAATCTAATGGTTTATCCCAGCCGTATACACGTGGTCAGGCACTCCCAGAACTTTTAAAGCAGCGCATTCTCATTTTGGATGGGGCTATGGGGACCATGATTCAGCAGCACAAGCTGACTGAAGCGGATTATCGCGGCCTACCAAGCAATACCCGCTTTGCCGATCACCCGAGTGATATCAAAGGCAACAATGAGTTATTGGTGCTGACTCAGCCAGCGATTATTAGCAAGATTCATGAGCAGTATTTGGATGCTGGCGCCGACATTATTGAAACAAATACTTTTGGTGCAACTTCTGTTGCTCAAGAGGATTACAAAATGGCAGGTCTTGCACGCGAGATGAATATTGTCTCTGCCAAGCTGGCTCGCGCAGCCTGTGCCAAATACAGCACTCCTGATAAACCTCGATTTGCAGCCGGCGCTATTGGCCCAACACCAAAGACAGCGAGCATTTCGCCTGACGTAAATGATCCGGGTGCGCGTAATGTCACCTTTGATGCTTTGCGTGTTTCTTATCGTGAACAGATTGAAGGGCTCTTTGAGGGTGGTGTTGATTTATTTTTGGTTGAGACCATTTTTGATACCCTGAATGCCAAAGCAGCTTTGTTCGCTTTAGATGAATTCTTTGAAGAGACTGGCAATCGTTTGCCTGTGATGATTTCAGGAACGGTGACCGATGCTTCTGGGCGGATTCTGTCTGGGCAAACTGTTGAAGCGTTTTGGAATAGCTTGCGTCACATCAAGCCCCTGACTTTTGGCCTGAATTGTGCGCTGGGTGCTGCCTTGATGCGACCTTATATTGCTGAACTCGCGCGCATTTGTGATGCCGCTGTTTCTTGTTATCCAAACGCTGGCTTGCCAAATCCAATGAGCGACACCGGCTTTGATGAGACCCCTGAAATTACTTCTAGTTTGGTTGATGGTTTTGCAAAAGACGGTTTAGTCAATTTAGTGGGCGGTTGTTGCGGCACTACACCAGACCACATTCGCGCAATTGCCAATGCAGTAGCAAAGCGTAAGCCACGAGCCTTCTATCGTGAAGGTGCGGAGGTGGTGGCATGAGTCATTTGAAGAATCAAAAAATTATGCCAGCGATGAAGTTGTCAGGCTTAGAGCCATTCAACGTCACAGCCGACCTTGGTTTTGTGAATATTGGCGAGCGCACTAACGTCACTGGCTCGAAAGCATTCGCGCGCATGATTCTGAATAATCAGTTTGATGAGGCGCTTGTAGTGGCAAGACAGCAAGTTGAGAATGGCGCGCAAGTCATCGACATCAATATGGACGAAGCCATGTTGGATTCTGAAGCGGCGATGACGCGCTTCTTAAATTTAATTGCCTCAGAACCTGATATAGCTCGTGTGCCGATCATGATTGATTCCTCCAAGTGGAGCGTCATAGAGGCGGGCTTGAAATGTATTCAGGGTAAGGCGATCGTGAACTCAATCTCTCTAAAAGAGGGGGAGGATTCATTTAGAAAGCAGGCGCGCCTCATTCGTCGCTATGGCGCTGCTAGTGTTGTTATGGCCTTTGATGAGCTTGGTCAGGCCGATACCTTTAAACGTAAGACAGAAATTTGTCAGCGTTGCTACGAAATCCTCGTAAATGAAATTGGTTTTCCTGCCGAAGATATTGTTTTTGATCCCAATATCTTTGCGATAGCCACAGGCATTGAAGAGCATGACAACTACGCAGTGGACTTTATTAATGCCACTCGCTGGATTAAAGAAAATCTTCCTGGCGCAAAAGTCAGTGGTGGCGTATCCAACGTCAGCTTCTCATTTCGGGGTAACGATCGCGTCCGCGAAGCGATCCATACAGTCTTCCTGTATCACGCCGTTCAGGCTGGCATGGATATGGGTATTGTTAATGCTGGACAGTTGGGCGTCTACGCTGACTTAGATCCAGAGTTACGCGAGCGCGTTGAAGATGTAGTACTAAATCGCTTTAAAGAAAAAGATGGCAAAACGCCTACTGAGCGTTTGCTCGACATTGCTAATCAATTTAAAGGCGGGGGTGCTAAGCAAGTTGAAAACTTGGTGTGGCGCGAAGCCCCGGTCCGCGAGCGTTTAACCCATGCACTGGTTCATGGCAATACTACATTTATTGAAGAAGATACTGAAGAATTGCGTGCCCAAATTATGGGTGCGGGCGGCAGGCCAATCGAAGTGATTGAAGGCCCACTTATGGACGGCATGAATGTTGTGGGTGATTTATTCGGCGCCGGCAAAATGTTTTTACCCCAAGTGGTTAAGAGTGCGCGAGTGATGAAGCAGGCGGTGGCACTGCTCATTCCTTATATTGAGGAAGAGAAGCGTCTACACGTAGCCGCAGGCGGCGAAGCTAAAGCCAAGGGCAAGATCGTGATGGCAACTGTAAAGGGAGACGTTCACGACATTGGTAAAAATATTGTGACGGTGGTCTTGCAATGTAATAACTTTGAAGTCGTCAATATGGGCGTGATGGTTCCTTGCGCACAGATCTTGCAAAAAGCCAAAGAAGAGAAAGCTGATATCGTTGGGCTATCCGGCTTAATCACCCCTTCCTTGGAAGAGATGACCTATGTGGCGCAAGAGATGCAGCGTGATGATTATTTCCGTGAGCGCCAAATTCCCCTGATGATTGGTGGTGCCACAACCTCACGCGTTCACACGGCGGTGAAGATTGCGCCTCACTATGATGGCCCAGTTGTTTATGTGCCTGATGCATCTCGTTCAGTATCAGTGGCATCGAGCCTATTGTCAGATGAGGGCGCCAACAAATTTATTCAAGATTTACGCGATGACTACGTGCGTATTCGTGAACAGCATGCCAATAAAAAAGCCGCACCAACGATTTCATTAGCCGCGGCACGCAAGAATCGCGAGCTGATTGATTGGTCGACTTATGTGCCTGAGAAGCCTAAGTTCATTGGGCGCCGAGTATTTAAGAATTTTGCATTAAGTGATATTGCTAAATATATTGATTGGACACCTTTCTTCCAAACTTGGGATTTAGCCGGCAAGTTTCCAGCAATTTTGGACGATGAGGTAGTGGGTGTTGAAGCCCGCAAGGTATTCGAAGATGCCAAGGTATTGCTTGATAGGTTGATCAAAGGCCAGTGGTTGCAGGCTGATGCAGTTGTGGCTTTTTATCCAGCCAATGCGGTTGGTGATGACATTGTGCTGTATAGCGATGAAGCGCGTGAGCATCCATTATTCGTTTGGCATAACTTGCGTCAGCAGGCTGAGCGTCCCGTAGTGGATGGTGTACGCAGGCCTAACCGTTGCTTGGCGGACTATGTAGCGCCAAAAGATTCTGGTGTGGCTGATTACCTCGGTTGTTTCGCGGTGACTACCGGTCATGGCGTTGAGAAAAAAGTCGCCGAGTTCCAGGCAAAACATGATGACTACAGCGCAATTATGTTGAAGGCTTTAGCTGATCGTTTAGTTGAAGCCTTTGCAGAGTTAATGCACCATCGTGTCAGAACTGATCTTTGGGCTTATGCGACTGATGAAATTTTGACGAAGGATGAAATGATTCATGAGCAATACCGTGGCATTCGTCCAGCACCTGGCTACCCAGCATGTCCAGCGCACGAAGTAAAAGAAGATTTATTACGGGTATTGGGTTCAGAGGATATTGGGATGACCTTGACGGAGTCTATGGCTATGAATCCCGCTTCAAGCGTTAGTGGCTTCTATTTGGCTCATCCTGATGCGCGCTACTTCAATGTGGGCAAGTTATCAGCAGACCAGGTTGAGGATTTGGCGCAACGTCGCGGTGCATCTGTAGAGGATATTCGTCGACAGTTATCTAGTTCCCTGGATTAAACGCCCCACAAGACAGGCTCATCCTTGTTTTTAGCTTGTTTCATGAGCTCTAAGAAGGGGTAGGCACGTTGCCCAAGTCTATCGGCAAGCTTGGGGGCTTCAGAGCCTACTTCATCACTGGTTTTTGAGCGCTCTTCTAGATCTTTGAGGATGGCCGTTTCGAGGGATGTGATCAGTACTGGGAGTTGCTCAAACGTCAGGATTCCCCGAGGCTCCAAGGGTCGTCCCAAAATATCGAATATCCGCTTGGTCAAATCAGCCAGCATGATGACATCTGGACCTGCTTTTGAACGAAATTGATAGATCATTTTCATAGCTTACCACCTGATAAACTCACTCTTCTATGTTGTTAACCAATAAAAACCAATTAATTGAGATGCTGAGCGGAGCCCTGCAGGCTTTGGCTCAGGAGCGCGGATTAGGCGATGCCCCGCAGCCTCGCTTGGAGCGCCCTAAGACTGTTGATCATGGCGATGTGGCATGCAATATCGCGCTACAACTTTCGAAGGCCTGGAAGCTAAATCCTCGGGAGTTAGCCCAAGCGCTGGTGGATAATTTGCAAAAGCAGCCTGGATTTAATCAGTTGATTGCTTCTTGTGACATTGCAGGTCCTGGGTTTATTAATTTCCGTCTTAGCAATGCATCTAAAACTAGCGTAGTTCAGGAAGTGTTGACTGCTGGACCAAAATTTGGCGAGCTTGCCCCTGGCCCCAATCCAACAGCTAGCGCCATGATTGAATTTGTCTCAGCAAATCCTACTGGCCCATTGCATGTTGGTCATGGCCGTCAAGCAGCTCTTGGTGATGCCTTAGCAAATTTATTAGCAACTCAAGGCATCAAAGTGCATCGTGAGTTTTATTACAACGATGCCGGTGTACAGATTGCCAACTTGGCACTATCTGTGCAAGCACGCTTGAATGGTTTGAAGCCAGGCGATGCTACGTGGCCTGAGCAAGCTTATAACGGTGAGTATATAGCTGAGATTGCTACCGCTTATAAGATCTCTCCAGATTATCGCGTTGATTTGCCTGCTACAGAAAAGATCGAAGCGATTCGTCAGTTTGCAGTCGCCTATTTGCGTAAAGAGCAAGATATCGATCTGAAAACCTTTGGGGTCACGTTCGACTGCTATTACTTGGAATCTTCCTTGTACACCGATGGTAGCGTCGGGCAAATTGTTCAAGACTTACAAGGTATTGGTAAAACGTATGAAGCCGATGGCGCTTTATGGCTGAAGTCGACGGATGATGGCGACGATAAGGATCGCGTCATGCGCAAATCCGATGGCAGTTATACCTACTTTGTTCCAGATGTGGCTTATCACGCCAGCAAGTGGCAACGTGGGTTTGCAAAGGTCATTAATGTGCAAGGTAGCGATCACCATGGGACGATTGCTCGGGTGCGCTCTGGTTTGCAGGGTGTTGCACAAAAGCGTGGTTGGGATATTCCCAAAACCTATCCAGACTATGTGCTGCATAAGATGGTAACTGTTATGCGAAACGGAGAAGAGGTCAAAATCTCCAAGCGTGCCGGTTCTTATGTCACAGTCCGGGATTTGGTGGAATGGTCTGGTGGCATTAATCCAGAGATGACTCCAGCAGAAAGAGATTTAGCATTGCAACGAGGTCGTGATGCCGTCCGCTTCTTTTTGATCTCTCGCAAGGCTGATACTGAGTTTGTATTTGATATTGATTTGGCGCTACAGCAAAATGATGAGAACCCAGTGTTCTATGTGCAATATGCACATGCGCGGATTAGCTCCATTTTGCAGCAATGGGATGGGCAAATCTCTGATTTGAAATCTGCTGATCTATCTCTATTGCAGAGCAAGGCTTCAGATCATTTATTAAGACGGCTAGCCGAATATCCAGAAGTGTTGACTGACGCAGCTACTGATTTAGCGCCACATGCATTAGCCTTCTATTTGAGGGATTTAGCAGGAGATTTCCATGCCTTCTACAACGCGGATCGTGTTCTGGTGGATGATCAGGCTTTAAAACTGGCTAGGTTGGCACTCTTATCCGCCACTCGCCAAGTGTTGCAAAATGGTTTAAAAGTACTAGGGGTATCGGCGCCAGCCAAGATGTAATACGCAGGTCATGAAGTGAAAATGTAAGATGAGGAAATGATGATAAAACCGAATCAACAAGCTGGCTTCATTAAGCAAAATGCCGAATACGGCGGAACTATCCTGGGCTTTATTCTGGGCTTAAGTGTTGGCCTGGTTGTAGCCCTAGCTATTGCTTTTTATCTTTCTAAGAACACTCCCCAAGAAAAGCCTGGTGTCCGGGCGCCAAACTTGCCATTAACTATTAAGCCTGTAGGTGTTTCAACTGAGAGCGAGTCGGCTACACCAGCAGAGCAGGTTGATCTCAATAAGCCACTACAGGGAAAGTCTCCTGCAGCTTCAGTCCCAGACCCAATTGCTGATTTAGCGAATGGCAAAAAGCCAGCCGAGCTAGCAACACCAGCCGCTAAATCTGACGCTATTTATTTCTTACAAGTGGGAGCATTTACAAAGCGTCCTGATGCAGATGCTCAAAAAGCCAATTTGGCCATTCAGGGACTTCAGTCGCAGTTAAGCGAAGTAACTAGTGACGGAAATACTATTTGGCGGGTTCGCGTTGGCCCCTTTAATAGCGTTGAAGAAAGCAATCCAGTGCGTGATAAATTAAGTAATATGGGCATCAAACCAACTGTTATTAAATCTAGCAAATCATGATCAAATTAAACAAACGACTCTTTACCTTCTTTGCATTCTTATGTCTTAGTGGATTGGCCGGGGCGCAAAGCGCCAAAATCGAAGAGGGCTTTGATTACCGAATTCTGCCTGTTGCCCAACCTGTAGAAACCAAAGGCAAGGTAGAGGTCATTGAGTTTTTTTGGTATGGCTGCCCACATTGCTATGACTTTGAGCCCGAACTGAGTGCTTGGCTAAAGCGCCAGCCGAAAGATGTCACTTTTCGCAGAGTGCCCGTGGCATTTCGGGATGACTTTATGCCCCATAGCCAATTATTCTATGCACTTGAATCGATGGGTAAGGGCGATGCGCTGAATGAAAAGGTGATGTATGCCATGCATAAAGAGAATAAGCGCCTGTTAACTGAGTCGGAGATTGCAGACTGGGCCGCCTCCCAGGGAATGGATCGCAATACTTTCTTGGCGACTTATCGCTCATTTGCCGTGGTTTCTAAAGCCCGTGCAGCAAAGCAATTAACCGAGGCTTATCGTATTGATGGTGTGCCAACGATTGTGATGCAGGGTCGTTATGTCACCTCACCATCGATTGCAGGTACTAAGGCTAAAGCCATTGGAGTCATGGATTACTTGGAAGAAAAAATTCGCAAAGACAAGTACAAGTAATTGCTGATTTAATAGCACTACTTAAATGTTGACGAAGCGGCGCACGATCCAAAAGTAGAGCGGGTAAGGCAGGATTCTGAGGAACTTCAAGAATCCTGAAAACCTTTTTGGGAAGTGAATGTCAAATTCACCGGCCTGTATGCCTTGCAAAATCTCTTGAGCTGCTTGTTCAGGACTCATGAGCGCTGGCATTTCAAAATCATTCTGCGCAGTAGCTTCAGTGGCGACAAAGCCTGGAGAAATCATGTGGACACTGACACCCTGAGGCAGCAGGTCGTAGTACAGAGTTTCACAGAAGTTGATAATGCCGGCTTTACTTGGTCCGTAGGCCAGGGCCTTAGGTAAACCACTGTAGCCAGCAACACTCCCCACAATAGCAATGTGACCAGCATGTTGTTTAAGCATCATCGGCAATACTGCAGCAACAGCGCGCATAGGCCCCAGTAGGTTGGTGTTAATTGTTTTTTCGGCAATTGCAATATCAAAATTATCTGCCCGCATTGGCACATACATGCCTGACACAAACAGGAGTAAATCTAGCCCACCCCAGCGTTCCAAAATCATTTGATGTGCCTGGGCAATATGCAATTCGATGGCAACGTCAACTGGTAGCACTAATACTTGATCATTTGATGCGCTGCTTACTAATTGATTTAATTGCTCAACACGTCGACCAGAAACTGCTACTTTAGCTCCAGAAGCAATCATGGCCTTGGCACAGGCTTTCCCAATCCCGCTTGACGCACCAATCACCCAAACGCGTTTTCCAGAAAAGGTATCTATTCCTTTTTGCTTCATGGGGTAAGCGAATCACCATAGGCAGTGGCAGGTTGATGGCTGAGTGTAAATTGCACAACATCAATATTGCGTTCAGAGAAGCCTGCAGCACAATACATTAAATAGAAATTCCAGAGCCTAATGAATGCTTCATCAAACCCCAGCTGGCTAATTTCGTGGAGCTTTTGATTAAAGCTATCTCGCCACATACACAGTGTTTTTGCATAGTCATAACCAAAAGAAAACTCTGCTTCAACATTCAACCCAGCATTTGCTGCATAGGCTCTAAAGCTAGTGCGTGATGGTAGCATTCCACCGGGGAATACATATTGTTGAATAAAGTCGGTGTTGTGACGGTAGCGTTCGAATAATTCTTCAGCAATTACGATTGTTTGGATGCAGGCTTTGCCGCCACGTTTAAGACGCGCCGCAATAGTTTGAAAGTATTCACCCCAATGTTTTTCGCCAACTGCTTCAAACATCTCAATTGAGGCAATGCCATCAAACTGCTCTTTGCAATCTCGATAGTCCTGTAGTCTTACTTCAAAAGAATTTCCTATGGAGCTTTCTCGTTGCACTTTTTCTAGGCGACTCTGAGCAAATGATTTCTGTTCGTTTGAAAGCGTTAGCCCAGTAACGCGGTTGCCAGCCCGCAAGGCCTCTTCCATGAAACCACCCCAGCCACATCCGATTTCTAGAAGGTGATTTCCAGGCTTAGTGTCGATAGATTGTAAGATTCGGCTGATTTTGGCTTTTTGGGCATCGGCAAGCGCCTGTTTATCGCCTTCAGAAAACCAGGCGCTTGAATAGCTCATGCTTGGATCTAACCATAGTGAATAGAACGCATTACCTAGGTCATAGTGCGCATGGATATTCTTACGGCTGCCAGATTTGGAGTTATCTCTCAACCAATGCTTCAGGCGATAGATGAGAGAGCCATACCACTTACCGTAAATGGCTTTTTCCAGAATAGTTCTATTGCGAATAGCAAGCTCGAGAAGTGCTTTGAGGTCAGGAGTATTCCATTGACCGCGAATATAGCTTTCAGCAAAGCCAATGTCACCGTGAGAGAGCACTTGCTTAAATACAGACCAATCCAGTATTTGGATTTCAGCATGTAACTTACCCTGATGATTGCCGAACTCTTTTGATTCTCCATTTGGAAGTGTCAGTTTCAGAAAGCCGCTCTGTAATCTAGATAGCAGGCTAAGTAGGGTATTGGCACTCAGATGAGCTTGCCTAGATTGATCTTTGTGCGCCTGTAGGCGTGAGAAACTCAATCGAGAGAGTAGGTTTTGGCCTGGACGGTTCATCTGCTAACTTCAAATTCTGGTGGTTTTGGTTTGGAATGAAAGGGTACGCCTTTTGACCATAATTTCAAGGCTTGCCAGTGTATGCGGAAAATCACCCCCAAGCTCATGAGTGGATAGCGCAGAAAGGCGAGATATAAAGCTGGCTTGCTCAGTGCTTGGCTAAGGCCGCTAATGCTGGTGTTGATGAGTGGTGTTCCATCTTCATGCAATTCAATGCGACAGACTGAATGGCGCATGGAGGCACTATCTTGAGGAAACAAAAAGCGAAAATGGTACTCACCACGCACTTCGCAAAATGGCGAGACATGAAAGACTTTTTTACTGCTTAAGGTTTCACCGGATTTCAATGCTTCGCCATTCTCTTTATGAAGCAAGTAGCAGTGACGCTCTCCAAAGGTATTATTCACTTCTGCCAATACTGCCTGTACTTGCCCATTTACACGAGTGCAAATCCAAAAACTCACTGGATTAAATACATAACCCAAGACTCTTGGAAAAGTCTGTAGCCAAATTTCACCATCCACATTAGGGATCTGATTTTCATGCAGAACATTTTCAATCCAGGCAAGACTATCTACATCGCCTGCACCATGGTCTCGATCGAAAAAAGAAAATAAGCGAGATGAGTTATCCCCCAAGCCATATTGACTAAGCATTTCGACATGCCGTTTTCTGCTTCGCATTGGAATAGAGACAGTGAATACGCTATAGCCAAAAGCATTCTTAGCCGGACGAAAGCGACGATGTTTTACTACCCCAAAGTTAATCGTCGGCTGATTCATCTACTGAGCGTCTTGCAAGGGATTGGTTTCGATTCGGCCTCGAATGCTTTCTAGCAAATCGGCAGCGACAAGTTCTCCCGATCTAAGTCCATCCTCATGAAAGCCAAAGCCAGTCCAAGCGCCGCAATACCATATAGAGGACAGGCCCTGTATAAGGGGCAATTCTTTTTGTGCCTGAATAGCCTGCGTATCAAAAACAGGGTGGGCGTAATGAATCTCGGCATGAACTAATTTAGGATCTGGCTCAGTCGATGGGTTGAGGCTCACAATGATCTGCGTGTCTTTTAATGCATTAGGCAATGGCTGCAGGCGATTGATGAGGTAGTTGACGCTAACGTGCTGCTTTGAAGTAGGCAATGCCCCAGATTTAGCAGTGTAGTTCCACGCAGCCCAGCAACGTTTATTTTCCGGCAGAAAGCGTTCGTCGGTGTGCAGAATAGCGCGATTTTTTTGATACGGAATCGCCTCAAGGATATTCCGGGCTTCTTGACTAAGGCCGTGAACTAATTCAAGACTTTGATCGCTATGACAAGCCATGATCACTTCATCAAACCACATTGAGCCTGTATTGCTGATGACTTCTGCTTGAGATGATGCATCGACGCTTGCATTTACGCGTACTACAGCCTCGCGTACCAGTGTGACACGCTGCTTTTCTAGGGCCGATACTAGGCGCTTGACGTATTCACGTGAGCCCCCTTCAACGGTTAGCCACTGGGGCCTATTTTGGATTTGCAAGAGACCGTGGTTATGGCAAAAGCGAACCATAGTCTGAATTGGAAATTCCAACATCTGATCAACAGAGCAAGACCAAATAGCGCCAATCATTGGCAAGAAATAGTTCTCCCTAAAGCTTTGGCTAAAGCGATTGCGATTCAGAAAATCAGCGATGCATTCATCCGGTTCGGAAAACTCAAGGCCAGACTCAATTTGCTTTTGAGCAAGTTGAGTAGCTAAGCGATTAAAGCGCAGGATGTCATAAACCATTCGCCAAAAAGAGGGAGAGAGTAAGTTGGATCTTTGCCCAAATAAAGAATTGATGTCGTTGCCAGCCCACTCAATTTTCCGATGTTTTTTAGTCTTATCGCTTGAATCGATAGACACAGAAAAGGACATTTCCGAAGGCGCAATCGGGACTTCGATTTCTTCAAAGAGACGCAGCAAGCGCGGATAAGTTTTCCGATTAAAAACTAAGAAACCAGTATCTACGCCATGGGTTATCAAACCTTGAGAAGTTTCTAATGAGAAATCCACGGTATTACTATGTCCCCCAATATGATTGCCACCCTCATATACCGTAAGCTCTAAATCTGGGTGTTGCCTTAAGGCATAAGCACAGCCTAATCCAGAAATACCTGCGCCAATGATGGCAATTCGCTTTTTACTCACTAATTCTTTTCCGCCAAAAGTTTTTCAATTTCATTGGTAACGCTATTACTGGTTGGTTTAGTAACGCTGCCAAAAGAGTCAACTACATTGCCATTACGATCAATTAAATATTTATAGAAATTCCACTTTGGTGTTGTGCCTGTTTTCGCGATCAACATCTTGAAGAGGGGGTTAGTATTGCTGCCTGTGACTGAGCTTTTGGCAAACATGGGAAATTTCACGTCATAAGTATTCTTACAAAATTCTGCGATTTCTTTATTGCTGCCGGGCTCTTGTTGTCCAAAATCGTTTGACGGAAAGCCTAGAACAACTAAGCCCTGATCTTTATATTTGGCATAAATCTTTTCAAGACCCTCATATTGCGCAGTAAAGCCGCAAAAACTGGCCGTATTGACCACTAAGATTACTTTTCCTTGATATTGGCAAAGGTTTTGCGGCGCCTCGTCTTGGAGGCGGGGAAAGGTGTGAGAAAGCAATGGGCTACAACTTGTAGGCGCGGCCTCAACCAGTCCAGTGGCGGGTATGAACACGATGAGAGCGTAAATCCATTTACATAGTAGTCGAGCCATATTGCACTTTCAAATTACGATAGTTAGCATCCAAGTCTAAGTCATTCTGACTAATATTGTTGGCCATGTCCTAATGCTATTAATATGGAGTAATGAGCCCTTTACCACTACCGTCTTTTGAGTCCAAAGTGTGCACTCCTGCCAACTTGCAAGAGCGCATTTCGAAGTTGCCCAGACCATTGGTCTTTACCAATGGCGTGTTCGATATTCTTCATCGAGGGCATGCAAGTTATTTAGCTCAAGCTCGAGAGTTGGGCGCAAGCTTAGTAGTGGGGGTAAATTCAGACGCCTCTGTGAAGATGTTGGGCAAGGGCGATGACAGACCCATTAATACAGAAGCTGATCGTCAGGCTTTATTGGCCGCTTTGGCTAGTGTGGACTTAGTGGTGCTCTTTACGGAGCAGACGCCAGTGCAGTTAATTGAAAAAATTTGTCCGGATATTTACGTCAAGGGTGGTGATTATGAGATTGATGCTCTGGCAGAGGCGCGCGCTGTGAAAACTTGGGGAGGGAAGGCGGTAGCCATTCCCTTTATCTATGAACGTTCTACTACAACATTACTCGGAAAGATCCGTTCCTAGAAAAAAGATTTTATTGCTAGTGTTAGCTATTGGTTTTTGATAAGCCAGGCCCAAATACCACGCAGTACCAAGCCTTCAATAGGCTCAATTGGCGGTAAGTGCAGCCTAGAGAGCTTGCCAATCTCGGCAGCTAAAGTTTTAGCATTGCCACCATCAAGCCAAATACGCTCAATCGGATGATTCATTTCTTTGGCTAGTTGTGTTGCATAAATAATTGCGCCAATCTGTGCCGCATCACAGCCTCCGATGATGGCGCTATTTGTTGACGCCCCAAATCCAGCATGGTCTGCTGAGCGTGTTGCTAAAGGAAGTTGTGCGGTATTGTTATTCAAACTTTCTTGCATCAGACTGAGACCGGGAAGAATCCAGCCGCCATAGTGGACGCCATTACCACCAAGTAGGTCAATGGTTGTAGCGGTCCCAGCATTGATGATCAAGGCGTTACTATTTGATAAAGCCCTCGTGCCAATGATGGCAGCCCAACGATCGGACCCTAACTTGGCGGAGTCTGCATATAGAGTGCGCATGCCGTCGTAGGGGCTATCGCCATTTAATTGTTGCCATTCAATATCACTCCATTGTGGAAAAAGTGATTTGAGATTTTCAATCGCAGCGTCTCCAGCGACACAGGCGAATCCAATGGCATCTGGCTTAGGCATTGTCTTTGCAATGTAGTCGGCCAGCTCTGCTCGATGTTCTGGCGATTGCAAAGACTTGCTACTAATAGAGCCTGAATACGCCCATAATTTTTTATTGCGATCAGATGGTACTTGAGTAGATTCCACGGCAGCCCATTTAAGCCTGGTGTTTCCAACATCAAATAGTAAATACAGACTCATGATCTCGCTCTTAGTGAAACATCACCTGCATGAATGGTAATCATTTTAGTTTCTTGCTCAAGAAGTAATGCGCCACTTGAGTCTACGCCTTTCGCAATTCCAAAGACAGGGGCTTTCCCTGCACCAGAAATGCAAATCTCTGTTTCTTTAAAGCCATCCCATTCCATCCACTGATCTTGATACGAAGCAAATCCCTTTTTATCGAATGTTGGCAAATGTTGCTCGAAAGACTCGATGAGTTTAAGCCAAATAAATTCAGTATCAGGCAGTTGGATTGAGCTTGGGAGTAGTTGATCTAAAGAGGCGATGTTGAATGATGTTTCAGAATTAAGACTATTTTGAATGGCTTTAGCATTTCTGAGATTAATTCCAACCCCAATAACCATCCAGGTTGGTTCGTCAGCCTTTGCTTGTCCACCCTCAATCAGAATCCCACCCAACTTGGCATTATTTAATAAAAGATCGTTGGGCCACTTAAGGCGTAAACCTTGTGCGTATAGCGCAGATTTTTCTATGCCTAGAGCATTGGCAATTCCCTGAAGGACAGCCAAACCCACTAATAGGCTGAGCCCCGAGAGCCCTGCTGGGCTTCTTTGGAATGGGTAAGCCAAGGAGAAGCAGAGCGAGTCTTCTGGATTGGCAAGCCATAATCTGCCTGCCCTACCTTTGCCGGCAGTCTGGTTTTGGGCAATACGGGCAACTGGGTCTATGAGTTCGCCAGCACGCCAGCGTCCCAAAAGATCGTCATTGGTCGATTTCGTCTCTGCTACGCGTTCAAGGATGCAATTCCAGGTCATTTCGCCATTGTAGAAAGGTCTGACCTAGAATTGTGGAATGCATCATGAAGATCAGCGACCCCACAAGTTTATTTGGCCTCTCCAGGCTATGCCTTTGGCTAGGGTTTCGAGCCTCAGTTATGCCCTGTTGATCATTTATGTCAGCCTAAACCCCTTCGATTTCGACTTTGGTAACGGTATTGGTGCTTGGGCTTGGTTGGGCGCTCCTTTGCCTAGATTTATTACTCTGTTCGATGTTTCTGTAAATATTTTGGCCTATATTCCCTTAGGCTTTCTATTGGTCTTTGCCGCTTACCCGCGCTGGCATAATTTTGTTGCCCTAGGGCTTGCGTTGACCTTTAGTGCAGTTTTAGCTTTTAGTGTTGAGACACTGCAGACTTGGTTACCAACTCGCATACCGAGCCAGATGGATTGGTGGGCTAATCTATTGGGTGGGATCTTGGGTGGCCTACTTGCTATTCCTTTGGGGCCCCAATGGTTGTCCGGCAGCGCCCTTCGCAAACGTTTTGATCATTGGTTTGGTTTGAACTGGTCGGCTTGCGCCTTATTTCTACTCTTTCCTTGGTCACAAATTTATCCACAAAGTTCATGGTTGGGTACAGGAGTTTGGGGCCATGCTATTTTTGGTTCGATTGATTGGGGAACCACAGTGATTAATCAAGTGGTTCAAGAAACAGCTATTACTGCGCTGTGTTGGGTTGGCGCTGCTTTATTGCTTTCCTTAGGCATGCGCAGTAAGGCGCCGCAATGGCAGATATTAAATGGCCTACTTTGTGTGACAGTGTTAATCAAGACACTGTTTACGGCCTTACAGTTTGGTGGTGAATTTAGTCTGATATGGCTCACCGCAGGCGCCATTTGGGGAATGCTCATTGCCAGTGTGATTCTATGTTGGGCCTTAAAACTATCTGGCACTATGAAGTTTTGGTTGGCTTTACTTTGCTTGCTCACCGCTACTATTGCGATTAATTTTTTACCTGATAATCCTTACTTCATTCTCATTTTGCGACACTGGTACCAAGGTAGGCTGCTGCACTTCAATGAACTGATGCAGTGGGTTTCAGTGGTTTGGTTGCCGTTGGCTATATTCTGGGTTATTCGAAATAAGTTTTTACTTAAACCTCAACATTGAGAAATCTATTTATGGGCTTTCAACACCATCTATTTTTTTGTTTAAACCAGCGTAAGAATGGTGAGGCATGCTGTGACCAACACAATGCATTCGCTCTTTTTGAGTATGCAAAAAATCGTGTAAAGGAGCTAGGCCTTGCAGGTCCTGGAAAAGTTCGCGTGAACAAGGCGGGCTGCTTAGATCGCTGTGCGGATGGACCTGTGCTGGTAGTCTATCCAGCGGGGATTTGGTATACATTGGTAGATGCTGAAGATGTTGAAGAAATTATCCAGTCTCACTTAATACTCGGGCGCCCCGTTGAGCGCCTGCAGTTAGCTTAGTCGATTTCAGAAGGATAGCTACATGAATGGTCGTACAAAAGTAATTCATATCGAAGGGGTTGTAGGCCCAATCGAAGTATCTGTTGATTTTCCTGATGAATTGAAAAATGATCCGCACTTTGTAGTGCGTGGGTTAGCTTTGGTGGCTCATCCGCATCCTTTGATGGGTGGCACGATGGATAATAAGGTTGCCCAAACCATGGCTCGGACTTTTAATCAGCTAGGTTATGTGAGTGTTCGCCCCAATTTTCGCGGGGTTGGTGCTAGTGCTGGAGTACATGATGACGGCGTTGGCGAGTTAGATGATTTGCTCCACATCACCGATTGGATGCGTACGCCTTCAAGTTGGAAGAATTTCGAGTTTAAGCAAGAACAGTCTTGGGTAAGCTCTGCAAACACTTTGCCTTTAGTTATTTCAGGTTTTTCATTCGGAAGTTTTGTAGGTAGCCATTTAGTTGAGAAACTCGCTGAGCTAGGTAGACCCGCAGAGCGCTTAGTAATGGTTGGCAGCGCTGCTGGTAAGTGGGAGTTAGCTCCCGTACCAGCAGATACGATATTGATTCATGGTGAGCTTGATGAAACCATCACCTTGGGTGCTGTATTAGATTGGGCGCGCCCCCAAGAGTTAACTGTGCAAGTGGTTCCTGGTGCCGACCATTTCTTTCATCGAAGATTGCATTGCATCCGCAACATCATTACTGGCGCCTGGTTAGGCATGCCTGATCATCGGAGTTAATTAAAAAATATGGCTGAAGAAAAATCCCTCATCGAGTACCCATCCCTCTTTCCGATTAAGGTAATGGGTAAAGCCACACCAGAATATTTACCGGCGATTGTGCATATTGCAAAACAGTTTGATCCGATATTTGATGAGAGCAAGGTAGAACAAAGGCCTTCCAAGGATGGAAACTATCTTGGGATTACGCTGCCAATTAATGCAACCAGTCGAGAACAGTTGGATGAGCTATATAGAACGCTATCTACGCATCCATTAGTTAGCATGGTTCTTTAATAATCAACTGATGCCAATCTTAGTTAAGCATTTGGGATTGATGGATTACCAATCCACCTATGCAGCAATGCAAGAATTTACCAAGCAGCGCACGATCGATACTCCAGATGAAATCTGGGTCTTAGAACATCCACCAGTTTTTACTTTGGGACTGGCGGGAGATGCAGGTAATTTACATTCGCCTAGCAATCAAATTCCTTTGGTCCAGGTTGATCGTGGGGGTGAGATTACGTATCACGGCCCTGGACAGATCGTGGTCTATTTGTTGTTGGATCTAAAGCGTTCGGGCATCTTTGTCAAAGAGTTGGTGTCTCGTATAGAGCAGACCCTCATCGACACTCTTGATGACTGTGGTTTAAAAGCGGAAAGACAGGCGGGAGCCCCTGGCATTTATGTTTCACTTCAGGATGGCATTCCAGCTGAATTTGTAGGTGCAAAGGTAGCCGCCCTAGGTTTAAAGGTCTCTAGAGGCTGTTCTTATCATGGCCTAGCCCTAAATGTCGCCACGGATCTTAAGGCCTTTGACCGAATCCACCCTTGTGGATATGCGGGATTAAGGACAGTTGATATGAAAACCCTTGGGATCAAGGACAATATGGGCATTATTAGCCAAAAGCTTATAGGGCATTTGCAAAGGCAATTAAGTTCATCATGACAATCAATAAAACAGGTAACGAGAGCAACGCTGCTACACGGCAGGACGTCAATTACGATGCAACTCGTAAGCAGAAGTCTGGCGAGAAAACTGCGCGCATTCCGATCAAAATTATTCCGCTGGAACAAGTGCTTAAAAAGCCAGATTGGATTCGAGTGAAGGCAGCGTCCAACAACTCTCGTTTTTCTGAAATTAAAAAGATTTTGCGTGAGAACGAATTAGTCACAGTCTGCGAAGAAGCAAGTTGTCCCAATATTGGCGAGTGCTTTGGTAAAGGTACCGCTACTTTCATGATTATGGGTGATAAGTGCACGCGTCGCTGCCCATTTTGCGATGTGGGTCATGGTAGACCTGATCCGCTTGATCAAAAAGAACCAGCTAACCTAGCCCGTACTATTGCTGCCCTGAAATTAAATTATGTCGTTATCACTAGTGTTGACCGTGATGACCTGCGTGATGGCGGTGCGATGCACTATGTCGACTGTATCTCTCAATCTAGAGAGGCATCCCCCAATACCAAAATTGAAGTCTTAGTACCCGATTTCCGAGGCCGCTTAGATAAGGCCTTAGACATTTTTTCTGAGCATGCGCCCAATGGCTTGCCAGATGTCATGAACCACAATCTTGAAACTGTTCCGCGACTCTATAAACAAGCGCGGCCAGGCGCGGATTATGCGCATTCACTCAAGTTGCTGAAAGATTTTAAAGAGCGCTTTCCGCATATCGCAACCAAGAGTGGATTAATGGTGGGTTTGGGTGAAACCGATGAAGAGATTTTGGAAGTGATGCGCGAGATGCGTGAACACAATATTGATATGCTGACGATAGGTCAATACCTTGCCCCGTCAGGACAACATTTGCCTGTTCAGCGTTATGTTCACCCAGATGTATTTAAGCATTTTGAGGAAGAGGCTTATGCAATGGGCTTCTCACATGCTGCGGTAGGTGCAATGGTGCGATCTAGCTACCATGCTGATCAGCAGGCACATGGTGCGGGCGTTGTTTAGAGCGGTATGGTTACGGTGTTTATTGTGCATTGCATCTGCCTTTTTGATTTGCGCCTGTAGTCCGAAGTTCGATTGGCGCACTGTCCAATCTCCTCAAGAGGGCTATACCGCTTTATTTCCGGCCAAGCCAGACAAGATTGAGCGCAAAATTACTTATCAAACTCAAGAGCTTTTACAAACCCTTGAGGCAGTAAAAATTGATGATGATATTTACTCCATTAGCTCTATTTATTTCAACCATCAGCAAGCAGAGTTGTTGCCTAAATTGTTAGAGCGGTTGGAGGCAAACCTTTTTAACAACGCTGGCGTAAATAAATTAACAGTTGTAAGTTCAGATAGCATTTATCAAACATCCAGCCATCAGCGCATCCCAACAAAAGATTATTTTTTAGAATTTAAGTCTGCCAATACCACACAGCAGGCCATGTGGGTTCGCTGGCTTACTAGACCTGCTCCCAATGGGGCCCTCTGGCTTTATCAAGTATCGATTTTGCATGCCGGTTCCGTGCAGCCTAACACCAAAACTTTTTTTTCTGCAGAAGATCGCGCCAATTTCTTTGATGAGTTTCACCCAGACTAACGATGTCATCACACTGGCTTTCTAATCCCCATACTCCGATTGAGTTGCCACTAAGGGCAAGGGCTGCTTACAGAGTTTTTCTAAGTTTTGCTTGTGCATATTTCGTTTCATATGCCTTTCGCTCAATCAACGCTGTCATTGCGCCAGAGCTCATTAGCGATTTGCATCTGAGCAATACGCAATTGGGCTTTTTATCAGCCGCTTACTTTTTTGGTTTTGGTGCTACACAGATTCCGGTTGGTTTGGGCCTAGATCGATTTGGCCCACGACTCACAGAGATGACCTTAATGATGTTTGCAATTGTTGGGGCGCTGATATTTTCTTTGGCTGATGATTTCACGAGCTTGGTTATTGGTAGGGTATTGATTGGAGTGGGAGTCTCCGCTTGTTTGATGTCAGCATTTTCTGGCTTTCGCTATTGGTTCCCTATAGAAAAACAGGGCCAATTAGCCTCTGGCATGTTGATTTTTGGTACCTCTGGTGCTTTAGTTACTTCTTGGCCAGTTCATGCTGTCTTGCCTTATTTAGGCTGGCGTGGCGTGTTTGTGGCGATGGCCATATTGACCTGTTTGGCGATTATTGGCCTGTATTTTGGTTTGCCAGTCAAGGCCAGAGCAACCAAGTCATGTGCCTTGACAGACGCAAAACAAAGTAGCGCCGCTACTTTTTCATGGGCAAGTTATAAGCCGATTTTGACAAATGCTTTTTTTTGGAGAATGTTTCCTATAGGCGCATTTTGTTATGGTGGATTTATTGCTATCCAAACACTTTGGCTTGGGCCTTGGCTGACTAGTGTGATGGAGTACTCAGCAGATAGCGCTTCTCAAATTATATTTTGGTTCAATACGGTTCTATTGCTCGCATACGTTTTTAATACTGCCTTACTACCAAAGCTAGCAAAGCGTGGCATTACAACTTTGCGTTACTTGAGTTGGATGGTTGCAGCGGCATTGGTATTTCAGGCATGCGCTTTTTATTTACGCAGCTCATGGGTTTGGGTCTGGTGGTTTCTGCTTGCTGTAGCTTGCGCTTCGTATATTCTTGCGCAAAGCTTGATCGTTACTCACTTTCCAAAATCTTTTTCAGGGCGCGTCAGCACTACTTATAATTTAGCTCTTTTTATGGGTGCTATTTTAGTGCAATGGGGAATTGGATATTTAGTGGATATCGGAATTGAGGCAGGCTGGTCACGTGCAAGCGCGTTTGATTTAGCCTTAGGAATTTATTTAGTAGTGCAACTGCTGGGATATATTTGGTTTTTAATTTCGCCGAAATTTTTCCCAAGCATCCCAATTGCTGAAGACTAAGAATGAAGTCATCAGAAAAATATTAAGTAGTCGATTTTTCAAGTGCTGCAACTTTTTCTTCCAGTGCTTCTAGTTTTTCTCTGGTCTTAGCGAGTACCTTAGATTGCACTTCAAATTCTTCGCGAGTTACCAAATCCATTTTCTGAAATCCTTGATTCATCATGGCGCGCACATTCTTCTCAATTTCCTGGGCTGGTGAGTTTCGAATAGCATCACCAACCTTGCTTTGCATATCACTTGCAATTTGTTGGATTTTCTCGAGGATTTCGCCTGGTTTTTGCATGATTTGGTTTGCCCTAAAATGGTTAGCGTTGCATAAAAGATACGCTTTGTATTTTAATTTGAATAGCCGTTTGTGCCTATAAAAGGCCTTAACCACCTAAAATCACTCAAAATAGAGCACTTTGGTGCATTAGCCGGCACTATTTTGGTGCTATAGCCTTAACAGAGTGCATCACTCTAAAAGTCCGAATACCCAAGCCCCGATCATCACTCCATGCATTAAGCATTTATTCATTTTTTTGATTACAACCAGTAAGGAGTTCCACATGAAAGTATTACAGAAGACGGCAATCTCTGCGGCAGCAGTAGCTTTGTTAGCAGGCCTCACATCAGTAGCAGCGTTTGCTGAAGAAGTAGCCGCTCCAGAAGTTAGCCCTGTAACAGCAAACGTTACCGTGGTTAATGACTACCGTTACCGTGGTTTGACACAGTCAAACTTCAAGCCAGCGATTCAGGGCGGATTTGACTACGCGCATGAGAGCGGTTTATACATTGGTAACTGGAACAGCTCAATTAGCTGGATTGGCGATTCTTCTACCTATACGGCCAATAGCACAAAGTCTGTATCTGCTCCAATTGAAATGGACTTCTATGCTGGCTTCAAGAAAGAATTGATCGGCGAAGGTTTTGCCAGTGATTTTGGTGTCCTCCAGTACTACTACCCAACATCGGGTTTGGCAAATGGTACAACCAACCCAAATTCAACTGAGTTGTATGCTGCGCAAAACTTTACTTTTGGGCCTGTAACAGGTTTTGCTAAAGTTTCCTATGCCGTTTCAACATTATTTGGAACAACGAATAGCACTGGATCTTACTATCCAGATTTAACTGTTAACTATGACACTGGGTTTTATGGCATCGCTCTGAATGGTCACGTTGGGTATCAGTACATTGCTGGAAACACAGTTGCTGTTGTTGGAACCCCAAGCGTTAGCAACAGTTCTTTGTATACCTACACTGACTGGAAGGCTGGCTTAACTAAAGATTTCGGTGGTGGTTTGTCAGGCTCTTTGGCGTATGTAGGTACGAATGCCAAAACAGTTGGTGGCTCATATCAGTATGCGACACCACAAGGTAAGAACATGGGCCGCTCCGGTGGTTTGATTTCTTTAACCAAAGCTTTTTAATTCATTTTCCTGAACGGAGAAACGTATGAAATTAATTACCGCAATCATCAAGCCCTTCAAGCTTGACGAAGTGCGCGAAGCTCTCTCGGAAGTGGGAGTTTCGGGCATTACCGTTACTGAAGTTAAAGGCTT
>Ga0194059_1000134_pt1 | contig 37332 bp, 29 predicted proteins | sample SepL6211m_MetaG_FD_163426 | JGI IMG/M metagenome (GOLD analysis project Ga0194059, IMG submission 163426) | Anoxic zone freshwater microbial communities from boreal shield lake in IISD Experimental Lakes Area, Ontario, Canada - Sep2016-L626-11m | ecosystem: Environmental > Aquatic > Freshwater >...
GGGTATGACACGCCCACGTATACGTCGGCGCCCTTCACCAGGTCGCGCATGGCCTCTTGGGTCTCGGCCCCACGTACCTCGGCGGCACCGGCCTTCTCGGCGAAGCGGCGGTAGGCCATGGCGCCCGGGCCCGATCCGGCCACGCAGATGCGCGACTCGGCGATGTTCTTGCCCGCCACCGCCAGCCCGTTGAGGGTGCCGGCCAGCAGGGCAGCCGCAGTGCCCTCGGCGTCGCCGTGCACCACAGGGATGTCGAGCGCCTCGCGCAGGATGCGGGTGATCTCAAAGCAGTTGGGCGCCGAGATGTCGGCCACGTGAATGCCACCGAATACCGATGCGATCTTGATGACGGTATCGGCGATGGCCGCCGGGTCATCGAGGTCGATGGGCAGCGGGAATGCGTCGACGGCGGCCTTCTCGCGCATGAACAGCGAGAGCCCTTCAAGCACCGGAAGCGCCGCGAGCGGACCAAGATCGCCCTGCCCCACAAGTGCTGACCCGTCGCTGATCACCATCACGCTGTTGCCCTTGATGGTGAGGTCCCACGCCCGGTCGAGGTTGTCGTGAATGGCCATGCACACGCGGGCCACGCCCGGGGTGTAGGCCATCGACAGGTCGTCACGGTTTCTCACGGGTATGCGCGTGCGCATTGTGAGCATGCCGCCTTCGTGCGCACGGAAGATGGCGTTGGTGACGCCGTGCACGGTGACACCCTCGACACTGCCCAGCGACTGGACGATGGCATCGGTGGCCTGCTCGTCGGCACCCAGGATGACGATGTCGCGCGTGATGGTCTCGCGGGTGGACCGCACGGTGTCCATGCCATCCACCTCGCCGCCCGCCATGGTGATGGCGGTCATCACGTTGCTGAGCACCTCAGGGCCAGCTGAGAGCTCGGCGCGGACGATGACGCTGGCGTTGGACGGCATTCGGAAGAACCTCGGTTGGCTTCTGGTGCGAGGGCGCGCGGGAGACTAGCGGCGTGTGTACGCCTCCGGAATGGGTTCCGCGCCCAGGCCGGTGATCCTTCCGTCCCCTGAGCATCACCCGCATATTCGCCGCATGCCGATTCACCGCGTCTCGGCGGCCTGCGGTGGGTGGACACGCTCGCTCGTCCCCCAACTGCCCGGAAGCGCGAGGCACCTTCGGGCACGGCAGACGAGGGCGACGAATCCGGCGGACTATCGATCGTGTCTGGCATCTGGCCATCGAACGCCACTCACTCCCGCCAATGCGCACTGCCCCGATTGCGTATGGTTCCGCCACGTGAATTCCCTGTTGACCAGCGGCGAACTCGGTGAGCCGTGCGGGCTCTCGGTGGTTATGCCCGCCTACGAGGAACTCCCGAACCTCCGGGAAGTGCTCCCCAACGTCATCTCCGTGCTGAGCGGGATCAGCGGCCTCACCTTTGAGATTCTCGTGGTTCTGCCGGTCTCGGTATCAACGGAGGAGCAGGAGGCCGTCGTGGGCCTGGGTGCAATCCCCGTTGTTCGTGGCCCATCCAATTCATTTGGAGACGCCCTGCGGTCGGGCTTTGCCAGGGCGAGCACCGACTCTGACTTCGTCGTGACACTCGACGCCGACGGATCACATGATCCGGTGACCATTCCCGTGATGCTTGCTGCCGCGCCTGGCGCCGATGTTGTCATTGGCAGCAGGTACGTCACGGGCGGCTCGACGGATAACTCGGTGATGCTGCGGATGATGAGCAAGGCGTTGAACTTTGCGTACGGACGCGTGCTCGGAATCGCGTGTCACGACATATCCACCAACTACAAGCTGTACCGACGCGACGACCTCTCGCAGATCGATCTGGAGTGCCGCGACTTCGATGTGGTCGAGGAGATTCTGTTCCGCCTGAAGGCGCTCCATGGTGAGGCGTTCAAGGTCGTGGAGGTGCCGGACCACTTCCGCGAACGCAAGCACGGGGAAACGAAGCGTCGGCTCGGCCCTTTCGTCGTTTCGTATCTGGGCACGCTGGTTCGACTTCGCTGGCAGACGCGCCGCCGCGCATCGTAATGAGGGTTCTCGTCGTCGGTGCGAACGGCTTTCTTGGTGACCGCATCGCGTCGTCGCTCGTCGCACGAGGGGATGAAGTCCGCGGGACGGTACGGGGCACCAACGGTGCGAGCGGCCTTGATCTCACCGACGTCGATTCGTGCCGGAGGGCAATCGTCGACTTTGCACCGACCGTTGTCATCAATGCAGCGGGCGCCGGGGTTACGCCAGGGAGCGCCGACACCACGGTGATGACTGCCGTCAACGTCTCCGGTGCGCTGAACTTGGCACGCGCATGTGCGGAGGGGCCACGCCAGCCGCATCTGGTGCACCTCGCCAGCAGCACCGAGCCGAGGCTGGGGAGCGATCCTGAGTCGCGGTACAGCGCCAGCAAGGCGCTCGGCACCGCGGCGGTCCGTGAGCTGGCGGCCGATACCGGCGCGCCCATCTCCATCGCCCGTATTCACAATGTGTACGGCGCGAGCCAGCCCCCCGGCCGTTTCATTGCCGACCTTGTCACCGCCTCCAGCGCCGGCACTTCGTACGAAATCCATCACCCCGAGCGCGTCCGCGACTTCTGCCTGGTGGATGACGCGGTGGCCCATATCGTTCGCGTGGCCGAGACGCACGTACCGGGCGAGTTTGAGATCGGTACCGGAATTGGCACACGCCTTCGCGAGGCCGCGCACCTGATCGCCGGACGGTTTGGCGATCCTGGGGCACCTGTGGCGCTCTTTTGTGAGGATCTGGTTGATGCGGCAGCGGTGTGTGTGGCGGGCGATGGCCCGGAAGTGTTTCTGCAGTGCCCGACGCATTTGGATGCCGGGCTCGAGCAGATGGCAAGGGAGATGGCCGCATGAGGTGGTTGGTGACCGGCGGGGCAGGGTTTATCGGCACGAACCTGGTGAGCCACCTCATTGCCTCGGGCCATGAGGCCATGATCCTTGACGACATGTCCCGGGCGGGGGTTGAGGCCAACGCCTCGTTCCTGCAGGACAAGTTCGGTGTGGATATCTGTCGAGTGGATGTCGCCGACGCCGCGGGTGTCGCCGAATTCTTCGCGGACAATGGCCCCTTTGATGCGGTCGCCCACCTGGCCGGTCAGGTCTCGCTGATGGCATCGATCGATGATCCCGTTCGCGACTTCGAGGTCAACGCCCGGGGCACGCTGAACATCCTTGAGATGGTGCGCGTGCGGAGCCCCGAGACGTGCGTCATTGGTATGAGTTCCAACAAGGCGTACGGCGACCTCCATCAGGTCCGTATCGTCGAAGAGACCACGCGTTACGTGGCCCCCGACTGGCCTCGTGGGTTCAACGAGAGCCTGCCCCTCGACTTTCACGGTCCCTACGGGTGCTCCAAGGGCGCGGCCGACCAATATTTGGCCGACTACTCGCGCACGTACGGGCTGCGGACGGCAAGCCTGCGCCAGTCCTCCGTCTATGGCCCACATCAGCATCCGAGGTCCGATCAGGGCTGGGTCGCCCACCTGGTCGCCGAAGCCGTTGCCGGTCGTGAGATTGCGCTCAACGGCATCGGGAAGCAGGTCAGGGATCTTCTTCATGCGGAAGATCTGGCACGCCTCTTCGTCGCACTCGCCGACGTCTTGCAACCCGGAGCGCCGGCACAGGTCAATGTGGGCGGTGGCCCTGATCGCTCGCTCTCCATCCTCGAACTATTTCAGTGGCTTGAGGGCGAGCTGGGGCGCCCGGTGGCGTTCACGACCGGCACGGAGCGTCCGAGTGACCAGAAGGTGTTCATCTCGGACAACGTGCGGGTAGGCGACCTCACTGGCTGGCGTCCCACGATCTCCGTGGAGGACGGTCTTCACCGCCTCTTGGAGACTGCTGCGGGGGATTAGTGCCCACGATCGGGAACGCCCCGCGGCAGGACCCGTGGCCCTGGCGCCTTCGCGCCCTCCTCATCTTCGGATTCGTGATCGCTGCGGTGGTGGGGTGGGCATCGGTCTCGTACTTCCACCGTGACCCGGCGACGGTCGAGAGCTTTACGCCGGTCGATGGTTGGTGCGACGCCCCGACCCAGGGCCTCGGTGTCCACTGTTTCGGTGACTTCGGGTTTCCGAGGACTCTGCTCGGTGAACCCGACACGTGGGGGGTCGGCCACGACGGTCATGCGCCCAATCCGTACACGGCGCTCGGCATGGTGCCGCACCTCGTCACCAAGGTTCTCGCGGACACCGACCTCGGCGTCCGCGGGTCGCTTCTCATCTACCTGCTCGTCCTGGCTGCGGCGTTGCTGGCGCCGGCGCTCTGGATAATCATGGGAACCGCACGTACGTGGCGAACGCGCGATTGGCTGCCCCTGCTGCTGATCGGGGTTGCATCTGGTCCCTTCCTCATGACGATGGACCGGGGGAACAGCATCGGGTTTGCGGTGCCATTCCTTCTGTTGTTCTGCCTCTTCCTCCGTGACGAACCTGGGTGGGTGGCGCCCGCGGCGGTCATTGCCGCCGCCTCCATACGTCCGCAGTTCGTGCTGCTGGCGCTCGGTCTCGTGGCGGTACGGCGGTGGCGGGCGGCGCTGTATGCCGCAATTGGCACGGTCGCACTCAACGCCCTCGCCTTCGCCGTGTGGCCCGGGGGGCTTGTGGGGAATATCCGTGGCTGGCTCAGCGATCTCAACGCATTTCAGTCCACCACCGATGTGGCATCCGACAATCCGATCAACATCTCTGCCGCCCACGCCGTGTCATCGGTGGGTGCCTGGCTGTCTCACGGCCCCGGTGTGATCGGGTCGTTTGGTGAAGGCATCCAATCGTTCGTGCACGATCACGTGGCTGTGCCCGGCCTGATCCTGATCGCCGTTGTCGCAGTTGTCGCAGTTGTGTTTCGCGGGCGCATCGCGCCAGCGGTGATCATCGTTTCGGTACTCGCCCTCCCCGCACTCGCCCAGGGGGTTGCATATGGTTACGGCCTGATCTTCGCCCTGGTGCTGGCCTCCCTCATTCTGGGACAGGCGCGGCCAGCCATACTGCGGCCGGGCGGGCATCGGAGCGCCGCCCTTTTCGCGGGCAACGATGAATCAGGCGGGATGGTGGCGTGGAAGTGGACAACCCTGTGTGTGCTCGCGCTGTCGCTGGTGCCGTTCATCGTCAGCACTGACTTGGCGTCGCAGAGCGCGGTGAAGGAACAGCTCGGCCTCGCGTGGCTCATCGTCGTGGTGTTCGGCCTTGTGGTTGGCGTGCGGTACGCGAAGCGCGGTGACCTCGCATGAACTCCCACCTCCCCCCGACGGATGCTCCGTGGGGTCGGCGCCTTCTTACCCTGCTCTTCATCGGCCTGCTGGTTGCGCTCCCTGTCGGCTGGGTGTCGTCGCAGTATCTCGGTAATCAGGTCAGCAGCACCCTGAGCTACAACGTTCAGGACGGCTGGTGCGAAGCGGGCGTATACGCAGGTGTTGGCCCGGGCCCTCACTGCTTTGGTGACTATTCCCAGTCTGCCCTCATCGCCGAGCACGACTTCCAGATCGGTACGCGCGACTTCACCCAACAGCGCCCGTATCTGTCGAACCCCGGCGACGCATACAACTCGCTGTATCCGCCGATCAGCCAGCTTCCCCACGTGGCATCCGACCTTCTGCGCTTGGGTGGCGTGAGTCCATCGGGGAGCTTTTACCTCTATGTGGCGTTCCTCCTCGCCGCGGTGTTGATACCGGGGATATGGGTCGCCTGGTGTTGGCGCGGGACAGCTGTTGCGCTCGCCCCGCTTCTGGTCATCGGGCTGGCGGCGCTCCCTGCGATCGTCGCAGTTGATCGGGGGAACAGTGCCGGGTTCGTGGTGCCCTTCCTCATGGTCTTCGCCGTATTCCTGGGGCGAGAACCCAAATTGATGGCACCTGCGGCGGTTGTCGGGGCCGCCTTTGTGCGCCCCCAGTTCATCCTCATCGCTCTCGGTCTCGTTGCAATCGGACGAATACGGCACGCCCTCGGTGCGGTTGGTGTCTTTGCCGCAGCAACCATCGCCTCGTTTGCATTGATGCCGGCCGGCTTCGGGCCAAGCCTCCAGTCATGGGTCGGCAACGTCACTGCATTCCGGGGCGGGTTCGGCGACCTCACCTTCTCAACGCCAGCGAATATCTCGGTCGCCCGTGCCCTCGTCTCCACTGGCAGCTGGGTGGCGAACTGGCCTGGCCCCATTGGGCGACTCGGCCAGCACATGGCGGAGTTTGTGTTCAACCACCCGCTTGTTCCGAGCGTTGTTCTGTTTCTCATCGCCGCGGTGGTGCTGTTCCTCGGCCGCCGAACCCTGCCGCGCTCAGTGGCAATTACGGTGCCTCTGGTAATCGCAGCGACGTTCTCAGCAGTCGTTCCGGCGTACTACCTCACCTTTGCCTTGGTCATCGCCGCGTGCATTCTGGGCCCGCGCTTCGTCCGTGGTCCAGCCGGAGGGATGCTTGATGAGCAGGTTCCATCTGACACGCCCTGGTTCTGGGGATGGCCGCTGATCATCGTGACGATGCTCTCCATCGCCCCCTTGCCATTTGTTCGCGACACGGATCCAGCCAGCCCAGTGCAGAGGAATGCGATCGTGTTGGAGCAGATCGGCAAACTCTGGCTCGCACTCGTGGTGCTCGCCCTCGTGTGGATTGCCGTTCGTACCTGGCGACGCAGGCACGAGCACTCGCAGGCGTAACCGCCGCTAACTGATCCGGTTTGACACCAGCGCCCTGAGGTCGGCTTCGGGACGCGCACCCAGGTGTGAGATGACCTCGGCGGCAGCCACGGCACCCATGCGCCCGCAGTCGTGCAGGTTGCGGCCCTGTGTCCAGCCCGCAAGGAATCCGGCGGCGAACAGGTCGCCTGCGCCGGTGGTGTCCACCACCTGAACCGCGGCCTCCGCCGGGATGATGTGCATGTCGCCGTCACCGGCGATCAACGCGCCGTGCTCGCTTCGGGTGATGGCCACCACCTTCACGAGAGGGGTGACCGAGTGCATGGCGCTGTCAAGGTCGTCGGTCTCGTAGAGCGATGTGATCTCGCTCTCGTTGGCAAACAGGATGTCCACGTCGTTATCCACCAGTTCGAGAAAATCGGCCCGGTGGCGATCAACGCAGAAGGGGTCTGACAGCGACAGCGCCACCGCGCGGCCAGCATCTTTGGCGATGCGGATGGCCTTACGCATGGCCTCCTTGGCGCCCGGCGGATCCCACAGGTAGCCCTCCAGGTACAGCACGGCCGAATCGCGCACCACGGCCTCATCGATGTCGTCGGGGCCGAGTTCGACGGACGCGCCCAGGTGCGTGCACATGGTGCGATGGGCATCTGGGGTGACCATCACCAGGCACATGGCGGTGTCGGTGCCGTCGGTGGCCGGCGGAGTGTCGAACCGCACGCCCGCGGCGCGGATGTCGTGCGTGAAGATGCCGCCCAGTTGGTCGTTCTTCACGCGGCCGATGAAGGCAGTGCGTGCACCAAGCATGGCCGCACCGACGACGGTGTTGGCCGCCGAGCCACCGGAGCACTCAAGGCCCGGGCCGAGCGCCGAGTACAGCGCCGCCGCCGTGATGCTGTCGATCAGGGTCATGCCACCCTTGTTCACCGGCAGCGCGTCGATCTGCGCATCATCAACGTGCGAGAGCACGTCAACGATGGCGTTGCCGAGGGCGAGAATGTCAATTGAGGGCGGTGCAGGTGGCGTCACGGAGTTCTCCTCATTGCGTCAGGACATCGGCAGGCTAGCGGCGCACGCGCCTCCAGATGGAGGCCCCAACCCCGGCCAGCATGAGTAGTCCGGCGAGGATTGCAATCACCAGCATCGCCACTGGCGTGGATTGCGAGGGGGCACCCTCCGGCGGTGCAGGCAGGTTGGAAGGTGGTGCCGGGGGAATGGGGGCAGGAGCCACCTCAGTTCGCGAGCGAGTACTGGTGAGCGCCTGCTGGGCTGCATCGCCTGAGCCCACGAGGTCATTCGTGATCGCTTCGTTCACTGCGTCGGCGAATGCGGAATACGACGGCGCCGTGGCGGCGTGGCGCCGAGCAAAGACCAGCGCACCCCGCAGATCTTGAATGGAATATCCGCCGTCAATCCGCCCGTCCTTGAAGTAGTCGGCCACCACGTCACGTGCCGAGCCCGCCGCGATCGTGGTGGGAAGCAGGATTGCGACCGCGACGAGCAGGGAGACCCCCCGGGCACGCATCACCGCCGCACCATCAGGTACTGCACGGCCTGGTCAAGCCCGTCCACCGAGAGTTCGAACATCGGGAAGATTCTGCGCACGATGCTGAGTGTGTACGCCCCGTGGATGGTTTCCCACCACTTCTTCGGATGCGGGTTGAGCCAGGTGGCATGTGAGAAGTGCTCCTCGACGCGCTCAAGCCACTCCGCGCCGGGTTCCTCGTTCATGTACTGGTAGTCAATGGCCCCGCCCGGAACCAGGAGTTCGGTGGGCGCCATGCAGGCATCACCCACCATCACCAGCTTGTAGTCGGGGTCGGTCTGCGCGAGCAGGTGCAGTGTCGACTCCGAGCGCGATGGCTGCATGTCGGGCGTGAGGTACACGCGGTCGTACACGCAGTTGTGGAAGAAGCGCACCTTGAGGTCGCGGAAGTGCCCTGCCTGGTGCACAGCGGTGAACAGGCGGTCGAGCAGCAGGATGTGATCATCCATCGAGCCGCCGATGTCGAGCATCAGCAGCACGCGCACCGTGTTGCGCCGGGGCCGGCGGAACGACAGCCGCAGCTGCCCGGCGTGGGCGGCGGTCTGCTTGATGGTGTCGTCGATGTCGAACTCAGTTGCTGGCCCATCGAGCCGTGTGGAGAGGTGCCGAAGTCGTCGAAGTGCCACGCCGAAGTCGCGCACCCCGATCTCGGTATCGGTGCGGAGATCGCGCCACTGGCGATCGCCGGCGGTCTGGATGGCGCTCTTCCAGCGGCCCTCGCCGCCGATGCGGATTCCGCCGGGGTGGTAACCGGAGTGACCAAAGGCGGAGGTGCCCCCGGTGCCGATGTGCTCGCTGCCCCCGTGGTGCTCTTCCTGCTGCTTGTCGAGCTTCTCCTGGAGCTTCTCGAGCAACTCGCTCAGGTTCATGTCATCGCGCATCTCGTCCAGACGCGCGCGCTGCTCGTCGGTGAGCTGCAGCATCTTGGGGTTCTCGTGCAGCCACTTCCACACACGGTCGTCCACGGAGTCGGTGGCTGGCTCGATGCCGCTGAAGTAGCGCGCGAAGGCGATGTCGAAGCCGTCGTAGTTGCTCTCGTCCTTTACCAGCAGGCTGCGGGCGGTGAGGTAGAAGCCCGAGAGGGTGCTCTGGTGCAGGTCGCGGTCGAGGGCGTCGTGCAGCATGAGCCACTCGTCGAGTGCCACCGGCACTCCCTCGTCACGAAGCGCGGTGAAGAGGCCCTCAAACATTTCGGCCTCGTTGATGCGCATTTCCCACTGCGGTTCTCCTTCGGCCCCGTCAGGTCGCGAACGGGCGGTTCATCTGGGGTACGTCGTTCACGCTAGCGATCACGCACGCACCATCGGCGTGGACGCTGGCGGGTTCCTCTTGCGTTCAGTCGAACGCCGGCCCGTCGTCGTACGACATCTCTGGCGGCGACTCCCACGGCGACTGCATCGCGCGATCGCGACGCCAGTAGATCACGATCGCTGTGAGCCCGACGAGGACCACCAGCAGCCACGGCAGGGCGATGACCTCGAGTACGCGTGCATTGCGAAGGCGGCCGAGGGCGAGGGGCGGCGGAAGAAGGGAGATCGCGACGATTCCGACCAGTGACCACCCCCATAACTGTGACAACACCCCTGTGCTGGGCGTGGACGACAGGAGTCCGTCGCGACACCGCCCGTCGCGAGGCCGAACCAACGCGGTGATATCTGAGGGTCCAAGGATGAGCGCACCCAGAATGAGTGCAATGAACAGGTAATAGATGAAGCTCACCCCCGGCACCACGATTGGCATGATGAGGGCGATTGGCAGGACGATGGCCCGAGGGGCACGGTGTCCTGCTGCTGCGAGGATTGCCACCGCGATCACGAGGAGCACGAGGCCGGGGAGCGACGGAACTGTATGGACTGCGCTCCTGATGGCGGCGCCAACATCCCGGAGCCCGGGGACCGACGCCAGCATGTCGGCAAGCATTGTGGTCGCACGCGATGCGGAGAGGTTGACAGGGCTCGCGACGCCAGGGTCTTGGTACCCGGTGTACGCGGCGATCTCCGAGACCCATCCCCTGGTGTTCGAGACAAGTCCTCCGGGCCAGAGGGTAAGACCCAGCGCGGTGACGGCGGCGAACGCGCCAATCGCGGAGAGCATCGACTTGATCCTCCGAAGTGCGACGAATGCAATCAGCAGGAGCAGAAACTGCGGGCGCACCAGCGCCGCCATCACGACTGCCGTCGGTGCCACCCAGGTCGGCTCGCGATCGAAGAAGAGTGCGAATACCAGGATGAACGGAATTGCAAACGCGGCGCTGTTACCGCGATCGAGTGACGACCAGAACGGAGCGGCCGCGACGCCCAAGAAAATGAAAGGGACGAGCTTCCACGGGGGGCCGCGCGCACCGACTGATGCGAGAAGCGCGGGCAGCAAGAGGCACCCGGCAAGTACCAGTAAGTACACGACGAGCGTGCCACGCATGCCGAGCCAACTATTGACAAACAGCGCCGAGACCACATGGGGCACCATGCCCGTGGGGCTGTACGCAGCGACATATGTCGCGCGGCCCGGCTCGGGGTGCCTGAGCGCCACGTAGTCAATGTGGTTCAGGCCAAATGCCTCGCTGGCTATCAGTTGAAGCACCTGAAAATCACCAAAGCAGTGACGCCCAAACCCGACTTCCGCGGGAGTACACCAGCCGTCGTCAAAACGGAAGCTGATGGCTGTCGTCAGCGCCCCGTCGTGTCGGCTCATTTGAAGCCAGGCAGAGGGCACTGCGATGCAGGCAAGCACCACAAGAGTGATCAACAGGCGTCGGGGCCACGTGGCAGCCGCACGAAACACCCTCAGTCCCCCATGACGAATCGTGCGGATGAGTCGGTGGGCGGCCACGGATTCAATACCCGCTGAGATTCAATCCAGGGGAGAGGCAACGGTCGATGCGACCTGCCTCCTACCGAAATCCGGACGCTCCCGACGATGACGGAATCGTCACACACTGGGTCTAGCTCCGGCCATCCTGCATCGCTGCACGCCGGGCACGGATGCTCATGTGCCTGCGGGCGATATCGAGGTCGGCCTGCTTCTTCAACACCACCCCCATAAAGGGCAGCTCATCAACGATCTTCACCGGGTCCACACCAGCCACGGCCAGCGCCTGCACCCAGTCCACAAGTTCCGAGGTGCTTGGACGCTTCTGCAACCCGTCCATCTCGCGCAGCAGGTAGAAGCCCTCCATGGCCGCCTGGATCAGGCGCTCGTCGAGGCCCGGGTGATGCACCCGCACGATGCGCTCCATCTGGGCTTGGTCCGGGAATGCGATGTAGTGGAATACGCAGCGGCGAAGAAAGGCATCAGGCAACTCCTTCTCGGCGTTGCTGGTGATGATCACGACCGGTCGCTGCACCGCCGACACCGTCGCGCCGGTCTCGGGGATCTGAAACGACATGCGGTCGAGTTCCCACAGCAGATCGTTTGGGAATTCCAGATCAGCCTTGTCCACCTCGTCGATCACCAGCACCACGCGTTCGGGTGCGGCGAACGACTCACCCAGCTGCCCCAAGCGGATGTACTCGGCCACGTCAGCCGGGTCGCCCTCACCGAACTGGCTGTCGTACAGGCGCTGCACGGTGTCGTACACGTACAGGCCGTCCTGGGCACGGGTGGTGCTTTTGACCGGCCACGTGATGAGGGGCATGCCGAGTGCCTCGGCAACGGCTTCGGCCAAGAGGGTCTTGCCGGTGCCGGGCTCACCGCGAACCAGCAGCGGGCGCTCCAGCGCCACGGCCACGTTCACCGCCGCCTGCAGGTCGGGTGACGCGATGTAGTCGTCGGTTCCGCGAAATGAGGTGTGGGCCATGGAGCGGCAGGTTAGCTGTGAACCACTAAGGTGCCCCGCGTGTTCCTCGGTGTTCCTCTCCGCGCCCTGCGCCCCGCCTTCCTCGTCGTGCTGGTGATGATGGTGGTGGTACCGATTCTGGGTCTGCCCTATCTGAACGACGACACGGTCAACCGTAACTGGGCCCAGCTCTCCCTGGGCCAGGCGATTGACGTGGGGCTTAAGCTGAACCACCAGTGGATGACCGAGCAGGGGCGCTTCTTCCCCGGCGGCATCCTCTACGGCGCCACCATGTGGAGCACCATGAATTCGCATGTGCTCTATGCGACGTATCTGGTGCTGCTCAACCTGGTGCTGATCACACTGTTCGCGTACACGTGCTGGCGGGCGCTTCGCTCGCCGTGGCTCGCCGCGTTCGGCGCTGTCGTCCTGGGCGCATGCATGCAATTGCAGATCGGGTACTTCGACGGGCTGTCGAGCTTCGGCGGTCTCGTCGTCTACACACTCGTGCTCACCTTCCTCACGGGTCTGATCGCCGCCCACGTCCTGCACGGTGGCTCGCGCTGGTTCGTCATCCCCATCGTGGTCCTGTGGGGGCTCGCCATCACGGCGTACGAGGTGAGCCTGCTCATGCTTCCCGTTCTTCTCGCCATGCTCTGGGCCACCGGCCCATCACTTCGCGAGCGCGCACGATGGCTGTGGGCCGTTGGACCGATTGTGGTGCTCGGGGCGGCCCAGTTCGCGATGGTGCTCTACCTGCGCTCGCCGGACCTCCCCCTTGCGCCGGCGTACCAGATCAATCCCGACGGGCCGGTGGGCACAACATTTGCCAAGCAGTTCGTGGCGGCGATTCCGTTCTCTCAGCAGCTGCTCGGCGACGCTCCTGCGAATGGGCGGATGTGGCTTCTCCTTTCGCTGGTCATCGCAATACCGGCATTCCTCGTGTGGCGGCCTTGGGCGACAGCCGTACCCGCCGTGGGCGCGCGCGTGGCCATCGTGATGATGGCCGTCGGCATCTGGGTGTGGGCCATTCCGTCGCTGCTCGCCGCGATCACGCACCGCTGGCAGGATGAACTCATCTGGGGTCACGGCTACGTGTACCTGCCCTATGAGTTCGTCGGGGTGGCGTTCGTCGTCACAGGTGCGGCATGCCTGCTGCGTCAGCGACTGAGATCGCCCTGGGCCCAGTGGGTATTCGCTGCGCTCTTCCTCATCGCCCTCGTTGTGTGCGCCCGGACTGCGGCGTCCAACATCATTGACGCAGCCCAATATGTGCCCGGCCCAACCGGACCGGACATCGTGCCGCCGTCAGGATGAGCGGAGGGCGTTCCTCAGGATGGCGAACGCGTCGTTGCTGATGCGTGCGTTCGATACCTGGACATAGAGGGATCGCGGATCGTTGTTCTGGGGACCGAGATCCGTGCCCGTGGTAACGAACCGCACCGCGAGCCCACCCACCGGGATGGCCAGACGGAAGTGCACTCGGCGACCCGTGGTGTTGAGGGCAACGGTGCCCAGCGCCCGCCCACCCGCCACGATGTCGGTGTGGGATCCACTGGCACCGATGAGCGTCGCCGACCAGTCCACCTGCTGGGTTTGCCCGGCGTTATTGGAGATGGTCATCGTGGCGTCGTTGTCGGCCCAGTGCCATGTACGCGCACCATCCTGCTCCAGCAGGTAGAAGCCCTGGCCGAAGTCCATCGTCGTGGGGTCCACCAGCGCATTGGAGATGGTGCGCCGCTCGGCGGGCGTGGTGGCGCTCGCCACACGTGCCGCCAGCGGACGCAGGTCGTAGAACGCGCGACGCCCGTCACCTGAGGTGATGGGGCGAACCGACGAGCCCACGATGGCCTGAACGCGGGCGTCCATGGCCTTGCCCTCGTTCGTGTAGGCAGCGTTGTCGATCCACACGCCCGCGAACCCCGATGTGGCGGCGGCGGGCAGAAGGGTGTTGAGGGGCATCCCCTTTGCCTCCGTGGACCAGTCGCCAGCGCGTCCCTTCACAGACCCGTAGCTCCAGCGGAGATTCGTGGAGTGCGCGTAGCCCGTGAGGTGGTCGTAGTCGCCCATGCCCTTCACGCCACCGGCCTCGGGAAACCCGTGGAGCGGCAACTGGAGGATGTCGGAGCCCGCGGGTACCTGCGCCTCGATGCGCTGCACGAACTGCGCCTCCGTATTCCAGCGTGCCGCGCCACCGACGTAGTCGGGGATGTTGGAGGGTGAGGTCTGATCGATGATCGCGATGCCGGCGACGATGATGGGAAGCGCCATGCTCAGCACCTTGCGGGGTCCGACCGGAGCGATTCTCCTCCGACCCCAGTCCACTGCGAACGCGAGAATGATCACGCAGAAGAGTGCGAGGAATGGGGTGAGGCGACCCCATGCGCGGATCTGCGGTGAGATGACGTTGGCGATCAGCGCTCCAACGCCACCGGTGGTGCCCAGCAACAGCACGATGAGGGCACTCAGGATGGTCGCGTTGATCATCGGCCCCCGCGGCCCCCGGGCCCCCTCGCTGCGGATCACCCAGACGAAGAGCACTCCCAGCATCGTGAGCAGGGTGATCCCGAGCACGATCCCGAGGGTCTCTCCCTCTCCCGTGGTGAGGCTGTTGCTGGCCACGCCATTTCCCAGATCTGAGAAGTACGTCAGGCGGTGCCCGGCCACCATCGCCACCAGACGGGTGAGCGAGAACGAGTAGAGCTCCGACTCGTACGCGGATCGCACGGCAACCGCGGGATTTGGACCATTTGCGATGCGATAGGCGATGCCCGGTGCGAGATTGAGCATGAGCACCGCGCTCACGGCGACAAATGCGCCCACACCAGTGAGCAGGGCACGCCAGGATCGCACCGCGATCGCCCGGATCGGGGTGGCGAAGATCAGGAGCAGCAGGGTGAACACGGCGAAGTACAGGGTTGATCCGCCAGCGACGACAACGGCGACCAACGTGCCGGCGTTCAGTGGCGTGAGCCACCGCTTCAGTCCAGTCCCCTCGCGTCGCCGGATGAGTGGTCGACCTGTAAGCACTCTCAGGATCAGCCAGGCCCCGGCTGGAACGGCGAAGTAGGCGGACAGCATGAGGTGTCCCTCGCCATGCGTGAAGTGGAACGAGAGATTGGCGTAGAACACAGAGAGTGCAAGCCCGGTGAGGCGGCTCACCCCCACGTCGCGCAGCACCAGGTATGCCGCCGCCCCGATGAGGCCGAATCCGAGCAGATAGAAGACGTTCAGCAGCAGCGCAGGGTCGTGAATGGCGAATCCGAGCACCCGGATGATGACCCAGTTGATGCTGTCGCCGTTTACCCCACCGAAGTCGCTGACATCTTGGCCATGCGGGGCGCCGAGTGCCGGGTTGGCCAGGTACCACCCGTTCTCAAGCATCCCCTTGATGGCGGTGAGAACCAGATAGGTGTCACCCTCCGGCTTGAGCGGCACCCGCAGGTCGCCACGCCAGATCTTGAGCACCCAGCAGCCGGCACCGATGCTGAGGATTGCCGTGGCCAGCGTCCACAGGGCCTCCTGCACGCCGCGATGCAGGCGCATCCACGCGGCTGTGCGCCCGAGCGCGCTCTGCGTGCCGTCGGGTCCTGTGGCGGGATCGTTCACGTGAGCGAAGAGGCTAGCGGCCGTCGCGCCGCTGGCGGTCCTCGCGCAGGCCGGCCTCCATGGCCTCAACGGACTGCCCCATGCCATCGACCGTACGGTCGAGATCATCGAACCGCTCGGCCAGCTCGACCATGGCGGCGAGCGTCCGTCGATCGAGCTCGTCTGCGCTCGCCGAGTAGGGCCTGATCACCTTGTTGATGAGCCGACCCATGAACCCGTGCCGGCTTCCCATGCGCTGCCGGTCGTACGACAGCGCATCGTTCAGCTTTACGGGCAGACGCGAGTTGGGTCGGGGGCGAAGTTGCCTGTCCTCCATGCGAATCTCCTCAAGCCTGGTGGTGACGAATTCGGCCAACCGGGCCGTCGTGCGCGTGGCGGCGATGTGCGCTCGGGCCCGTGCCCCCAATGCCTCGCTTGCGGCCGGGTCACTGGCTGCCTGCTGCATCAGACGCGCAGCCTCATCGATATCAGGTGTGGCCCACCGGGTACCAGCCGGGTATGGCCCGGTCGGCTGCTCCAACACCCACTCCTCGGCCGGCACGAGATATGCCGTGTCGGAATCCATGAAGTCCAGGTTGGCCGAGTATGCGGTGGCGATGACGGGCTTCCCGAGTGCCATTGCCTCGGCCATCGTGAGCCCGAAGCCCTCGCTCCGGTGCAGCGAGACGTAGCAGTCGGTGCACCGCGCCCACCCGTCGCGCTCCTCAGTGGGCAGGAACCCGTCGAAGATCTCGATGTCGGGGCGATCAGATACAAGGGCACGCAGTCGCTCCAGGTCACCGAGATGGCGGTGACCGTTGATGGTCTTGATGACCAGCTGCGGACCCGACCCTGCGGGGAACGCACGCCGAAATGCCTCGATGACCCCCTCGGGGTTCTTCCGTTGCACCGTGCTGTTGAAGTCGAACGAGAACATGAAGAGATATCCATCAGGGAGGCCCACGGCGGCACGGTCGGGCGCGGGTTGGTCCTCGGGCACCCGGATGGGAAGGGGGAATACGCGCACGGGATGGTCGGTGTACGCCGACAGTGAGTCCGCTACGTACGTGCTGCCTGCCCAGAGCTCATCGAAGTAGTCGATCTGCGCGGCGAGGTCGGGCGGCAGCACGTTGCTCTCCCACCACCACGTGCCGATGAAGTAGCGCTCGGCCATGAGGTCGCTGCCGAGGCGCCGGGACAGCATCTCGAGCCAGTCCACGTTTACGCAAATGAGATTGATGTCGTAGAGCAGCGATTGGTCGTCGGCTGCTGACTCCACCTTGTCTTCGAGGTCGTCATGGCTCACCGAGATGGCGGTATGGGGAATATCGCTGTCGATAAGGGCCTCGTGCAGCAGGCGCGTGGCCTCGCCGATACCGAAGCCCGCCCGCAGGAATCCGATCAGGTTGACACCGTGCTGCAACTGATCGGGACCCACCACGGGCACCGCGCTCGCAATGTCGGCCACGTCCGTGGCACGAGGCAGGAACTGCGACGGGATCCCGAGAGCATCACTCGATGCCCGGGCCCAGCGGATGAGGTGCTCGGATTGGTCGTCGCGGGGGTTGGGGAATGCAGCCGTGGCGTATGGGTCGGCCGCCCACACACCCAGGAGGTACCGGCTGATTCTGGGCTCGCGCGACCCCGGTGCGGTCTCGGCGAGCCAGGTGGCGAGGGCATCTCCCGACCCATCCGACACCATCGTCACCAGCGTCGAGGCGAAGGCGGGGTCATCGTGGAGCGCCTGCCTGCATGCCGCTCGTACGGCGTCGTCAACCACCAGGCCCCCGAGGCGGGTGGGGTCGGGTGCCGTTGTCAATCCATGGCGGGCCAGTGCTGCCACCCGGCGTTCGACGATGGCCTGAAGGTCCGCCCGCTCGCTCAGCAGCACGCGGGGGCGCAGTCCCTGGTCACGGCTGAGCAGGTACGCCGCATCAGGGTCGAGACCGGGAAGGCGCATGGTGATGACGGGCCCGTGGTGGTCATCGGCATTCCAGTAGGCCACTCCCACGCCGGGCTCATCAAGCACGGTTGTGGGTGCGACCGTTGCCAGCAGGTCCCATTCGCGGGCCCGGGCACCATCTTCAGCAAGCGTCCCCTCGTTCAGGCGATCTGCTGTTGCCGCGAGCTGGGCCATGGCATCGGCACCAGCCGCGAGGAACCCGTCATCAAAGACGCTGAGTCGCAGCAGGTCACTGGGCTCGGGTGTGCGGCCATCATCCGGACGTACTCGCCGAACGCGTGGCAGCAGCGTGAGGCCGGTTGTGGGGATGGCCGGAAGCGGCCCGAGCAGCGTGGTGTCGGGGGCGAGGTACACCACGGGACCACTGGTGCCCTGGGCCAGGACGTGCGCAACCAGCACCGGCGCGGTGGCCATGCGGGCGTCGCCGTCGGTGGTGGTGAACCTGAGGAGCACCTGTTGCGCCGCGGTGATCCCGAGGTCGTCCGGCAGGAGCACTGTGATCGGCCCGGGGGAGACGCCAGCGGGTTGCCCGTCAAGCGCGAGTGCGTACAGGCGGGCTTCCGGGTGGTGGCGGGCGACGTCATCCGCGAGCGCCGCAACCATCGGCCACTCCCCATTCCGGAATACCGTCGCGAACACGGGCGCGACTGGGGCGGTCATCCGGTGGGCTGCTCCATGGGGTGAGTCTAGCCCCGGCCCGCGGCGGCGACCGCTTCGATTATGGCGTCAGCAACCGCAGCGAGCGCCTGCGCGATGACGGCTGCATCAGCGGCGTCTGCTGTGGCGAGTGCATGGTCCAGGGCGGGTTGATGGCGGATTACCCCCCATGCCGCAGTGCGCTCGGCCTCGGTTGTGCCGGTGAGGAATGCGGGTGTGGCGGGGCGCCCGGTCCCTGTCGTGATGACGGGCACCCCAGCATCCACGGATGTGCGCACTCCTTGTGAGAGGGCGTCTCCCATCAGTACGAGGGCATCTGCGCGCGCGATATTGGCCGCGGCAAGCCGCCTTCTGCCGTCGTGTGCGTCGAGCACCACAATGACCCGTGGCCGTGCGTCATCCACTGCCATTACCCCGGTGCCGCTGGCCCCGAGAATGATCGTTCCCACCACATGCGGGGCCAGCGGGTGTCCCAGTAGCGCACGCTCAATGGCGCGGGAATGCTCAAGGGCTTCCGGAGTGAGCGCCGGGCTCGTGCGCACCGTCAGCACTGGGCGAAGTCCTCGACGAAGTTCCGCAGGCGATCAGCGGTGGCGCCATCAGAGTGCCGCGCCAACTGTGGCCCCCGCGCAGCCCCCATCTCACCCGCCAGCCCGCCATCCAGCACGGCGGCGATGGCCTCGGCCACGAGTGAAGGGTGCTTGTCATCCAGCAGCAGCCCGGCTGCACCCAGCGTCTCGGGGATCGCCCCGGCCGCGTAGGCGACGATCGGCAGATCGGCGGCCATGGCCTCGATGATGGGCACGCCGTACCCCTCGTGCTCCGAGAGGCATACGAAGATATCTGCGGTTGCCAGTTCGTCAGCGAGCTGCTGGTCGCTCACCGAGTGCAACACGTGCACCTGATCCTGCACCCCGCATTCGGCAGCGAGTGCGAGGCAGCGGTGCAGGTACGCGCGATTGGATCCCCAACTCCCGATGAGTCTCAGTTCGGCGTGCACTCCGGTGTCACGGAGCGCAGCGAGGGAAAGGATCAAATCGTGCTGGCACTTGTTGGGCACGCCGCGGCCGATGAACAGCAGACGCGGCGGCCCCTTGTGCCGGTGCCGGGCAGCCGTCTGCGCATCCGGCCTGAGGATGCCGATGACAGTGGGGTCGCGGAATCCGAGATCGGTCATCTCCTGCGCGTTGAAGTGCGAATCGGCAGCAGCCCGTCGTGCCCGGGATGCGAAGTGCCCCAGCCGCTCACGGCCATCACGGCATGCGAGCGCGATGTGCGGCGCATCCCGCCACAGCAGCTCCGGTGGTGTGACGTTGTGGTAGTGCAGGGCCACATGAGGGGTCCGGTCGAGAACGTGGAGGAACGCCGGGCTGTCGATTGAGTAATGGAGGATGGCCCGGTCGCCGGCCTCAGTGATTTGGTCCCAGTCACCATGGGGGCGCACGAGGTCGGTGATCTCTCGCGAGAGATGCGACGAGTCGACAAGGACCTCCGACCGGAAGCCCATCGAGCGGATCACCTCCTGGGCACGGAGCGCATGGTTGGTGATGGCGTCACGTGGTGCGGCGCCGGCCAGCACCTGATGGATTCCCTCGCTCACGACCATGCCTCCAGCGCGCTGTGGAAGCGGTCGCGCACTGCGCCCCAGCGGAATTCGGTGAGGGTGTACTCCCGCCCCGCTGCCGCGAGGGAGGCCCGCACCTCAGGCGCCTCGAGAATCAGGTCGAGCCCCTCAGCAAAGGTCGCCGCGTCACCGAACCACAGCCCGCCCCCTGACACCTCGCAGTGGCGTCGCAGCACGGTGCTTCGCTCGTTCACCAGCACAGGCGTGCCCGCCAGCCACGATTCGAAGAGCACCATTCCGAAGCTTTCGAGGCGGGATGGCTGCACCAGCACCCCCGCAGCGGCATAGGCCGCTGCCCGTTCGTTGATGTCGACGAAGCCAAGATCCACCACGTGCGGCGCGATGTCTGCGGGCGGTGCCAGATCGCCCGAGCCCATGAGCGCGAGCGGCCGTGGATCGGGAGACACCTCGCGGTACCGCCGGTAGTGCGCGTACATGTTGGCCACACCCTTGCCGTGCTCGCGGCGCCCCGCGTACAAGATGTATCCGCGCTCCACGCCATGGCGTGTGGCAAATGCCAAGGCCTCGGCGGTGCTGGGGAGTGGTGTCTCGTCGAACCCGCATCCAACGATGGATGGGTCGTTGCGCAGGCGCGCTTCGCCCCCACGGTGCCCGGCAAGGAGTTCGTCCACCAAATCACGTTCGCCCGGCGCATTCAGCATCAGCCCACGGGCGGAGCAGAGGCTGTCGAGTATCACCGACTGCCTGGCATGGGGCTCATCGTGCAGGCACGGGATGAGCACTGTGCGATCAGGGTCGGCGACCACCTGCCAGAACGAGGTGCCGAACAGGTACGGCATGGCCACGACCCAGTCGTATTGGTGCGCGGCCTCAATCATCCCCGGGGCCCAGGCCGAGTTGGCCATCCACGCAACCTGATCCCGGTACGAGAGGTGCACGCCATGTTCGATGGCGGAGTGCAGCGCTCCAAAGGTGCGCCCGTCGCGTGCACCGACGGCGAAACGTCGCACGCGTACGTCAGCTTCGTCGGTCTCGCCCTCCGGAAGCACGTTGCGCCACGTTGTGTGGTCGGTCGCGCAGGTGCTCAGCACATCCACGGCGGTGCCGTGCGCCGACAGGTTCTCCGCCAGCAGCCGGCAGAGCGTCTCGGCACCACCCACAACCGATCGCCCGTAGCGCGGTGCGATGAACGCGATACGCGCCCGATTCCCCCGCTCGGTCAAGCGCGCCGCGTGTCCTCGGGACCCCGGTCGGCCGACAGGCGCGCAACCTCCTCACGCAACTCCGCAAGCTCCTGTGCCAACTGTGAGATGTAGGAGACGAGGACGGCGTTGAAGGCCGTTGACTGATCGCCCATCTCAATGAGGGGCTGGCTGGTGGCGCGCACCAGTGTCGCCTTCACCTTGCCCACGATGCCACCGATGCCCCGGCGCGTCGACCCGATCGAGTGCAGGTTCGGCGAGATCTCGGCGAGGCCGGCCACGGCCGCGAGTTGCTCGGCCAGAAACGGTTCCCGCTCGGTGGCCAGTGGCTGCTGGATGTCGTCAACGGCGTAGAGCCCGGCTGCCCGCTTGCTGGCCACCCGCTCATGCAACTGGGCCATCAGCGCTGCCACCTCGGGGTTCATCGTCTCTGTGCGTGCGTCGGTGATCGGGTGCTCCTTCCGTGGTTCGCCACGTACATCTTGCCTGCTGCTCGTGGTGGGTGCGCCAACGACGTGTTCCGGTGAGTAGCCTCCCCTGCCGTGCGCGCCTTCATCACGGGAATGACGGGATTCGTCGGGGGCCACCTCGTGGCCTCCCTCCTCGCCGACGGCGCGGAGGTTGACGGCACCCTGCTACCGGGTGCGCACGAGACAGCACCCGCAGGCACGACAGGCCACGAGGTGGACATCACCGATGCCGACGCCATGGCCACGGTTGTGGCCGCGGCGGCTCCCGACGCCATCATCCATCTGGCCGCAGCAGCGTCGGTTGGGCAGTCGTTTGGCGATCCGGATGGCACGTGGCACGTGAATGTCGAGGGCACCCGCGGCGTGCTTGAGGGCATGCGCCGGTCGGCCCCCGGCGCCCGCATGGTGATGGCGCTCTCGGGCGAGGAGTACGGCCGGGTGGCCCTTGAGGACCTGCCTGTGACCGAGGACACCCCGCTCAATCCCCTGTCGCCGTATGCCGAGAGCAAGGTGGCTGCCGACCATCTGTGCGCGCAGTACCACCACGACCATGGCCTCGCCATCATGCGTCTGCGAGCGTTCAACCAGGTGGGCCCGGGGCAGGACCCGCGTTTTGTGGTGCCCTCCATCTGCAAGCAGATCGCCGATGCCGAGATGGCCGGTGATGGGGTGTGCCGCCTGCAGTTGGGCAACATCGACACACGCCGCGACTTCCTCGACGTGCGCGATGTCGTGGCGGCGTATCGCCTGCTGCTGGACCGTGGCGACCCCTCACGCACGTATCTGGCCGGCGCCGGGCGGTCCGAGAGCATTCGTGAGCTCGTCGATATCGCCGTGTCGCTCGCCCGCACCCCCGTCGAGGTCAACAGCGACCCCTCGCGAATCCGTGAGGGTGAGCAGCCCGATCTCTATGCTTCCCCGCGGGCCCTGAAGGAACTCGGCTGGGCACCGAGGATCCCGCTGCAGCAGTCCATCTCGGACACGCTCGACTACTGGCGCGACCGTGCCCATACCGAGATCGGCTGAGGCGCGCTTCGCTCCCCGGGCGATCTCCGGGGTGCGTACCGCACACATTTGTAACGGGGGTCTGCTCCCCGGCCCCGGCGACCAGGAGCACACTCCGTGAGTCAGTCTTCGACGCCCTCGTGGATACCGAGTGCCTCACAAATGGCGAACGCTGATGGCCGTTCGATCTCCCGTACGGATTCCCCGAGGTCTGTGAGGAACTGCACGTTGGCCCCGTAGTCGCTAAACAACCAGCGACCCAGTTCGCGACCTTGCGCGATGTCCACGATGCTCAGCATGTTTCGGTCGCCATGCGCGAGCATGAAGTGATCCGGCGCAACTTCGAGGGCGTCGTGGAGCCAGCGGGATTCGCCGTCCCATACCGACCTCGCCCATGCCCATTCCTCCCCGCCTGCCCGTGGCACGAGCATTCGCAGCTGGCCGGAAGTGCTGTCCGACAGGTACACACGCCCACGCGAATCCACTCGTACCCCATGGCAGCCAATTGACCCGTGGTGGATGCGGCGGTAGCCGCCATCTGCATCGACAATGCCCACGTCGCCCTGGCCGAGGGTTGTGATGAGCGCCTGATCGCGTCCCAGCGGCGTCGCCGAGTTGAGGTGCCCCAACTGCAGGTCGTTGTGGATGTAGTGGTCGTGCACCGAGGATGTTGCTGTGATCTCGTAGTTCGTCCCGTAGAGGTCCGACGGCAGCCGCCACCGGCGGGTGACCCGACCGGACGGGATGTCAACCCAGAGCACGGCGTCTGGACCAGATGCCGAGACCAGCGCGGTGCTGCGATCCACCGGGACGATGGTGTGCAGGCCGGCGAACCACGGGTCGATGATTGTTCGCGGCGGGGCTTCGAGCGCGTCCTGAATGGCGCCGCGATCACCGAGTGCAGCCGCGTCGCTCCATGGCAGCACCAGGAGTCGGTCCTCAAGGCACAGGACGAGGGTCTGGCCAACGACGTTTGCTGCAGCGATCTTGTCGTCGGAGGCGGCGTGCCCGAGCATCTGGATGTCTGCAGTGGAGTCCTCAATGCTGACGCGAAGTACCGACACGCCCCCGGCGTAGGACCTGGTCCCCGCGGCGGTGAGGTCTGTGAACTCGGGAAGATCGCCGACGCGCGTATGCCCCGCGTAGCGCCGTCCGAAGAACTCGCGAGTGCACGTCGCCAGGTTCCAATCACGACTCGTGTGCGTCACGGCGATCAGCCGCTCGTGTCGGCCACCTCGTCCTGGGGTCCCCGGCGAGGCGCGTTGGCGTGGCAGGCGATCCCATCGATCGGCGCCGACGTCCCGTACGCGCAGCGAAACATGCACTTCGCTTTGGGGCGTGCACGTCACAGAATGGATGGTCACGCGGGGTGCGGTCTGTGCGCCTTCATCGGTGCGCAGAAGGACGGAACCTGCTGTATCACCCTGGGCAACGAGATCCACGACCCTCGCCTCGCCCGGTTCAATGGCCTGTTCTGCGCACAGGATCGTATTGCCGTCGGCATTGGCAAGCGAGATCAGCACGGTGGCACCTTCGACTTCGACCACCACGCGTGCGGCAACTGCCGCCGCGCCGGTGTGCAGACCCACGGGGATCGTGGCGATGTTGTTCCACGGGTCCGTATTCCCGGTCACGACAACCGACTCAGCCCACTCGAGGGTGGCGCCGTTATGTGGCACTACATTGCGAAGACGGAGGACCATCGCCACTCAGTTTAGAACGTCCCGCGCGGCGGCTGCGCGCTCGGCCGTATGCGTTGAGCATCTATGCTTCCGCGCGCACGCCGCAGGAAGTTGGTGGTGTGCCACGTATCCTGCTGCAGTAGTCCATCTCGGACACGCTTGACGACTGGCGCGACCGCGCCCATATGGAGGTGGACTGACCCCCGTGGCAAAGCGCGCTCTCATCACTGGTGTGTCCGGACAGGACGGCAGTTATCTCGCGGAGCTTCTGCTCTCGAAGGGGTATGAGGTCTGGGGCATTGTGCGCCGCCTTTCCGCTGAGAACTACGAGCGCATCGAGCACATCCGCGACCAGATCCATCTGGTGCAGGGTGACCTGCTCGATCAGTCATCGCTCGCCGCGGCACTCACCGAGTCGGAGCCCGATGAGGTCTACAACCTCGCCGCGCAGTCGTTCGTGCCCACCTCATGGACCCAGCCTGTGCTGACCGCTGAGTTCACCTCGGTGGGTGTCACGCGCCTGCTCGAGGCCATCCGGCAGGTGAATCCACGTGTGCGCTTCTACCAGGCCTCATCCAGTGAGATGTACGGCAAGGTGCGTGAGGTGCCACAGGGTGAGGACACCCCGTTCTACCCGCGCAGCCCGTATGGCGTGGCCAAGGTGTACGGCCACTTCATCACGGTGAACTACCGCGAGAGCTACGACATGCACTGCACCTCGGGGATCCTCTTCAATCACGAGAGTCCGCGCCGTGGTCTGGAATTCGTCACCCGAAAGGTGAGTAACGGCGTGGCCCGCATCAAGTTGGGCCTGCAGACGGAACTTCCGATGGGCAACCTGGAGGCGCAGCGCGACTGGGGCTTTGCAGGCGACTACGTAGAGGCCATGTGGCTCATGCTCCAGCAGGATGAGCCCGACGACTACGTGATCGCCACCGGCGAGACCCACTCCGTAGAGCGTCTGGTGGAGGTCGCGTTTTCACACGCCGGGCTCGACTGGCACGACCACGTAAAGATGGATGAGCGGTTTGTGCGTCCTGCTGAGGTGGATCTGCTCATCGGTGATCGCTCGAAGGCAGAGAACGAGCTGGGATGGACCCCGACTGTGGGGTTTGAGCAGCTGGTGCAGATGATGGTCGATGCTGACCTGGAGCGGCTCGAGGGCGCTACTCGCTGATCAGCGGGTGTTGTGCCGGTTGGCCCGGTACCACGCAACAGTGCGCTGGATCCCCTCGTCAAACCCGGTGGGGGCATCGGCCACAAGCAGGCCGAGGCGCGATGTGTCCACCGCGCGTCGGGGAATACCGACAGGCATTGAGTCGTCCCACGTGACCCGTCCAGTGAACCCGCTTGCCCGGGTGATGGACTCCACCACATCACCCATCGTGCGCTCCTCGCCAGACGCCACGTTTACGAGCGACGGGGGCTCCGGGGAATCGAGAAGCGCCACCATGGCCCGGGCTGCGGCGTCGACATAGAGAAAGTCGCGCGTGGTGCTGGGCTGTCCCCATACGGCGATCTCGTCATCACCGTTGTCAACAGCCGCACTGCATCGCGCGATGAGCGCTGGCACTGCATGTGCGGCGGTACCGTGGAAGCGGTCCCCGGGCCCGAACAGATTGCTGAGGAGCGCCACCGACGTGGTTACTCCGTGCTCACGCCGGAGGATCTCCGTACCGGCAATGAGCGTGCGCTGGCCCCATGCGTAGCCATATTCACCTGGGTGCACGTCACCGGTGAAGAGGTCATCCTCCTGAATCGGGATCGTGCGGTACGGATGCCCATAGGCTGCGGTTGACCCGGCCACCACCAGACGCTCCGGCGGGTAACTGGTGCTGGCCTCAAGAACGTTGAGGGCGATGCGCGCGTTCACCATCAGCCCCTGCAACTGGTCGCCCATGTTCGCGGCCAGACCCCGGACGTGCCCCGCGAGGTGCAGCACCGCGCTCGGTCGGTGCGTTGCAAACCACCGCATCGTGGCATCAGCGTTGAGGAGGTCGAGTTCCCCGTGCGCGGGCGCGAGCACGTCGGGTGTATCCGGCCGCGCGTTCAGTGCGGTGGTGAGGGCAAGCCCGAGCATGCCGGAGCCACCCGTCACGAGTACCGCGGCCACTAATTGTTCCCCGGTCGGGGCATCTCCACACCGGTCATGCCGGATACACACGAATTGCATTGATCGAGCAATGCATCGGCGTGCCATCTCCGCCAGTTGTCCGGAGCACAATCGCCGAATGCTCACGATCTGCGCGATCGATGAACACCGTTGTCGGCACCTGCGATGGTGCGCGGCTGCCCTCGGGTCCCACCTGCTCGCCGAGGTCGTCGTTGTCGCGGGTGACAAGCATCACCCCGGCACGCCCTTGGTGGACAGTCAAATCGAGCGCGATGGACACAGTCGTCACGTCATCTGCCACGCCCGCTGCCCGACAGATCGCGTCGGTTGGAAGATCGATGGCGTACGACCACATGGTCGCGGTGCCGACGACGTCAAGACGCGGCGATGGTCCGCTCGTGATCTCGGCGGTCGCCCCGTTGTGTGTCCGCGGATCCAGGCCACCGATTTCGGCCTCCAGGGCCCCGTGAGATGCCGACGGAGGACCGGACGGTGCATTCACGATCAGGTCGAACCAGTTGAAGTCGCCACCCTCGAAGTCGAATGCGATGACCGGCGAGACAGAGACCGGCGCAAAGCGCTCCCGGATCCGGTCGAGGTCATACCATTCGGCCCAGGGTGTTCCGGGTCCATCGGTGATCTCACCCCACTTGGCGAATGGCGCACAACCCTCTCGCTCCCAACGGCTCCGTGGATACGAGAGCTCGAGCCAACGCCCCCCTGGGGCGAGATGGGTGCACAGCGCGCTGGTCTCGACGCGCGTGAAGGCGAAAGGTGCGTGGTGCATTGATCCCGAGCAGAAGATGACATCGACGTCATAGGGCGCCTCGTCGAGTGCGCTCAGGTCGGTGAGGAGCGTGGTGCCATCGAGCTCGAGGTCGAATGCGGCGAACACGCGTCGAATCACCGCAAGGTTATCCGTCGCGATATCAACGCAATGCCACCGAGCGCCCATCCGGGCGAAGTAGAGAGCGTCAATCCCGAGGCCGCTCCCCACCTCGAGCACGCGGCATCCCCGGAGATGTGGTGCGTAGAGCGCCTGATACGGGGATCGCGGGTTCCTGATGGGGTCCAGGAAATACTCCCACTGCTCGCGGATCTCAGCGTCGGACATCTCGAGAAACCGCTGGGAGGCGCTCCGGTCCTGATCCGTCGCCGGGAGTTCGGTCCACTTTCCGCGAAGGATGTCCAGCACCTGACGGCCGTTGTCCTGGTCGGAGGACGCGGCTGCGCGTTCAAGTGCCGTTGTGGCGATGTTTCCGCGACCGGATGACGGGGTCTCCTGCATATTGATCTCCATCAGTTGTCATGTTCCGTGGCCGCTGCACCCGACCGGGCATAGCCGTTCACCGGCGAAATCGTCCAGTGCCCGGCGAGTGGAACCATTCCGAGGCCCGCGCGGGATGGGTACACGTGGAAACCGAACGAGGGCTCCACGTGGTGGTGAACTGCGCCTCCGGGACTCATCACCCACACGCTCACCTCGAACCAGCCGATGTGAAGCGGCAGAGCATCAATGACGAAGGCAACTGTGCGTGTGCCGTCCACCCCACTCATGACAACCCCTTCGCTGGCGGTGTCGGTCTCGAAGATGAGAGTGGCATCGCTCAGGTGCACGCGGAACCCCAGCACCACCTCGTCTGCGACTGGTTCGGAAGCCTCGATCTCGAGGTTGATGCTCACGGCCTCGCCCGACATGAATCGGTACTCATCCCCACCGGGGCCTGAGATCCAGGCGCGTCGGATAACGACGCGACCATCCCCCCACCCGGGTACGCCATCGATGGCATCGCGGGGCGTCATCTCCGGCGCGGGTACCCCCTCCACCGATGGCACGTACCCGGGGTCATCCTGAGCAGACAGGAGTCGGTGGTAATCGGGCATCACCTCGGCTGGTGGACCATCGGCAAGCACTGATCCATTATCCAAAAGCACTGCGCGGTCGCAGATGGACATGACCGTGCTGGCCTCGTGCGAGACGAACACGATTGTGCCCCCGCCATTGGCGAAGTCCTCAATGCGCTGCATGCATTTGCGCTGAAAGCGTTCGTCTCCCACGGCGAGGATCTCGTCGAGCAGCAGGATGTCCGGCGTCACGTGGGCAGCCACCGCGAAGGCAAGGCGCAACTGCATACCGCTTGAGTAGGTGCGCACCGGCATGTCGATGTAGTCGGGGATCTCCGAGAAGGAGACGATGTCGTCAAAGCGCTCGTCCACCTGCTGGCGGGTGAGCCCGTGGATGGTCCCATTGAGGTACACGTTCTCGCGACCCGTGAAGTCGGGGTGGAAGCCCGAGCCAAGTTCCAGCATCGACGCAACCTCACCGCGCACCTCGATGTCGCCTGACTGAGGCGGAAGGATGCCGGCGATGAGCTTGAGCATGGTGCTCTTGCCCGATCCGTTGCGGCCGACGATCCCCACGCGTTCACCCGGGCCGATGTCCAGATCGACATTCCGCAATGCGTAGCGCTCCGTGTACTTCGCCCGACCCCGCCGGATGAAGACCTCTTTCAGCGTGCGACCACGGTCGTGGTACACACGGAAGGTGCGCGTGACGTCCATCAGGCGGATGGATCCGGGGGGAAGCATGTCACTCACAATTCGACCGCCATCTCGCGCTTCAGATGCCGGAAGCTGAGCCCCCCCGCAATCATGAGCACCACAGCGGCCACGGCGGTGTACAACAGGTCGCCCCAGGCCGGCCATTGGCCCCAGAACAGCGCATCCTGGAGTGCGACGATGCCAGGCGCGATGGGGTTGCCGTAATGCAGGAGGTTCAGTACCCACTCCTGATTCACCGTCTTCGACACGCTGGCGAATGTGTAGAAGATGGGCGTGAGGAAGAACCATGGCAACCCGATGGCCGTGAGGATGTGTTCGATGTCTCGGAAGTACACGTTCAGCCCGGCGACGATGAGCCCGAGCCCAAGCGTCATCACGAAGATGAGCGCGAGTACGACCGGCATCAGCAGGATTGGCAGCCAGGCTCCCTGCCTGAGGATGAGGCACAGCGGTACGGCGATCACAAGCATCACTGCAGTGGTGATGCCATTTGCCGTCACGGCCGCGAGAGGAACGATTTCGCGTGGGAAGTTGACCTTTGTGATGAGGGGGGCGTTGCCGGTGATGCTCCCACTTGCCATCTGGATGCCCGTGAAGAACATGCCCCAGCCGATCATGCCCACGAACATGAAGAGCGCGTAGTTGGGAATGGGCGACCCGAACAGGAACTTGAATACCACCCAGTAGGCGCCCACCATGATGAGCGGCGTGACCAGTGTCCACAGCACGCCGAGGAGCGATCCCTTATACCGCTGTCGGAGGGCACGAATGGTGAGGTTGCGAAACAGCGGCCATGCGTGTGCGGCTTCTCCGCCCAGCGCACGCACGCGGGTTGCGGGGGTGTTCGTGACATTTGTGGTGGTCAGGCGAATCCTCCTGGGCGCGGCAACTGCTCGGTGCCTTGGCGGCCGGCCGGGATGGTAGTCCCCGGTGTTCGCCGCCCCCCCGGGTTCGCCTGTCTCACGGGCAGGTCGGCTTGGTAACGTGGCGAATCTTCATCTCGATATGACCTGTTTTCAACGTGGCACGCCCGGATATCCCGTGCCCGCAGGAAGGATCCAATGGCTCTTGATCTCTCGGCCCCCGTCCTCGTTGCCGGCGGCGGCGGCTTCATCGGTGGTGCACTTGCCGGGGAACTGCTGAACCGTGGTTTCACCGATGTGCGCTGCGCCGACATCAAGCCGGCGGATGGCTGGTATCAGGTGCACGATGCAGTGGACAACCGGGTGCTCGATCTGAGCGAGAAGGATGCCGCCTACGAGGCGGCTGAGGGCCGCGCGATCATCTTCAATCTCGCCGCCGATATGGGCGGTATGGGGTTCATCGAGAACAACAAGGCCGCCTGCATGCTGTCGGTGCTCGTCACCACCAATCTCCTTATGGCTGGGCGCGACCAGGGCGCCGAGCGCCTGTTCTATGCGTCGAGTGCCTGTGTCTATCCCGGTGCCCGTCAGGAGAACCCCGAGATCGTGCCGCTTCGCGAGTCGGAGGCCTATCCGGCAGACCCCGAAGATGGCTATGGCTGGGAGAAGCTGTTCGGCGAGCGCATGGCCCGTCACTTCAGCGAGGACTACGCCATCAAAACCCGCGTGGCCCGATACCACAATGTGTATGGCCCGTATGGCACGTGGGAGGGTGGCCGTGAGAAGGCGCCTGCGGCCATCTGCCGCAAGGTTGCCGATGCGGTGCTCTCGGGCTCAGGCCGCATCGAGATCTGGGGCGACGGCGAGCAGAGCCGTTCATTCATGTACATCGACGATTGCGTGGAGGGTACCCTGCGCCTCACCACGAGCGACGTGGATGAGCCTCTCAACATCGGGTCGAGCGAACTGGTCACCATCAACCAGTTGGTGGACATCGTGGAGTCATTCGAGGGAGTGACCCTCGAGCGCGATCACATTCTTGATGCCCCGCAGGGGGTTCGTGGGCGTAACAGCGACAACACCCTGATTCAGCAGCGCCTGGGCTGGGAGCCGTCAATCTCCCTCCGGGATGGCATGCAGAAGACCTACGATTGGATTAAGGCCGAGATGGTCGCCCAGAGCGCTGCCGGAGCCACCTCGTGAAGGTGGTCGTGGCGGGACTCGGCAAGTTGGGTCTGCCGATGGCAGCCGTATTCGCAGAGTCCGGCCACGAAGTGGTTGGTGTTGACCCCATGCAGCCGGTCGTCGATGCGCTCAACGACGGCCGTGTGCTCATTGACGAGCCGGGTCTGCCGGAGATGATCGCTTCCAACAGCGAGCGTATTTCGGCAACCACGAGCTACGCCGAGGCTATCCCCGGGGCCGAGATGACCTTCATTATCGTGCCCACCCCGAGTGGGGACGATGGCGCATTCATCAATGACTACGTGGTGAATGCCCTCCGGGAGATCGGGCAGGTACTTCGCGACAACCCGCAGCCACACCTCATCGCCGTGACCAGCACCGTCATGCCGGGGGCCACCTCTGCTGTGTTGGCCCCTGCCTTTGAGCAGGCGTTGGGCCGCCCGCTCGGTGATGGTGTGGCGCTGTGTTACTCGCCCGAGTTCATCGCCCTGGGCAGCGTGGTACGCGACCTGCAGAACCCCGACTTCGTCCTCATCGGAGCTGACGAGGAGCAGGCCGGGCGGCGGCTGGCCGACTTCTACCTTGGCATCGGCGGCGGCCGGGATGTGCCCGTACAGGTGATGAACTGGGTGAATGCCGAGCTGGCCAAGATCTCGGTGAACTCCTTTGTGACCATGAAGATCACCTACGCCAACATGCTGGCGAGTATCTGCGAAGGGCTCCCCGGCGGCGATGTTGACGAGGTCACGCAGGCGATCGGCCTCGACTCACGCATCGGCCGTCGCTATCTGAAGGGCGGTCCGCCCTTTGGCGGCCCATGCTTCCCACGCGACAACCGGGCCCTTGGCGTGGCCGCGGAGGCCGTGGGGGCACCGTGGGATCTGGCAGCAGCGACAGACACCATGAACGATGCCTTCGCCGATCGCATTGCTGCCACCGTGATCCGCGCGACACAGGATGGCGACACGGTCGCGGTACTCGGGCTTGCGTACAAGGACAACACGCCGGTGGTAGAGGAGAGCGCAGGCGCCAAGGTGGCCGCCGCACTGGCTGCGCGTGGGCGGACGGTGGTCGTGCACGACCCAATCGCTGACGCGTCACACAGCGCCATACTCAGCGGGGTTACGTACACACAGGTCGCTGATGTGGCTGACGCCGTTCGGGAGGCCGCTGCCGTAGTAATCGTTGGTGACGATCCGGCGTACGACTCGCTTCCGGTGATCCCCATGGGTGATGGTGTGGTGATTGTCGATTGCTGGCGACGGCTGACTGGTGCGGAATGGCCGGCTGGGTTGGCCTATGTGGCCGTGGGACAGGCTCGTGGCGATCTTGTGACAGGTACCAACTGACACCGAGCGACATCACGCCATCAGTAACTCTCGACCTCTCAGGGATCGTTCCGGCGGCGGAGACACTGATCCGACGTCGCGCCGATGGGCTTCAGATCTCGTCTACCCGCCCACTGTGGGGGTTCGTGGCAGAGGCGGCACTCCCTGATGGGTACACGCCCAGGGAATGCATCGCTCTTGATCTCCGCGTGGATGCCGGGACACTCGGCGTTGCATTCCTCGGAAGCGACCATACGACGCTGACAGGAGAGGTTGCGGTGGGTGCCGCGCACGACGGCGTCATCAATCTCTTCCCCCAGGTTGGCGACGATTGCGCCGGCCTTATCGTCCGCTCAATTGACCCAGGCGATCGCCCCTCGGTCGTCACCATCCGTTCGATCGAACTCCGCTAAGGCGATCGTCTTGAGGTGGTCCGTCCGTCCTTATCCACCCGGGTTGGCATCGGGCGCGGCCTTTCGGAGCACCCTCGGGCCATCGGGTCCTCCCCGACGGCGTATGTACGCGTGCACCAGTGATCGCGCGAATGATCACGGCTCCCATGGCGATCAGTGAGGCTGGCCGAAGGACGGCAGTGAACCGCGGGGAGCAGGAGTGCTCCGGGCTGGGTCTACCCCTCGTCCATCATGCGGATGGAACGGACTTCGACGACCTCGCCACTGGCGGCGACCGCCCCAAGAGGCGCGAATGACACCGTGACGGCACCCTGCGCGTCGGGCGATGGGATACCGATGACGTAATCGGCGGGTACGGACGCCGAGAGTGGTGTGAGGTCGGTGACCACCTCCGTTGACCCGCGTGCAAATACCCGAACACCCTGATCATCCCCGCGGCCCGGATGTCCGAGCAACTCGAGCGCCATGGCAGTGGCCTGCGACCCGACGGCGACCTCGATGGACCCTGATGGATCGAGGACCCATGCCCCGTAGGGGTTGGTCTTGGTCCAGATCCCGCGCAGGAGAAACTCGGGAAGACTCCCGGGGCTGATCGGGTGCACCTTGTCCGCCTGAAGCCCAGTGGCACCCAGCGGCTCCAGAGCCACGCTCCCAAGCCGCACCCAGGGCTGCGTGCCCCCGGCCATGCGCGGGTTGTAGACGGAACCATCGGCGGTCGTGATGGAAACGCTCACCTCGTGGTCCACGCGCCCATCAAGTTCGGCCACCGCATGCAGATTCACAATCTGGGCGACGACTGGCGGCTCGCCGTCGAAAAGTGTGTGGCCATCGAATTCGACGTGGAGCGACACGGGGCTGATTGCGTGACCAAGGCTGGTCCAACTCGCCATCTGAACGGTGAGTTTCGTGAGACCGATGTACTGCTGTGCTGTGCGGAACTGAATCGTCGCGCCTGTGCTGCCGATGTACGCACCGGCCTCATCAACGCTCTCCCAGCCCTGGCTCAGTCCCGCGTAGCTCTCCTCGGCTGTAAGACTGAAGGTCTCTCCTCCGCCGTGGGCTGCGGCAAGCCCCCATCCTTCAAGGTCTCGTGTCACAAACGCGAGACGACGTTCCATCCATTCGTCAACGGGTTCATCTGGAAGGGCATCCTTCAATTCCGCGGGCTGGATGCGTGTGTGGAACGTCCCGTACGAAAGGTTGAACTGCGCCTGCACCCAGGGCTCCCAGATTCCGCTGATGGCGTTGATCAGCAGGATCCGCGGCTGCGGATCTCGAGTGCGCAACGTGGCAATGGCCCGTTGCAGAGCGGGCAGCAGTTGTGGATCTCGAGTGCCCGGCCCGCTCGCCGACGATGCATCTATTCCCATGTCGAGGATCACGACATCGGCACCGCGCGCAGCGTCGTCACCCAGTGTCAGCCCATCCGGGCAGCCGAGTTCGGCCGCCGCCGCTTCGAGCATCTGGGACGTCGAATGGTTGATCCCGACATAGCCCACCGATGGTCGTGGGAACTCCCCGATCACCGGGTCGAGCGCGAAGGGCAGGATGTGTCTGGCGTCGTACCCGAGCACCGACATCTGTTCGCGGGTGTCAGAGGTGATGAGCGGCCCACCCTGGCCCGCTGCTCTCACCGCTGACGCCAGAAGTAGTGGCATGGGGTTTGCGCGCCGGAGGGGCACCTCGGTGACGTCAATGCCGGCAAAGCCCCAGGTGTCTGCTTGTGCCGGCAGTGATGAGTACTCCACCTCGTACACAAAGTGCCCAAGGTCATTCCCGCTTGAATGCGCCTGCATCAGGCGGGTGAGCGTGCGGTTGTGGTTGGTGTGGTAGCCGGCAATCTCCGGGTAGAGGGTGCCGATGTGCCCGGTGCGGTTGTAGATGCGCTTCCACAGGTTGGAGTCGACGTGCCAGCCGTGGATCATTTCTTCGTCAAAGCCGTGCACCTCCTCCATCAACTCGCGGCGCACCAACTGGAAGTCGCCCGGGGCGTCGTAGAGGATCCAGTCGTGGCCGAGGGTCACCTCATCAAGACCAATTCGCTCGCCCCACTCGTGCAGCAACTCGATCATGCGGCGCGGGTTATCTCTCGGCACGCTCTCCCACAGCCACTCGGGAATCTCAAAGCGCGGCAGGCAGTAGGCGTCACCATCGAGTTCCGCGACGAGGTCGGTGAGTGACTTCTCACCGCGCGGCACAAACACCATGTCGGTGTTGGTTGAGAGGATCCAGTTGCCGGGCCTGGCGCGGCGGATCGCGGTGTTCCTGGCATGGGGCTCGCTGATGGGAAGCCGTGAGCGGTCCCCCACGGCCGCCATGTGCATCTCGGGTGTCACCCGAAGCACACGCATCAGATCGATGGCGCGGTCGGTGAGGGTGTCCTCAATGGCCTCCGGAAGCGTCGGCATGCCGTGGGGGGTGTGGTAATCGACGAAGAGGATCTCATCGTCTGGACCGGTGAGGACTTCGGCCATGGCGTTCAGCGACAGCGCCACGCGGCGGTGGGAGTTGTAGCCGTGCTGGTCGTTACGGCCGTAGACGAGAAGGGAGATCAGGGTGCTATCGCTTTCTACTCAGGGTCGTGTCTACGGTACCCGGAGCGACCCGGAGTCGTCGACGCGCCCTGCTCGTGCGTGAGGACTGCGAGCAGCGACAGCCCTCCGGGGAATGGCACGAGGCCTCCAATCAGCCGCTCCGACGCCATGATGCCACGGAGGAGCCGATTGATCCACGGTGATGGATTCAGAAAATGGCGCTCACGGGCAAGGATTGCGGCCTCTGATTCGGCCGACCGCTTCTTTGACGGGACGATGCGGGTGGGGAGCGCCGCGATCGCGAGCAGCGCGAAGAAGTAGCGCTGCTGTAGGCAGTGCAGGCCCGCCGCCCGCGCCTCCGTTCCGATCTGCGCCTTGGTGTACCGCCGCTTATGGCCCACCACGGCGTCCGTGGTGCTCCAGAGTCGAGGAAGTGCTGGCACGGTGACGATGATGATGCCGCCAGGCATAAGGACGCGACGGCACTCCTGGAGCGTCGTGACGGGATCATCAAGGTGCTCAATAACATCGAAGAGACCAATTGCAGGTACCGACGCAGACGGGAGGGCGAGGTCCTCCAGCTGTCCCGCAAAGATGGCGTCAGCAGTCCCGATCGCTTGACGGGCTGCGGACTCGACCGGCTCAACGAGTGCCGTCTTCCACCCCACATTGGCGAATGCACCTGCCATGAGTCCAGTTCCGCCACCGACGTCCCACAACGCACGAGGTCCTCGGGTGTAGTTCTGGGCTGCGTCAAGAATGACCTTGGCTCGGTGTCCGTACCACCAGTTGTGAAGGTCCTCCGGGAGGAAATCATGGCCGTCCTCGGGGTAACTCACGGGAACCCGTGGGCCCACCCATACGCCATCCTGATACGTGAAGTTGGACGGGTTCCAGTCATCGTGGCCCTGCAGGAGACCCTTGATGCCCAGATCACGGTCGCTCACGGTCGCATCTCCCATCCCGCCATCCGGTCTCCCGGGCCACCGCGCGGACGGTTCTCGGCGCTGATGCTTTGGGGGTCCAGCGGCTCGTACCCGCAATACCCCGATGCGTTCGGCTCAGGCAACAGCGCTGATCCCCACCCAGATGACTGACCCGGATGCCGACAGCTTCTTGATTGGCAGGCGCGTCACGAGCCGGGGATACGCACGCTCTGCATTCTTCTGCGCCTTCGTAACGTCTGCACGGTTATGGCTCATGATTACGAGCGCCCCAGGCCCGGTCGTCACCAGCTGATCCCGCGCTGCCGTGTCGAACTGCGGGAAGGCCGGTGCCCCCTTTGCACACTGGAGGCAGGTGTAGAGCCAGAGGAATACCGACTGGACTGATGTGAGGTCGTCCTCCTTCGGGTAGTAGACGAGGAAGGTTGTGTCAGCTGGGATCGTCTCGTTGACGTAGCGCTGGAACTGGATGGCGAGGGAGTGAACCGCGAGCCCGGCACTCTCGTTCTGTGCCGTCTCCTTGGACGCGTTGGTCACGCCTGCATAGGACGGCCAACTCTTTGACCCCCCCGTCCCCACCGCGCTTTCCGGCCTCGTCGTCAGGGGACCGACGGGAATGAGGAGCCCCGCGACGACCGCTGCGCTGATAGCCAGCGCCCAGCGCCCAGCGCCCGCGGATCGCGCGACTGCCGCAGTGATGAGCATCACAGTGGCGAGTGCGATACCCACCCACCATGCAATGACCCACGGCGTGCCCGGGTGCTGCCAGACGGCAGGAGCAATGAGGGAAATGACAACCGCTGATCCGCCGCTGGCGATGGCCAGTACGCGGGCAGTCCTCCCGCGGCCGAGGGCCGCGAGTGCCACCCAGGCGGCGAGGGTGGCGAGGGATATCGCAAACACGGAGTAGATGTGGCCCCCGACGAAGCCCATCCCCACCACGAATTGGGAATAGAGGATCAATGCGATTCCTGCCCCCAGGCCTACCGCCACGGGGGCGAGTACCCCTCGCCCGGGAATCCGCCGAATCCGGCCGACCACGAGTGCCAGCAATGCCCACGCCCCCACTGCGATTACGGTGATCGTGACCATGACCCAGGGGTTGTCCCATGGGGCCACCCAGCGCCGAAAACCCCCGTTCGTTAACTCGCTCCCGGAAGCAACCGACTGCTCCTGGAAGAACCAGTTCGCCCGCACCCACCCATATTTGAGGCCCATTGCGAGGCTCAGCACCAACTGGATAAGGAAGCCGCCGGCGACGAAGGCAACGGCACGCCGTGCGAGCGCC